>ENA-UOJH01001877-UOJH01001877.1-human-gut-metagenome-genome-assembly--contig:-C148-NODE-1877-length-14357-cov-10.218291_pt1 | contig 14357 bp, 11 predicted proteins | sample MGYA00242345_ERZ723892 | MGnify/ENA metagenome assembly ERZ723892 | reverse complement strand
CGACATCGACAGCTTTAGGCTTGAAGAACTGCTCAGCCTGCGGAATCGGGTGCGGTGTACATGGCTTCGCCATGAATCCCTGCGATTCGTGACAACTCGCAACCGCGCCTTACTACCGTGAGGCGCGTGTGACGTTTGCTCGGCGGCAGACTGCCTGCGGAATGTGGCATTGCTGCGCTCGCCACATTCTGGAGACTGGCGATAGACGGTGATTAGGCTGTACTCCTACAAGATGGGCAGAGCGGCACCCGCAAGGGGTGTGCCGCATCCGTAAGGCAGCAGAGCCGCCAACGGCTGCGCAACAGCGGATGATAGGAGCAGAGGCAAATCGTCTTGCAATGCTAACGCGGCAGCGCCGCGCGCATGGCAGTACAATCGGCAAGCATTGCAGCTCTTCGAGCTGCTCGCTTGCAATGGGAATTTTCTCTGGGAGGGTGTAAGGGAGGGATATCTCTTTTTGAAAAGAGATATCCCTCCCTTATCCGTTCCCCGCGTCAGGCGGGGAGCATATCAAACTTCTTTATTAAAGTAGAAGAACTTCTCGTCCTCTCCCTTCTTCCTCATGCAGGAAGAAAGCATCTTATAAGAAGCGTCGTTCTCCTTGAAGCACTTGGCGACGACGTGTCCCAGATGGCGCTGGTAGAGGCCCCATTCGGCCACGGCGCGGAACGCTTCGACGCCGTAGCCCTGTCCGCCGTATTCCGGCGCGATGCGGCAGCCTTCCTCCGCGCCGCCCTTGCCGTCGAAACGGTAGAGCAGCACCTCGCCGATGCACTTGCCGTCTAAACGGATGGCAAAGTTGATGGCGCGCTTTTTGGTAAAGTCCTCTCGCACAACGTCGAGGAAATAAGAGTCTAAGTCTTCACCCTTCCAGTCGGTGCGGTAGTCGTAGCCCCACCACTTGTTGCGCTCATCGTCGAGGCAAAGCGTGTTGTAGGCCTCGCGGTCCTTGTCGGTAAAGGCCGAAAGTGTCAGGCGCTCGGTCTTGAGCGTCGGGATCTCGTCCAAGTCCTCCAGTTCGTTTTTCACATCAAAGCAGAACTTCTCCGCGAGCTTGCATGGCAGATACTGGAGCTTTGAGGTGCGAAGGCCGCGGTCGCCCGCATCGTCCTCACGGTTCAAATACCTGACGCCGTCCACCGCGTAGCAGCGGGCGAACTCCTGCACCGTCGCGGGATAGACGCCCTCGTAGCCGTAGAGCGCCTTTTCGATGTGGACGTGCAGCGTTTCGCCGCAGCGCTCGGCCATCGCGATAGAAATGAGCCGTCCCTCATATTCCATACCGCCGACATAGAGCCACGACGCGCCCGTCAGGCGCAGCATCGTCTTGGCAAGCGCCAACTCCTGCCTGGCCGACTGCGAGGTCTTTTCAAACACCTCCGTATAGTCCTGCCAGAAGCGCTCGATCAGCGGCAGATCATCCTTCCCCAGCGCACGGAACTGCGCCTCGGGATAGAGTTTGCGGAATTTGTTGACGTGGTTGCGCTGGCCGCTGTAATGGCGGCCCGGGAACTCGCGCAGATCGTTCGCCTCGTAAATATAGTCGCGCCAGGAACGAAAATTGTTGAGGTGGAAGCGCGGATAGCGCTCTAAGAGCTTCGCCGCCTTCTCCTTTGGCACGACGGACAGCTCGAGCGAGATGCCCTGCTCCACGCAATAATCCTCAATGGCGCAGAGCGCGGCCTCCTCATCGCCGTCCGGTCCCAGCACGGGATAGTCGAAGCAGGGCTTGCCGTCGATGCAGTTTTTCACGATCAGGCAGCCCGCCGCCTCGGCATACTGCGGGTGCAGGTGCCCGCGCCACATCAGCTTGACGAGCGCGGAATACTCGCATAATTGGTAGTTGCAATTCTTATAATAGCGACGCAGGCGGGAAAGATCCCGCTGCGCAACGGGTTTGAATGTCAGCATGGAAAACCTTTTTCTCCTTTTCGAGTCGTATCGATTATTTTACCCGTTTTTGCGCCGCGTTACAAGTCTTTTTTCATTTGGGCTCCAGCTCGGCGAGCACCGTCTGCGCGCACTCAAGGAACTGCTGGAGCGACGCCTGCCGCCCCTCGCCCGCGCGCACGGCCATGCCGAGCTCGCGCGCCGACTTGGGCTCCACCGGCACGAGCAGCACGCCGTCACCGCGGCCGCGCAGCGTCAGCTCCGTCATCATGCTCACACCGAGGCCGTGCTCGACCATGCTGATGACCGTCGGGTCGTCCACTGCCGTCGGCAGGATGTGCGGCTTGACGCCCACGCGGTTGAAAATGCGCATGATGTCCTTGTCAAAGCCCTGCGCAGGCATGATGAAATCGCGCCCGTCAAACTCGCTCAGCGGATACCCCGTGCGTCCGTCGATGGGATAGTCCTTGGGCAGCACGGCGTACATCGTGTCGTCGCGCAGATGGATCCACTCGTAGCCGCTCTCCTCTTCCTGATGGCTGACGAAGATGACATCCATCTTCCCCTGCGCCAAAAGCTCATAGGGGCTGCGGATGTGGTCGGCCATGCGGATGTCGACGTCAACGTCGGGCCGCTCCTCACGAAAGCGGCGGATGATGCTCGGCAGCCAGTGCATGGCCATGCTGGCAAACGCACTCACGCGGATGACCTCGCTGCGCGAGGACGCCACCTGCGCGATCGTGCTGTCAAGCCGCGCGTTGGCCTGCAAGAATTCGCGGATGGCGGGTGCTACACGCTCGCCGTCCTTCGTCAGGCGGACGCCGCCGCGCCCGCGCTCAAGCAGCGTGAAGCCGACCTCGCGCTCGAGGGAATTCATCATGTGCGTCAGGCCGGACTGCGTGTAGCCCATCACCTCCGCCGCCTTGGTAAAGCTGCCGAGGTCTACCGCCATCAGCAGCGCTTCTAACTTTTTGCTCTCCATAGGATATTCCTTTCCTATTAGTATTCAGCATGTTTGGATTATAATATATCCTCGCGCCGTATGCAAGCGGAATTCTCGTTTTCAGCTCCTTTTTACAAACTTTTTCCATCATCTGTCATACAGGTTGGTCTTTTTTGTCCACCTGCTGCGTAAAATAGAGGCTGAGGTGATGATCTTGAAACGACGTTCCGCTCTCCTGCTGCTGTTTTTACTCACATTTCTTGCCCTCTGTTTTTCCTGCGCCAAAGACGGCCAAGCTGTCGCCGTCTCGGCCCCATCCCAACTACGGCGCTGCATTGCGCTGACCTTTGACGACGGCCCCTCCCCGCAGACGACCGCCACCCTCCTTGACGGGCTCAAGGAGCGCGGCGGGCACGCGACGTTCTTCCTCATCGGCGAGCAGATCGCGGGCAACGAAGATCTCGTCCGCCGCATGAAAGACGAAGGCCATCAGGTCGGCGGCCACAGCTACACGCACATCCGTCTTGACAGCGCTGACGCCGCTGCACTCGCGGAAATCCAGAAAACGGACGAGACGCTGCGCGCCATCCTCGGCGACGGTGACTACTGGCTGCGCCCGCCCTGGGGCTTTGCAAGCGACGCACTCAAAAGCGCCGTCTCCGTCCCGCTCATCTACTGGACGATCGACACGATGGATTGGAGCGTGCGCAACAGGGACCTCGTCGCGCACCACATCATCGAAAACGCCAAAAGCGGCGACATCGTTCTCCTGCACGACCCATATAACACGAGTGTCGAGGCCGCACTTCAGACCATCGACGTTCTTAGTGAGCAGGGCTACGAGTTCGTTACGCTCGAAGAGCTGTTTTCCAACGCCGACGTCACGCCGCAGGCCGGACACTTCTATCTGCGCGCGGATGAAGAAGTCCCGTGGTGAGGTCTCGACAAAATTTTTGAAAAAATTTCAAATTAGGACTTGCATTTTCCGGACTGGTGTGCTATTCTATCTAAGCTGACATTGAGCAGTACACATCATCCGGGTGTGGCGCAGTTGGTAGCGCGCTTGACTGGGGGTCAAGAGGCCGTGAGTTCAAGTCTCGCCACTCGGACCAAGTAATGATAATCCGAACTACATTATCCAAGTGGTTAATGTGTTCGGATTTATCATTTCTATCGAGAATATATTATAGCATGTAGATGGCAAGGGCAGGAGCATCTCTGCTCTTGTCTTTTTCTATAAATCAATATATAGTTATATAAACTAAACAAAGGAGGCGCGTCATATGAAAAAATCATGGTGGAAAGTTCCTTTATATTGTATGGTTGCAAGCTGGATATGCTTTCAACTGGAAATTCGTTTCTTAGGGAGATGGGCAATTGTGACGCTGCCTGATGGGAGCATATCATCGGATAATACCCGGTGGATGCTCATGTCTGCTGGCCTCTTCCTTGCGGTTGTCTGCATTGGCGGATTTTTCTTGTTCCGAAAAATGACACGCAAAGAAATTTTCTTCTCTTCTTCTGCCTTAGTCGCTTTGAATATCGTGTTAGGCATATTTACATACTTGACGCAAAGAATATTTACATCATTCGCCATGCTTTGGAGTGAACTTTCGGAATGGGCCAGTGTGTTTTCTCAGATTGCATTTCAGTTCGGCTTAAACGAATGGCTGAGCGCCGCCATTGTGTGGATATTACCCCCATATATTTTCCTCTTGTTTGGCAAGAAAGAAGTTCATACAGATTGATGAACGGCGGGAGTATCTAAACTGATGCTCCCGCCGTTGTTATACCTTGTCCTCTTGTTCGGCCTGCTGCTTTGCTTTCCACTCGGCATATTCCCGCTGCCCGTCCTCGCTCTCAAAGAACGCTTGAATTTCTGGGAGCAGGACACGGGCGAGGGCTTCTACCTCGTGATAGGGAATCCCCGTGCCGTAGTCATTGGTCTTCTTTCTGCGAGGCATGGTATCCCCCCGTTATAGCTGCCCCTCGTCGAACAGATAGCCCTGAAACACCGTGCCATCTCCTGTGATGAAACGGCCCTGTGCATCCTTGGGTATCTGTTCGGCGGCGCTGGTGTTATCGAGAATAATTTGAGAAAGCACGCTGTCCGCCCTGCCGCAAACACGAAAATCCATGTTGTTGCGTATCTGACCGGGGATGATGGTCGCATCCGGTCTCTGCGTGGCGAGAATGAGATGGATTCCAAACGCCCGGCCCTGCCGTGCGATAGTGGACAGCTTGTTTTCGATTTGCGCCAGCAGCTTCTTCCGCTCGTTGTCGGCTCCGGTTTTGCCATTCATAGTCAATATCTGTCGAAAAATTCACCGATGCCTCGCCGGAGTCTGATTTTTCCGTGAGCGGGCAAAAAGAGCGCCCGCCCAATGACAAGCGCTTCCCCTTTGTTCACTTCAGGTATTTTGCGACTTCCTGCTCAAGCTCCTGCCACACGGAATATTTCGCGCCGTTTTCATCGAAGAAGGCCTTCAAATCGCGGTTCAGCGCGCTCATTTCGTCGACCGCGTTCATCGCATGGTCGGACGCGCAGATCTTTCCGAGGCTCGTGGCGGACATGAGCTTAAAAAAGCGCAGACAGGTCTTGTGGTACGCCGCACCTTCAAACTCCACATTGTCCTTCGGCAAAATTTCATATCCCGCGTTTTTGATCGCGCGGTAGCCCTCGATATTAGCGTCGATCAGTCGGCTTAAATAGGCCGTGTTGCCCTTGAGCTTTTTTAGGTCGATGGACGCCACATACTCCCGCTCCCGATGGCCTGCCGAGGACGCAAAGGCAAACATCACGTTTTTCTCCGGCAGCGAAGCGCTCAGCGCACTTGCGCGCATGTCGTTTCCCACAAAGACGATATTCTTTGTCGGATTCGTCCGCAGGGTATCTAGGATCGCGTCGAGCTGTGTATAGCGCAGGACGATGAAGATCACGTCGTACTTGTCCTCCGCTTTCAGCTCCGCCGTGACCGGAATGCGGCTGACCGACATGCGGGGCGAAAACTTATCCTTGATCCGAAGGCCGTTTTTTGGGATGCTCTCGCCCCATGCTCCCCGCGCCAGCAGCGTGACGTCCTTTCCCGCGCGGAAGAAATTCCGCGCCAGATTGCAGCCGAGCACGCCCGCGCCGAATACTAAAATTTTCATAGCCAAGTCTCCTCTTATCCTAAAAATACCTGTTTCCTTCGTTCTGCCTCGTCTCGCTATGCTCTCGTTCCGATTTTCTTTCGTTTTACGTCAGTTAGCCATCTCTAACTGACACATAGTAACTGACAGTGCAAAAGTCAAGATGTCTTTTTACCGCTCTCCGGTGCTTCCTTGCCCCTTTTTCATTTTCTCCTTCACTCGATCAACAAAACCCCGCTTCAAAAGGGGCTGCGCATTGTTCATCTGTACTGGCCTGTTTTTGTCACTTTGCCAGATTTGTTCAAAAAATATCTGCTTTTGCAAATTTAATCTTGCTTCTTCCGGATATTTTCATATAATGTTGACGATTGAACAGGAGGTACCACCATGTATGTTACCTACAGCAACCTTTTTAAGCTCCTCATCGACAAGGGCTTAAATAAAACGGAATTTGCGCGCGAGGTCGGCATCAGCTCCAACACGCTCGCCAAGCTTTCGAAAAATGAGCTCGTCTCGCTCGAGGTGCTTGTGCGCATCTGCCGCCAGCTCGACTGTTCGCTCGGCGACGTGGTGCAGCTCGCCCCGCCCGAGCCGCCGATCAAAAGCGGCCTTGAGCGCATGAAGAAGCGAAGACCCACCCACGAGAAAGGAGGCAATGCGTACCGCCATGAGTAACGAAACCAAGGAGACCGGCTCCAGCTTTATGGAAAAGCTGTCGACGGTCATCGTCGACAAGCGAAATCTCATCTTTCTGCTCACGATCATTCTGCTCGTATTCTCCGCCTTTTCCCGCAACTGGGTCGAGGTCGAGAGCGACCTGACGTACTACCTGCCGTCTGATTCCGAGACGAAGCAGGCGCTCGACATCATGGACGAGCAGTTCACGACCTATGGCACGGCCGAGGTCATGGTGGCCAACATCACACCAGAGCAGGCCGCCGCGCTCGAGCCCAAGATCAAGGAGATCAAGGGCGTGCAGAGCGTGGACTACGACGAGACCACCGCACATTATAATAACCTCTCCGCCCTCTATTCCATCACCTTTGCCTACAGTGAGGATGACGAAGCCTGTCTCGACTCGCTCGAAGCCGTAAAGGAATACCTGTCCGACTACGATCTGTATGTCGACACGGACCTTGGCAACACGCAGCAGGAGACCATCGACCACGAGATCAGCGTCATCATGGTGTATGTCGCCATCGTCATTGTCATCGTGCTGCTCTTCACGTCCGAGACCTACGGCGAGGTGCCGGTGCTCATTCTGACGTTCGTGGTCGCGCTCGTACTGAATCAGGGCACAAACTTCCTGATGGGCAAAATCTCGTTCATTTCAAACTCGGTCACAAGCATCTTGCAGTTGGCGCTGTCCATCGACTACGCCATCATCTTCTGCAACCGATTTAAAGAGGAGCACCGGCTGCTGCCGCTGCGTGAGGCCGTCATCGTCTCGCTGAGCAAGTCGATCCCCGAGATCGGTGCGAGCAGCCTCACGACCATCGGCGGTCTTGTCGCGATGCTCTTCATGCGGTTCAAGCTCGGTCCCGATATGGCGCTTTGCCTCATCAAGTCGATTTTGTTCGCGCTGCTCGCGGCGTTCATCGTGATGCCCGGCCTTCTGATGCTCTTCGGCCCGCTGATCGACCGCACGCAGCACCGCAGCTTCGTGCCGAAGATCCCGTTCGTCGGCAAGCTCGACTATGCCACGCGCTACATCATCCCCATCGTCTTCGTGGTGCTGGCCGTCATCGGCTACCGCCTGTCGTCCGACTGCCCCTACGCCTACGGCTATGGCCTCATCTCCGCCCCCAAGCAGAATGAGACGCAGTTTGCCCAGCAGATGATTGAGGATAACTTCACCTCGAAGAACATGCTGGCGCTCATCGTCCCCACGGGCGACTACGACAAGGAGTCCGCCATCTTAGACGAGCTCGGCCAGTACGGCGAGGTCGACTCCACGATGGGTCTTACCAACATCGAAGCACTCGACGGCTACATGCTGGCCGACAAGCTGACGCCGCGTCAGTTCGCCGAGCTTGCGGGGCTTGATTATGAGGCCGCGCAGGTCGTCTACGCCGCCTACGCCGCGCAGCATTCAGAATATGGCAAGCTTGCGGGCAATCTCGCCACCTACAAAGTCCCGCTCATCGACATGTTTCTCTTTGTCTGCGATCAGGTGGACGCCGGCATCGTGACGCTCAGTGACGACCAGACGCAGATGCTCCAGGATGCCGAGGTCCAGATGAACAGCGCCAAGGCCCAGCTTCAAGGTACGGATTACGACCGCATGCTCATCTACCTCACGCTGCCCGAAAGCAGCGACGAGACCTACGCCTTCACCGACAAAATTCTCGAAATTGCCGAAAAGTATTACCCCGATGAAAACGTCTACCTCGCGGGCGAATCGACGAACGAATATGAATTCGAAAAGTCCTTCGCCGTGGATAACAAGGTCGTCAGCATCGTGTCGGTGCTCGTGGTTATGCTGGTGCTGCTCTTCACGTTCAACTCCGCCGGTATGCCGGTGCTGCTGATCCTCGTGATTCAGGGCTGCATCTGGCTCAACTTCTCGTTCCCGACCATCACGGACAAGTACATCTTCTTCTTAGGATATCTAATTGTTTCTTCCATCCAAATGGGCGCGAATATCGACTACGCCATCGTCATCGCCAGCCGCTATCAGGAGCTCAAATCCAAAATGCACCACCGCGACGCCATCGTCGAGACGCTGAACTTCGCCTTCCCGACGATCATCACCTCCGGCTCGATCCTCTCGATCTGCGGCTTTTTGATCGGCAGCATGACATCTGAGCCCGTCATCGCGGGCATCGGCGAGAGCCTTGGCCGCGGCACGGTCATCTCCATCATCATGGTCATGTTCGCCCTGCCGCAGATCTTGCTCATCGGCAGCGGCATCGTCGACAAGACCTCGTTCTCCGTCCCGTCCATCACGGAAAAGAAATCGGGTCACGGTAAGGTCTCCGTCAACGGCATGGTGCGCGGCAACATCAATGGTACGGTGCATGGCATCATGCACGCCACGGTCGAGGGCGACATCGACCTGAATCTGATCTCCGGATCTGCAAATGAGGAGCAAGACGATGAAGAAGACTAATCATTTCTATTGCTTCTGCGCGCTTGCACTCTCGTGCCTGCTGCTCATCTCGCTTCTCCCTGTCACGCAGGTCTTGGCAGACGGGGACGGCGCCATCCATATCAAGAGCGCAGAAGACTTACGATCCCTCGCGCATTCCTGCACGCTCGACTCCTGGTCGCGCGGTAAAACCGTTGTGCTCGACAACGATATCGAGCTGACCGACGATGACGAGCTCCCCATCCCGACGTTCGGCGGCACGTTCAACGGCAACGGCCACACCATCAGCGGCCTTTCCCTCACGCAGAGCGTCTCCCCCGCCGGTCTTTTCGGCGTGCTGCAAAAGGACGCCGTCATCAAAAACCTGAATGTTGAGGGCACGGTCACCCCGTCCGGCGACAGCGAAAATATCGGCGGCATCGTGGGTGAAAACCACGGCACGATCGAAAGCTGCACATTCAACGGAAGCGTTTCCGGCAAACGCAGCGTCGGCGGCATCGCGGGCAGCAACCTCGCCACGGGCATCGTGCGCGCGTGCGACGCCTCGGGCGCGATCTTCGGCCAGAGCATGACCGGCGGCATCGTGGGCGAAAACCTCGGTTCCATCGTCTCCTGCCGCGGCCGCGCCTATGTAAACATCGAGAGCACCGACCCCTCCATCGACCTGAGCAATTTGAACCTCGAATTCTCGCTCGACCTCGCCAAGCTCTCCCGCGCCGACACGCTCAACACCGCCATCGACACCGGCGGTATTGCGGGCTATTCCTCCGGCGCGATCGCGTCGAGCACAAACTACGCCGCCGTCGGTTATCAGCACATCGGCTACAATATTGGCGGCGTGGTCGGCCGCAGCAGCGGACAAGTGCTCGCGTGCAGCAATGAAGGCGCGATCTGCGGGCGAAAGGACGTCGGCGGCATCGCCGGCCAAATGGAGCCCTATATCCGCATGGAGATCTCCGACGGTCTGCTGCAGCAGCTCAAAACACAACTCAACGAGCTCAGCGGTCTTGTCAACACAGCAACCAACCATGCCGAAGGCGGCTCGAATGAGATTGCCTCGCGCCTGAACAGCATGTCCGGCTATGTGGATAACGCCGCCAACGAGCTGAACAACGTCCGGCTGAACGCCAGTATTGACAGCGTCATCACCGGCGACGGCTCCCATTCCTCCGACACTCTGATCGGCGGCGGCAGTGCCGCAGGCGCGGGCGCGAGCCACAAGGGCAATGCCTCGGGCACCGTCACCGGCTCGACTCAGATTGTCGCTGCACCGGATCTTGGCGGGCTGACCTCGTCGATCAACGGCCTGAGCAGTCAGGTCACGATGCTCAACAACGCCGCCAGCAGCACGGTCGGCACATTGGCAAATGATATTCGTTCGATCAACAACAAGTTCAACGAGCTGACAGGAACGCTGTTTTCCGCCATTTCCTCGCTCAGCGGCGGCACGGGCGACATCATTGTCGACACCTCCGATGTCGACATCGATTCCGTCACGTTTGGTAAAGTCTCTTCCTGCCGCAACAGCGGCGCGGTGTACGGCGATGTGAATACCGGCGGCATCACAGGCTCCATGACCATTGAATACACGCTCGACCCCGAGGACGATGTCACGGGCCATCTTTCGAACATCTACCGCAAGCAGTATGAGTACCGCTCCATCATCCAGAAGTGCGTCAACACCGGCGATGTGGCCGGCAAGCGCAGCTATGTCGGCGGCATTGTCGGCCGCATGGACCTCGGCTATCTGACTGCGTGTGAGACGTCGTCCTGCACCATCACGAACGAAAACGGCAGCTATACCGGCGGCATCGCCGGTCTCACCGGCGCAACGGTGCACGGGAACTTCTCCAAGTGCACGCTCAGCGGCAAGAAGTATGTCGGCGGCATCGTCGGCTCCGGCGTGCAGGAAAATGTCGACGGCAGCGGCAGCAGCGTCCGCTGGAACTACTCGCTCGTCGACATCACCGACTGCCAGCAGTACCAGGGTGCGATCTCCGGCAGCGACACGGGCACATTTGAGCATAACTACTATGTCTCCGACGATCTCCCCGGCATCAACCGTCAGGGCTACGCCGGACGGGCCGAGCCCATCAGCTATTCTCAGCTGCTCGCACTCAGCGACCTGCCCGAGAGCATGAAGTCCTTCACGCTCACCTTCGTCGCCGACGACAAGACGGTGCTTAGCCACGCTTTCAACTACGGCGACTCCATCGACGAAAGCGACATCCCCGAGCCGCCCGCCAAGAGCGGCTGTCACGTCCACTGGGACCGCACCGACCTCACGAATCTGCACTTTGACACCGTCGTCACCGCTGTTTACGAGGCCTACACCCCCGGCCTTGCCTCTGAACAGACGCGAGAGAGCGGACAGGCTGTCATCTTGGTCGAGGGCAACTACAACGACGGCGACGCCATCGCCGTGACCGCCCAGCCGCTCACGCCCGCGGCGTTCGACGTGCAGTCCGGCACTGTGCTCGACCGCGTGAAGGGCTACTTCTCCTGCCTCAGCCGCGGCGAAATGCCTTCGATGGTTGCCAACGCCGAAGTGCTCGAGCAGTGGCGCATCGAGCTTGCCGACGACGGGCAGGACACGCACACCGTGCGCTATCTCCCGCCCGACGGGCAGAAGGAGCTGCGCATCTACACCCGTGAAGACGGCGGCAGCTGGCAGGAGGCCGACTGCGGCACGATGGGCAGCTACCTCACCTTCTCCACGAGCGGCGACAGCGTTGAGTTTGCCGCCGTGCGGACGCTCGACGTCTGGGGCATCTGGCTCGGCGTGCTCGCCGTGCTGGCTGTTCTGATCCTTATCATCGTTCTGCTCGTCCACCGCCACAAGCGCAAAGCGCGCAGACGCGCCGAAGCGCTGGCGCGCAGCGCGAGCGCCGTCTCGCAGGCCGAGCAGATCGTCCGCGGCGAGGACGCCAATGCGTCCACAGCAGACGAAGCCCCTGCCAAGGCAGATGCAGCCGCCCCCGCAGCGGTCGAAGATGCCACTCAGGCGGATGCGCCTGTGTCCGCTGAATCTACGGCAGTCCCCGCCGCCGTGGCAGTAGCAGCGACCGCTGCGCCGGTCGTCACCGCCGCGGTCGAGGGCGCAGAAAGCGTTCCCACTTCCGAACCCGCTCCCGCAGCCGATCCCGACTCCATCGAGGCGCGCCTTGCGCGCGCGGAAGAGGAACTTCGGCTTCTTCGTGAGGAGCGCGAGGCACGCGAAAACATGCTCACGCAGCCCGCAGTACCGCCCGCGCCGAAAAAGCGCAGGCGCCGCCGCTTCCTCCCTATTCTCATCACGATTTTAGTCTTGCTCGGCGCGGCTGCGGCGTTCTTCCTCCACTCCGACTTTAAGAAGGACCTCGAAGCCTATCGCCTTGTCGAGGCGCGTGTCAAAGAGGACCCGATGACCATGGACGTCACGGTCGACGCCTCCTATGGCAAAATCAGCCTGAGCGCGGATGCCTCCGTTGCCCGCACGAAGAAGGACGGCGCTCCCATCACCTGCATCGACCGCGACGGCGCGGTGCTCTACTACGCAGGCGGCGCGATCTACCTTGAAAACGGCAAGTCCTATGCTGTCGGCGGCGCATTCCCAAATTACGCCGAGCTCATGGATGAGACCGCCGAGCTCTGCCGCACACTCACGGTGACGAAATCCGTTGACGGGCAGGAAAAGCGCTACACCCTCACCGCCGAGGGCGACGACGCGAGCACACTGCTGCGTCTTCTCACCTCGGACGATATCGCGAACGCCGCATCGCTTTCCGCGATCCGCGTGGATCTCACCGCCGAGAGCGGCGAGCTGATGGACGTAAGCTTCACGGCGGAAAACTCCGGAGATCTTCGCGTGGAGGCCGCCGCGCACTTCACCGACGCGCTCGCGCCGGTGATCCCCGACGATGTGCTCACCGCCATCCATTCGGGCAGCAATGACGACGCTTCCACGCTGACGGACAACGCGCTCCGTCTGCTGGGTGCCTGGGGCGAGCTGACCGCGGACGATCTGTCCGCCGACATTGCTCTTTCCGCCGACTGCGGCCCGATCGTGCTGAACAGCACGCTCCAGTACGACCGCAGCAGCATCGACGGTCAGAGCTACGGCAGCATCCGCAAAAATACGCTCGCCGTCTACTTCTCCGGCAGCAAGATCTGCGACGCGGACGGCAACAGTGTCGACACCGCGAGCCAGCAGCTCGTCGATGCCACGTCGCTCATTGACCTCTGCTACCAGTCCATTCTGAACGGCAGCGCGGGCTGCGATAAGGCGAGCGACGGCTATCTCTACGGTCTTTCGCTCGACTCCGACGCGATGAGCGAGCTCGCCGCCGCCATCGCGCCGGATATCAAGGCACAGGATGTGACCTTCTCCTCCGGACGCATTTCCGTCCGCGTGAGCGAGCAGGGCGAGCTCCAGTCCGTCAACATCTCGTGCAGCGGCGCGCTGCACCTCATCCTCTCCGACGCTCCGGTGTCGCTCTCCGCCGTCATCACGCCGGCGGATCGTGCATTCTCGATTCCCCAGCCGGCGCTCAACGCGCTGAAACAATAGAAAAGCGGAGGGAGATTCATACTATGGGAAATCGCATCATCAGCATCAGCCGCCAGTTCGGCAGCGGCGGCCACGAAGTGGCCGTGAAAACAGCGGATCTCCTCGGCATCCGCGTCTATGAGCGCGAGCTGATCCGCCTCGCGTGCGAGTACGGCGAGCTTTCGGAAAAAACGCTCTCCCCCTCGGACGAAAAGGCAACCAACCCCTACCTCTTCCAGACCGTGCACGAGGGCAACCACCATGTGCTGCGCGGCAAACCGACGAGCGAAGTGCTCTTCGCCCTGCAAAGCCATGAGATCCGCCGCATCGCCCGCCACGAGGAGTGTGTGTTCGTGGGGCGCTGCGCAGACTATGTGCTGCGCGGCGAAGACGTGAGGCTTCTCACCGTGTTCGTCGCCGCGCCGGACGAGCACCGTATCCAGCGCAAAATGGCGCAGGAAAAGCTCACGCGCGACCAAGCCATCCGCCTGATCCGCAAGATGGACAAGCAGCGCCGCAAGTATTACGAGAGCTACACCCACAAGGCCTGGGGCGCGCCGGAGGGGTATGATCTTTACCTTGACACCGGTGCGCTGTCGACCGCTGACGCGGCGGCGGTCATTGCGGAGCGCTTCCGCAAGCTGTAAAAAGAAAAGAGCTGTCTCTCGAGAGACGGCTCTTCTTTTTCGCACAGGTGCGAAGTGCTCTGCGGCATACATGCCGCGTGATGCGACCCCCATTTTCTTTCCCGAGAAAGAAAACGGGCGTCGCCC
>ENA-UOJH01001864-UOJH01001864.1-human-gut-metagenome-genome-assembly--contig:-C148-NODE-1864-length-14425-cov-10.322965_pt1 | contig 14425 bp, 18 predicted proteins | sample MGYA00242345_ERZ723892 | MGnify/ENA metagenome assembly ERZ723892 | reverse complement strand
GAACAGAAGCAGGAATATCCAAATTTTAGAATCTGTTTTAGATAGAGTTGAAAGATGATTTACCTTACATATCTATTGATGGATTTACATCAGCAGTAGTATACACTTTTGATTAACCGGTTCGAGGGATACCGTATAATCCCTCTTGAAATATAAGACATAAAGAAAGTAGAGGAAAAAAGAGTATGTCAGTATTTGAAAAGTACAACAAGAGAAGTACAAGAGTATTTGATGTAGATTTGAAAGGAATCACAACATGGCACAAGGCAAAAGAATTGTGTGGTAGAACTATTCCAATTATTGCGTTAGGCTATCACAAATCAAAGAACCCATCATATGCAGATAGTGTATTTGCAATCATTAATGATCATGAAGGTATCAACCTGCCATCATGGCATAAAGATACATTTAAAGCTATCCTTCAGGATGAAGAAGCAGTAAAAGAAATCAAAGATGGTAAGGTTTCAATCAAGCTTGATGAATTAGGTACAAAGAATGGAACAAAAACCGTTGATTTAACATTCGTAGAAAGTGAATTACCATTCTAAAAGCAAAAGCTACCGAATATGGTAGCTTTTTTATTATGCAGTTCTTTTCCACATATAAACGGCTAAATACGGTTGCATATTGTTGTGTGCCCTATTACTTCCTGTTAATTCTGTTCCCATTATTCCACTAATATATGATGCGGTTTGTCCTTGGTCTTTATATGAAAAGGTTGGTTTTGTTAGTGCGTTAGCGCCATCTCGTGAATCACACCCATATATTCCGTGCGAATGTTGTGGAAGTTCTTCAATTGTTAGCTTGTGTGTACTTTCGCCACCAATTGACCCAAGTGTATAAGTATCGTTAGCACCAATTAAGCATCTTCCGCTAGCCGTTTGTTCCCACCTTCCACCCCATACTGTATTAGGATTAAAAGTAGCGCTTGTACTAATATAGATAGAACCAACAGGATATATTGTTTTCCAATACTCTTCAATTGTTGAATTAAGAGAAGCGATATCAGAAGTATTTTTATTAAGATTACTTTTTATGTTTGTTGTTTCCTGTGTAAGCTTCTGATTGATAGAATTATCTGCGGAAATACGTGCTTCCCTTTCGTTAGTGATCACAGTGCTGACATTTTCAATAGCCATTGTACGTGCACTAACTTCATCATCAATATTATTCTGTAAAGTAGTATCTGCATTTTCGCGATCTTGAATTTCTTTATTCAAATTTGAAGTTAATGTGTTGTCTCCGTCTGTTCTTGCCTTAATTTCATTATTGAGGTTTGTTGTTAATGTAGTATCTGCATTTTCACGTGCATTTTTTTCTGCATCAATATTATTCTGTAATGTAGTATCTGCATTTTCGCGATCTTGAATTTCTTTATTCAATTTTGTTGTTAATGTTGCATCTCCATCTTTTCTAGCCTGCACCTCATTATTGAACTGTTCTCTTGTAACATCTCCACCGCCGGTTCCACCACCACTACCAAAATCAACGGCTTCTATAATTTTGTCGGCATATGCAGTTGTAAACCATGCCAATGGTTGGATTGTATTCGTGTTATCTCCAACAGTGTCGGATATATTAACTACTGCATATTTTGTATTTGGTAATTTCAATTCTTTATTTGTCATATTGTTGCACCTTTCTTTTTCTTACTGTTCACTTAAGTTACTTAGATTGTTTATAGATATACTGTTCAGTGTATCCGTGCCATCTTCGGAAACATCCCAATCCCATCTGAGTGATTCAAGTAAATTATTTTTTATAATGTTATCTTGATTTTCACGTGCGTTTGCCTCTGCAACAATGCTAGCTTGTAATGATGCATCTGCTTGGATTCTGTCGTTTACTTCTTGAAGAAGCCTTTCACGATATCCATCAATAACGTTAGTCACATCATTTAAGCACCCAATAAGTTTATTGATTTCTTCGTAATATGAAAGTGAATCATCATACACCTGCGGAATAACGATATTTGTTAGCCACTTGTCTGTAATCTGTCGGATATAGTTTTCATCAAAAATATCAGTTTTATTTGCCATAATATTTACCCTTTCTAGAATAGACCCATGAATAGCGGTTCTAATTCTTCTATGATCATTTTATCAATATTCATGTAACCGTTCAACAGTTTATTATATTCATCAATATAATTAATACTGCCATTGTTACCAAGAATATTTTTAATATATTCATTTGTTGTGTTAGCAGTTGAGGCATTCGTTGTTTTTCCGTCTGCCTTGTTTTCTGTAGTAGAAGTACTTGAAGAAGTATTGTCCGTTGTTGCGCTACTTTTCTGTGTTGTTTCTCCCTTGTTATGTACTGCACTGCTCAAATATTTATTATCTTCAAGTCCGTTTAATCCACCTTGTGGAGTATCGTTTGCCGTCTGCCATGCATCACTTGAACCACTGCCGTTATTTGTTGACGTTGTGTTACCTGTTGAACTTCCTGTATTCTTGCTTGTGTCTGTTGATGTATTTGTTGAAGTTCCGGAAGTAGTTGAATTGCCTGTATCGTTTCGTGTTTCAGTCAAATCAACATTCGATAACAGTTTATCAATGATCGCATCATATGTTTTATAAAGAAGATTGTATTTTGGCATGATCTCGGCAAGCGTTGTATTAAGTTTCAGTTTCCACAACGCGAATGTTTCAAGGCCAATTTCTCGCGTGTAATAAGATCTCAATATTTTCTGTTCAAGAACAGATTTATAGTCAATGTTGTACGTATTCCAATAATCATCAAAGATTTTTGTTTTAGCGCTTGCGATCATATCCTCAATTGGTCCTTTTTCATCTGCAAGTGTCTCAACGATATATCTTACCTGGGTAGTATAGTTACTCATCTTTGTTATCCTCGCTTTCTTCTTCCTTGCCGTTGTCTGTCTGATTTTCCTGTCTGAATTCCACATCAATATTCAAACCGAACATTTTATTGATCTCTCTGCAAGCCTGCTTTCGAGCTTCTGTTGCAGAATAACGTGAAGCAAAGACACCACCCTGCATTCTGTTTACTTCATCACTTAACATTCTTTCTTTTTTTGTCACGCTGACATTTGGAATTCCTAGGAATGTTAATGCTTCATTCCATATATTAGTTTTAAGCTGATATAGTTTATCAGCTAAATAAGGTGCTTGTGTATTCATTGCCTGTATGGAAGTAACAGAAAGATCGTTGTTTCTTGAACTGCCGAAAATAAACGGTGCATTTCCCTGGTACTTCTGATATAGGTTTTCCATTGTCAAGCGTGTGCGTTCATCACACAAGATCATCAACGGAGTTTTCTGTGCATTTGCATTTGTACGTATAATACATTCAAGATTGTAAAGATCTTTTGAAAACTCCAAAAGCTTCAACTGCCCATTTGTATGAATAAGGTTATTCCATATAATGACGGAATCCTTGATTGTTCGGTTCGCCTTGTATCCGTTGGATGCAAATGCCTGTCGGTTGATAGGAATATTGTAATTGCTCAACTGCCCACCGATTGTTGTATTCATTCCAAGATATCCGATATCTTCATCCTTAAAGAATAAAGCAAAACCCTTAGTGTTTAGAACCACCTCTAGAAACCTGGCATCTACGGTATCCGGCAGGTTTATCCATTTGAATCTTGAGATCGCAATTTCTAATAACTGTGCGTAATATGTCATGTAAGACATCTTGTTACCAACGGCGGAATCAATAAAGATACCGTTATTTGTTTTTGTTCTTCTTCCCATATGTTAATTCCTTTCTACCGTGTTATCAATTTCATAGTGTCCGACATTCTGCAACGTATCCCATGTTGTAATACCGTTATCATAAATTCCCTTGATTGTAAGTATATCATTATTGTTCATTTTTCCAACAATATTACATCCGACTGTTTTCAAATAAGAATAATGTTTTCTATTCAATCGCTCCGGAGTGTATGAAGTATTCTGTGCATATCCGTATTTATCAAAGTACTTGTCAATCTTTTTCGCATACTCTTCTGACAGACCCCACTGTCTGAACATGAATCCGGCGGTATTTCTTGAATAATTCAACCCATCACACATGGCGTTGCCGTGTGCTGTATTCGGTGTGTGCTGAATGTCCTGCTTCTTTGCCACAAGCATAGCGGTAGCATTCTGATAGGTATTCAAATTAGACAGGTTTGAATTTACCTCAGCCATTGATGCGTTTTTCATTGCAGTACTGTATGAATTTCTTGCGATCGTTTGTGAAGCACCAACGCTTCTATTTGTATTTGCGAGATCCGTTGCAAGTGTTGAAGCGGTATTGTTTGCGCTTAATTCTGTTCCGTACATACTTGTACCCATGTTTACGGCACTGTTGATAACACCACCAACGTTAGCGCTTAATGCGTTTCCAATAATACCGCTCATTCCGTTTACAGTGTTTTGAATCTGTCCGAACTGTCGGTTGTTTTCATTAATTGCTAGTGCAGTTTGATTTGATGCGTTTGCATTTGCAAGTGCAGTATTAGCGCTGATTCCACTGTTTGTTAATGCAGTGCTTGCAGAAAGTGATGCCATTGCATAGTTATTTGAAATAATTCGTTGATTTGTATCATAGTTGTTTCCAATTGCATTCATTGATGCCATGTAACTGTTCTTATTCTGCGCCCACCATGCTTTGAACGCATCACCGGCAAAACTGCAAGTAGGGAACAGACTGTAACATACAGTACTTGCATAATCAATATTTACACCACGGTACCAGTAAGGCGTTGCGGTCATTTGTGCCTGCGGGAATATAGTCGAATCAATCGCAAATTTTACTTTTTTCGCACCTCTGTTTTCGAACTGATCGAATTTGAATTCCCCGCTGATTCCAAGTGTGGAGTAACACTCAAGATATGTATAAGGGTAACAGTATAGTTTGTTATTTCTTGGCTTGTATGCATTCCCTAGATTTTCCTGCATTTCAAAGTCAAGATCTACTCTAAACGGCTGATTCAATGGCTTTGAGATATCAAAGTATGGTGCCTGGTAAAATGCGACAATTGCATCTTCCTGCCCTGCATTTCTAAAGGCATTAAGAAGTGTAACAAGATCGCTTTCTTTTCTAAGGTAGTAGAGAACTAAGCCCGTATATACACCGCCAATCATTCCGGAATATGCTGTAACCCCGGTTCCTGTTACATTTGTTGTTGCCAAAACGACCCACGCAAGAGATCCACTTGTAAAATAGCTGATTTCCTTGATTAATCTGTACTCGTTTCCAAGTTCTAACCCCTCCGGCACTGTATTCTGAAACATGAGATCATCTTTTGAGTGCTGTCTTTCAATAAAGGTCTTCAAGAATGAATAGTCATAACACCATGTCTGCATTACATCTATTTCATAGTAGATTTCGCTGACTTCATTTGACACGTAACTAACACCTGTAATAAACGCATAGAACCATTTATCTTCAAAAGCATTGTTTTTAAACATAAGATAGTTACAGTTATACAGATTTTCATATTTGAGTTCAACGCGCAGTGTTCCAAGATTTGCACGCTGATATGAGTAATTCGTAAGCATATACTTTTCATATTTTAAAAATTCCGTTGCCTGCGTCTCGGCATCCTTATAATAAACCGTATGTTCATATGATTTGTTTAAAGGTATATTCTGTAGAATATGTATTTCTGTAGATGGCTGTATATACATAAATTTACCTCTCTTTCTTTTTTTAATTATATAAAAAAGAACAGTGCAGTTCAACACTGTTCAATTTTGATTAGTCTTTCGCCATGTTTACCTTAGTACCGACTTCACTTGATGCATTGATCGTAACTTTTTCAGTTGCCTTAGCTTTAGCTGTGTAAAGTGTACCGTTCACAATCGCTTTCAATGTGATTTCTTCTCCGCTTGCACTTGCAGGAATAATCAAAGCACCGTAATCGTTTACCGCAATGCCTTTTGCAGTCAGAGCCGGAGTCTGTACGAATAATGCTGTATTAGGTTGTAATGATGCACCGTCAACGGATGCATTCAATGTCAATACTGTAGCTTCTTCGCTTGTGTCCTTGCTCATGATCTCGGCTGTAAGCGTTGCAGGAAGCGCGATATTTGCCGTACCCTTTACAAATACGACCGCATTTGCGAATGGACTGTAAGACACTGTTTTCCATGTATGATAGAAGTAATTCCAATACAGACCGCTTGCAACGTACTTTTCTGTGAAACGGTTGTTGTTGTCGTAAACCTGGAACCATTCCTCATCAAGTAATACAGCTTTGACATCTGCTAACAATGCTAATTCCTGTGATGTTACTTCTTCGATACCTGTTGAATTCTTACGAATTTCTTCAAATCGTTTGTTATCAAACGTTGTAAAATCATCAATTAGGAACAGTCTGCCCATGAAATCAGCTTTATCCATATTGAAAGCACTAGCCAAAACATCAACGTCAAATTCTGCATTGAATTTTGCATCCATGAAAATTACCTGTCTGTTCTTAGGTGTACTTGTGACAACACCCTGCTCGTTATAGGAATCTTTCATAAATGTTAACAGGTTTGAAGTTCCTCTGAATGCTTTTGCGCTGTCCTTAGGATTTGTACCATCTCCCACAGACAATGGTTTCATCTTACCATGTGAGATACCCTTGATTAACAGGTACTTGAATAACAGGAATTCGTCATATTCTGCACCTGTGTAAACCTGGTCTACGATCTTAGCAATCAAATCAGTTACACCGTCAATGGATAAAAATGCCTGTTTCAGATCTTCATCTTGAATTGTAACAGGGTACATTGTACGCCAATTCATAATATGGAATACAGATCTAACATCCGGAAGTGTTCTCTTGAACTCTCTTTCTTCTCCCTTTTCCGGTGTGTATTCTACAACTTTTGCAATTCCTACAAAGATCTCTTCAATAGTTTCTCCGAACTCAATGTATCCTTTCTTCAATACGGAATATGGATTGTTGAATGTTGCAGACTGAACACGAACCATTGCAATTCTATTAACCAACGCATTAATAAATTTGTTGGCAATTGCAGGATCTCCATAAATAATTTGACCCACTGCCGGAATATCAGTCGCTTTTGTAACCTTTGGTACTGTATTCTGATATTCATATCCCGCGTTTTCTCGAATAACATTCAAGATGTCTAGTGTTGATGCATTTAATACACTTTTTGATACTCTCTTCATATACTATTCTCCTTCCTCTTTAAATAGATCTTCATACTTATGAGGTTCTTCTTTTTCTTCTTCCTCTTCTTCGTCTTTCTTTTCTTCTGCACCATTAAAGAAAGCGTCACGGTACTTGTTTCTCCAGGTGTCATCAAGAGTTTTTAATTTTTCCTCATACTCTCCACGGACTGCTTCTACATCTTCTTTTTCTTCAAGGCTTTTAAATGTATCACTGAAATCTTGAATCATAGTCAATGTATCATCATCCGTTTTTCCATCTGTTAGTGTGTTCAGTTTTTCCATGAACTGCTCACGTGTCAACACTGCCATAAATTTACCTCTCTTTCTTCATTATTATAATACGATTGATTATTTCAATCAAATTTATTAGTTTCTTCTGTAAAACGGTGGTGCCATATAATAAATAAAACTCATAGCGTCTGTTATTTTTTTAAACGTTGCTTCTATTGTGCAGTCTCCATCTCCGAATTCAAACACGGCTATAGGCTGATTTACATGATCTATACTTCCGGCTCCGTTGATTATCCATTTATTAAAGCGGTAACCTGCCGGAATATCTGCATAGATTGATGTTCTGTTTGTTGGATGCCCCACATAACTGTCCGCATGGCCATTTTTAACAGTTAATGTATAAATTGGTTCCGGTGGCGCAATATTCGGATGATACAGAAAACCTAGAAATGGCCTTGTGTATCCACTGTACCATCCCCAATTCCATTGCCTGTGTCTTGTTCTTGTTTCGAAAACCGTACCGCCATGTTCGTCACCATAGTCAGATTCTGATGTAACCACAGTATCGTTGTCAATAATTTCTTCGACAATGCACACATGTCCGGCGCCTCTTCCCCACACCATGCAGGCGCCAAGTCTTGGATCTTGTCCTTTTTCTAAACTTGAATTTCCGTAATATGTTGATGCGTTCCCCCACGGTAAAATACTTGGATCATAATCATATGGCTGATTTGCAAGTTCCATAAAACGACCGTGCACGTATCCTGTACAGTTAGGCAGAACCGACCCACTCCATGGTCTGTTTACGGAGTTCCCTAAAATCTGCTCGTTATATCCACCGTATGTTGTTTTTGTCCAATAAGGATCCCCATCGTTCGGTCGTGTTGTTCTTGGCGTATAATTCATAAATTACTCCTTGTGCCATTACTTAACTCTGATTTTCTGCCCGGCATAAATCTTGTTAGGATTGCTGATGCCATTCATTTGAGCTAGCTTTTGATATGTTGTTCCATACTTGGATGCAATACCGCTTAATGTATCACCGCTTCTAACAGTGTAATATACTGATTTATTAGCACCCATCAATTTATTAACAATTGCTTGAATTACAGTATAGTTATATCCTGCACTTGTTAAACGCTGTTTACGATCATCACCATTGCCCCATTGCCCTGCAATTACTTCATCTGCAAGCTGATCATTTGTTTTTCTTGTTGGATTTGTCTGCGGTTTTACTGTACTTGTTGACTTTCCAGCATATGCATCCCATGTTCTTTCATCTCCATAAAATACATTGCAATCAAGATTACCGTTATAGCCGTTCAAACGACCGGAACTTGTCCACTGCCACATACAATAGAACTTCCACCATTTTACCTTTGGCCTGCTTCCTGCGTTAGCCATGTTGTAGTTATAGTCAGCATTGTTATCTCTGTATTTTGCTACCCATAAACCATAATCAGCATTTGCAACGTTTGACCAATCATAAGAGTTAACTACTGATTCGCTCATATAGATTACAGGCTTTACTCCTGATAATTGATAAACTCTGTCAAGCCATTTCTTTGCCCATGCTACGTTATGCTTATTTTCAGCTTCCCAATCTAGAATTGGGATTGCTTTTCCGAAATATCCTTTGCAGTTATTATAGAAATAATCAGCTTCACGAATTGGATCGTTGTTTGCTGTCGGTCTAGCAAAGTGATAGAATCCAATCTTTTTTCCTAGCTTCAATGCTTGCTGAATAAATCCATCACAGCTTTTGTCAACATATCCAATGCCCTCTGTTGCTTTTGCAATTACAAAGTCGCATGGTACTTTTGATAGCTCAATTCCTCTTTGCCAATTTGAAATGTCAATACCGTTTAATGTCATTTTTCTTCACTTCCTTTCGTTTCTTCTGCTTCTACTGTTTTACCCTCATAACTGCTGTCTAATGTTTGCAGTAGCTTCTGAATTCCATCCGGAACAGGAATATAACTCCTTAGATTTTCAATGCATGAATACATTTCCATGGCGATCATTGCATAAATGCACATGTCACCTGCGTAATCAACCTTTAAAACGTAGTCAAGGCAGACGCCAATCAACCAAAGAATGTAATCATACAGTTTCTTTAAAATTCCCTCTTTGAATTTACAGCTTTTGAGATCGTGTTCAATGATTGCTTTAATTACGCCGGTAACAATATCCAACATGATAACGATCGACAGAACATAAATCAACACCCTTTCTTCTTGAATCATCTTTAGAATTTCATTCATTATAATTTCCCTCTCTTTTCTATTTACTATTATACCTGTTACAATGAAAAAAAGAAAGAGAGGTATATTTATGACATTCTATGACGGTACAAAACTGTTATCACTGAAAGACATCAACGGGAATACACCGGAAATATTTATATGCACTTCCAATCGAAGCGCCGGGAAATCAACTTACTTCAATCGTATGGTAATGAACAGGTTTCTAAAGCGCGGTGAAAAGTTCGGCGTACTCTACCGGTTCAACTATGAACTTGATGAAGTTTCAAAAAAGTTCTTTTCAGATATACAACGATTGTTTTTCAACGACTATGAAATGATAGACAAATCACAGTCAAGAGGTATGTATCACGAACTTTTCTTAAAAAAGAAAAACAGTGATGAAGAACCGCGGTCATGTGGTTATGCCCTTTCACTCAACAACAGTGATCAGATTAAAAAAATGTCACATCTTTTCAGTGACATAACATCTATTATATTTGATGAATTTCAAAGTGAAACATCTCATTACTGCCCGAATGAAGTAAAAAAGTTTCAGTCTGTACACGCATCCATTGCTCGTGGTAATGGTAAGCAATCACGATATGTCCCTGTCTATATGATCTCAAACCCTGTTTCAATTATCAATCCTTATTATTCTGCACTTGGAATATCTTCACGTCTGAAAAGTGATACACATTTCATGCGTGGCAATGGCTTTGTTCTAGAAAATGGATTCAATGAAAGTGCATCCAATGCACTGAGTGAATCAACTTTCAACCGTGCTTTTGATAATTCCTATAATGATTATATTATCAACGGTTCTTATCTGATGGACTCATCTGCATTTATTGAAAAAATGTCCGGTTTCGGATCCTACCTGTTCACCTTGAAATGCGAGGGAAAATATTATTCCGTAGTCGAATACGCAAAAGAGGGTATTATTTATGTAAGTGATTCATATGATGAAACATTTAAAACCGTTATTGCCGTAGATGTTAATGATCATGACGTTAATTATGTACTTCTTTCTCACTACGATACATACATCCAAAAGATCCGCTTCTTTTTTGAGCACGGATGTTTCCGGTTCAAAAATCAAAACTGCAAGTCTGCCCTTATGAAACTGTTGAACTATAATTTATATTAGTTATAATAAAGTCGTATCCTTAAGCGCCTAATGTAACAGACACTAGCGGAAGGGCACGCATTGAATTGCGCCGTTAGTGAATCGTGTAGCCACACGCTTTACATTTACTCTTAATTCGGATATGAAAATGCAGATATCACTATCTGCATTTTATTTATCTTAATTCATATGTTGTATCAACCAGGATCATACCGCCATGTATTCGTTTAGGCATCAGTTTACCGTCAACTGTCAGCCCTTGTTTGAAGTCTGTAATATCCATTTTTCCTTTTTCTATCATTTCATCAACCTTATTCTTGCAGGCCTGTGGCATGCCGGCGCATTTGATATTATTGTACGGTTTCTTTGGTGTACCGTCTTTATTTTTCAACTGCTCAACAGGTACACCATCTTCATGCGTAACATGTTCGATATATGTTTTCTGCCGGATGAAAATACCCTTATCCCAATTACTTTCAAGTTTCCAACAACAGAACCTGGATGGATGAACCTTGATGCCGTTCAGATTTTTCTGCAACGGCTTCAATGCACAGTGAATTGAATCAGTATCCGCATAGATAAATCCATACTTTGAATTTTCCCCGTAGTAGTTTTTCTGAGCGCTTCTGATTGTAAAGTTTCTTGCATAGCTTGTGATCGCACTCCCCACTGCAATATAACCGGCTTTTTTGTTGTGTTCTCTTTTAATAATGAACTTTACAATGTCGCTTTCACGATCTAAAAACGGTATCTGATGGCTTGAATCATCCGAAGCGCTCATTTTTCCATAAAGCGAATTGAGGAATAATTTGCTTATTGCTTTCATTGGTTTGTTGCCCTCTTCCTGTGCCTTGATTTTAAGCTTTCTGTATTTGTCTATATACATATCGAATATTCCAATGTCATTCCAAAAATAACATCCGTCTAATATTTTCTCATTGTATACGTTGTAATGTTCGTGGAATAATTCATAATCTGTCTGTGTGAATGTTAATGTTACCTCATCCGTGAATAGTTTATCTTCGACATATATCTCCTTATACTTTATACCCTTGAATGATAACTCACTGCTCGTAAGCATTTCCGTACTTTTATAGAATGGATTCCCTTTAATCTGAATAAATGGAAGATATCCTTCTTTTATTCTGAATGAACATTTAACACGCACAAAGTAATAATGATTTTTTCTTTTTGCCTTCTCCGGAATAAAATTCCCACTCCAAAATGTTGGTTTACCTACCGGATATACATTTCCGCTTTCACTGCTCATCATACTAGGATACAACGAATTCACATCAGCAGTGACCCCATTTTTATAAACCCTGTTAGTTTTTTCCGGTACAACATAACACCATCCACCATGATACGATCTACGGATATATTCATCTGCATTTTTTGATCCGAAATTCGGAAGCAGTTCAATTTTAGTCAAGTTCGGGAAATTTTCCTTATAGAAATAATATCCGGTTAGTTTTTTATATTCTGCAAGGCAACAGGATGCAATTGTAAGTTTATCATGTCCCTGCGAGAACATGAACTCTAAACATTCTTTTAGAACTAATACATCATTCTCAATGTATCTTTTTTCTTCTTCTGAAATGGAACACCCTGCGAAACGTCTGCCTTTGTATTCCATTTTTAGTTTCTGATGCTTTGTTCCAAAACTCTGCCCTGCTGCCTCCAAAGAATACGGTATTAATTTCAGACTATCCAACAGCACAACAGACTTGCCGCCACAAGCGAATTCCAAACGGTACCACTGCCCCATGTCACTTATCACACACCGGAATTCTTTTTCTTTCAATTCCTGCTCACGATCTTCATTATATACAAACCCTTTTCGCAGAAGATAATCAATCCAAAAATATCCATCAAATTTCAAATTGTGATAATAACCTATAATACTGTATCCATTCGCACACCACTCGGAAAACTTTTCAAAAGTGTGCGTAATAGAATGATCTATATATACATGTTCTTGCTTATCTCCAATTTCAACATAAGCGCTTGACCACACTTCCGTCTGTTCCTGTCCGTCATATACAGTCGTTTCAAAATCACAGGCTAATCTGATCGCTTTGTCTTTATTATACGTTTTCATATCTATTCATCCATTCCATCAAACGGCGTACCGTCTGTAGTTACTTCCCCTAATGTCTGATTGATATATGTTCCACCTTTCAGTACTGCATTGATATTTGCAAACATCTGATCTATGACTTCTTGTGACATTTCGCTAGGTTTTGTGTTTACAATCTCTTCAATAATGCTTTGAATTTCGTTGAACTGTTGTTCGGTTGCACTGTCCATCTGATCTAATATATCCAATGACTGCCACTTTAAACTCTCAACGTTGTACATTACAACATCAAACTGCCCATTTGCCTTTCTGTAGTATAAAGCAAATTCAGATTGCAGACTACTGATTAAATTGTCAATCATGTCTTTCCAATTGAAACGTGGCGGTTCCTTTGGCTTTGTTGGTTCAACAGGTTCACGCTTTTCTTTTTTGAATACACCTTTGATTTTTTCCAAACCCTGTTTGATTCCCTGTGTTACTGCCTTTGATGCACTTCTAACTTTTTCAGTGAATCCCTTGAATGATTGTTTTATTCTATTGAAAAACTTCATATATTACCTCTCTATATCAATAAACCGTTAGAATGTATTCCAACGGTTTAGTGTGTAACTGTAATAACTTCCCTGTTTACATCTTTCTTTCAATTTCTCTAGAATATTAATTCTTTCATCTTCTGAATACATCAACTTCATTATTACACTTTCAAGCAGATAACGCTCGCATGCATAGATTTCATTCTCTTTGTATTTACCTGTATGATAGTATTTACACATTTCTTTTGTGTAATCACTTATGCACACACTTGTGATCGCGTTAGCTAATTCATAATAATTTGTGTAGTCATTCATTTTTTAGCTTGCTTTCTTTCAACTCTTTCAACTCATTCGCTAAATAGCGTTCACATCTTAACAACTGTAAGTATAACTCTGTATTATAGTTATATTTGCCTGCAAGCATTTCGGCTTTGATCTCTTCAATAAAATTAGAGATGTATTTAATTTCTTCAGCTAGCATTTGAACCTCTTTTCTGCTTTATAATAAGCATTGTATAATCTTCATCAAGCTTAACCTCAATAACATTGTTGGATAGCTTTTTTACTTTCGAACCCTGCATATAGATCAGATCTGCAATGTGACTTTCTGCTTCATTCACATTTTCAAAATTGTATTTAAATACATCTTCACCCTTGTACTTTGATACAAATAGATAATTCATTTTAACATTCATCTTCATTTCTCCTTTTATCTCAATTCATCAATCATTTTGACCATGACGTTATAAGCCTGCGGTAATCTTGCGTAATACTGCTCGTATACGTCTGTATCAATTACACGTGTTAATTTGTAACACTTCTCAACTCGTGTAATTGTAATGGTGACTTCCTTGCTTGACAATGAAAAGCGGAATACACAAATACATCTGTCACTTGTTCTTCTCATAAACCCAACTCCTCTAAACTGTATTTCTTATTAACTTTCATACCTTTATACAAGGTTCCTATTTTAAAAGCCGGAAAACACATATTTTCTTCTTTGAGATATTCTCTTTCAACTCTATCTAAAACAGATTCTAAAATTTGGATATTCCTGCTTCTGTTC
>ENA-UOJH01001862-UOJH01001862.1-human-gut-metagenome-genome-assembly--contig:-C148-NODE-1862-length-14434-cov-21.291954_pt1 | contig 14434 bp, 11 predicted proteins | sample MGYA00242345_ERZ723892 | MGnify/ENA metagenome assembly ERZ723892 | reverse complement strand
GAGATTTTCATTCTCTAAAGAGGAGTTCGACTCTCCTAGGGACTACAATAAAAAATAAAAAGATAATAACAAGATGGCAAATCACAAATCATCACTAAAAAGAATCCGCCAGGATAAGAAAAAGAATTTGCACAACAGATATTATGCAAAGACTATGCGTAATGCAGTTCGTAAACTGCGCGCTATGACAGACAAGGAAAAGGCTGTTAAGATGTACCCAAGCGTACAGAAGATTCTTGACAAGCTGGCTAAGACTAACCTTATCCACAAGAATAAGGCTGCTAACATCAAGTCAAGCTTGGCACAGCACATCAATAGCCTTGCCTAAGTCAAGAGTCGCACTATGGGGCGATGTAAAATGTTATTGAATCATACGGAATGCTGCAATCGGAAGATTGTGGCATTTCTGCGTTATGGCATATCGTTATGTTATGGCATATCGCCGTTTTGCATGCCGATGGCGGCGTGAGGATGATGCAGTGTTATGTGCATGAAAACAAAGGTCAGACAGATGCGGAATCTGATGCCCTGTTTGAAAATAACCCCAATATGTCGAGGGCGAAGAGGAACGGCGACACTTTTTAAACCGAAAATTTCCCTATGTCAATAAAATTGACTATCTTTGCCCCTTGAAAAAATCAAGAAATCAACAATGTCAGACAATCAGATAAACGAGAACAACTATTCCGCCAGTAACATTCAGGTGCTGGAGGGTCTTGAGGCTGTGCGCAAGCGTCCGGCCATGTATATCGGCGATATCAGTGAGAAAGGTCTCCATCACCTTGTGAACGAGACCGTGGACAACTCCATCGACGAGGCGATGGCAGGCTATTGCACGCACATCGAGGTTACCATCAACGAGGACGAGTCTATCACGGTGCAGGACAACGGACGTGGTATTCCGGTGGACATGCACGAGAAACTCCACAAGTCAGCACTCGAAGTGGTAATGACGGTGCTCCACGCAGGAGGAAAGTTTGACAAGGGATCATACAAAGTCAGCGGAGGACTCCACGGAGTGGGTGTGAGCTGTGTGAACGCGCTCTCCACAAAGATGCTTTCGCAGGTGTTCCGCAACGGCAAGATCTATCAGCAGGAATACGAAAAGGGAAAGCCTCTCTATTCCGTGAAGGTAGTGGGAGAGACCGACAAGCAGGGAACACGCCAGCAGTTCTGGCCGGACCCAACCATATTCACCACCACCACGTATAAGTACGACATCATAGCCAAGCGAATGAGAGAGCTGGCATATCTGAATGCCGGCATCACCATAACGCTTACCGATATGCGTCCCGACGAGGAGGGAAAGACCCGTCAGGAGGTGTTCCATGCCAAGGAGGGACTGAAGGAGTTCGTGCGCTACGTCGACCGCCATCGCACCCACCTCTTCGACGATGTCATCTATCTGAAGACCGAGAAGCAGGGTATCCCAATCGAGGTGGCTATCATGTATAACACCGACTATAGCGAGAATATCCATTCATACGTAAACAATATCAACACCATAGAGGGAGGAACACACCTTGTGGGCTTCCGTATGGCACTCACCCGCACTCTGAAGAAATACGCCGACAGCGACCCGGTGATTTCAAAGCAGATAGAGAAGGCGAAGATAGAAATCGCCGGAGAGGACTTCCGCGAGGGACTCACCGCCGTAATTTCGATAAAGGTGGCAGAGCCGCAGTTTGAGGGACAGACAAAGACGAAGCTCGGAAACAACGAGGTTACCGGAGCCGTGCAGCAGGCCGTGTCGGAGGCGCTGACAAACTATCTGGAAGAGCATCCGAAAGAGGCGAAGCAGGTTTGCGAGAAGGTCATCCTTGCAGCTACGGCACGTATCGCGGCACGCAAGGCACGTGAGAGCGTGCAGCGCAAGAACCCGATGACCGGAGGCGGACTGCCGGGAAAACTCGCCGACTGCTCCAACCGTGACCCGAAGGAGTGCGAGATATTCCTCGTCGAGGGAGACTCCGCCGGAGGTTCGGCAAAGCAGGGCCGCGACCGCTACACCCAGGCAATCCTGCCGCTCAGAGGTAAGATTCTGAACGTGGAGAAGGTGATGTGGCACAAGGTGTTCGAGAGCGAGTCTGTGATGAACATCATCCAGAGTATCGGCGTGCGCTTCGGCGTGGACGGCGAAGAAGACAAGGAGGCAAACACCGAAAAGCTGCGCTACGACAAGATTATCATCATGACCGATGCCGACGTCGATGGTTCACACATCGACACGCTCATCATGACGCTCTTCTATCGTTTCATGCCGAAGGTGATACAGGAGGGACATCTCTATATCGCCACTCCGCCATTGTATCTCTGCACCTTCAAGAACAAGGTGAAGGAATACTGCTACACCGAGCAGCAGCGACAGGCGTTCCTCGACAAATACGGCAACGGCGAGGACGACGACAAGAATATCCACACACAGCGATATAAAGGTTTGGGAGAGATGAACCCGGAGCAGCTTTGGGACACCACAATGAATCCTAAGACCCGTCTGCTCAAGCAGGTTAACATCGAGAATGCCGCCGAGGCGGACGAGATATTCTCTATGCTTATGGGCGACGACGTGGAACCTCGCCGCCAGTTCATAGAGCAGAACGCCACATACGCCAACATCGACGCATAAACAGCCGGAAGGCGTCGGGACGGTACGTGGAAACATCCGGTTCCCCGGAAAGGAAACGGACCGGAAAACGGCAATAAGACGGAATCTGATGGTTGGTAATGCCTATACTTCATGGCAGAATGCTAAAAAACGAAGAAAAAGCAGATACAAACCACATATTTTATGCATAAAACGTTGTGCACGTTAATAATAATTGTTAACTTTGCAGCGTTCAGTGGAATGGGGAGCCCCGAAGGAGCTCCTCATTTTATTTTAAATCCCCGATAGGCGACACTTTCTGATGGATGACATTCTCTTGCCGCCTCAAGGGAATTACCACAAGTTATTTTATTTATGATAGACAAAAACGTAGTTGAAAAATTAGTTAACCAGTGGCTCGAGGACAAAGACTATTTCCTCGTTGACATTGAGATTAGTCCAGACGACAGAATCGTCGTGGAGATCGACCATGCAGATGGCGTGTGGATTGAGGATTGCGTGCAGCTCAGCCGCTTCATAGAAGACAACCTCAACCGTGATGACGAGGACTACGAATTGGAGGTTGGCAGCGCCGGCCTCGGACAGCCTTTCAAGGTGAGACAGCAGTATCTCAACTTCATCGGAAAAGAAGTGGAAGTGCTCGACGCCGACGGAAAGAAATGGAAAGGACTGCTCAAGAGTGTGGATGGAGACGATTTCACCATCACCGTGAAAGAGAAAGTGAAGAAGGAAGGAGCCAAGCGCCCGGTAATAGAAGACGTTGACAAGACCTTCGGCATGAACACAGTGAAATATACAAAATACTTAATAAGTTTCAAATAAGCTATGGCAGCATTAAAGAAAGAAGAAGAAACAGTAAGCATGTTCGATTCCTTCAAAGAATTCAAGGAAACGAAGAATATCGACAGAACGACTCTCATGAGCGTGCTCGAGGAAAGCTTCCGCAACGTCATCGCGAAGATCTTCGGCAGCGACGAGAACTTCGACGTCATCGTGAACCCCGACAAGGGCGACTTCGAGATATACCGCAACCGTACCGTCGTTGCTGACGGCGTGGAGCATGACGACAACAAAGAGATAACACTCACAGAGGCTCGCAAGATACAGGCAGACTACGAGGTGGGTGAGGACGTGAGCGAGAAGGTGGACTTCAGCAAGTTCGGACGCCGTGCCATCCTCAACCTGCGTCAGACTTTGGCTTCAAAGGTGCTCGAGCTCGAGCACGACAGCCTCTACAACAAATACAAAGACCGTGTGGGACAGGTAATCACAGCTGAGGTATATCAGGTGTGGAAGAGAGAGGTGCTCCTCGTTGACGACGAGAACAACGAGCTTATCCTTCCTAAGGGAGAGCAGATCCCTCGCGACCAGTATCGCAAGGGAGAGACCGTAAAGGCTGTCATCCTGCGTGTAGACAACGAGAACAACAACCCGAAAATCATCCTCAGCCGCACAAGTCCGATATTCCTGCAGCGCCTGCTCGAACAGGAGGTGCCAGAGATTGCCGACGGACTCATCACCGTGCAGCGCATAGCACGTATGCCGGGAGAGAGAGCCAAGATCGCCGTTGAGAGCTACGACGAGCGCATCGACCCGGTAGGAGCATGCGTGGGAGTGAAGGGTAGCCGCGTGCACGGTATCGTAAGAGAACTGTGCAACGAGAACATCGATGTGATCAACTACACCGCAAACACCAAGCTCTTCATCCAGCGCGCACTCAGTCCGGCAAAGGTTCTCAACATCAATGTAGACGAGGAGAACCACAAGGCAGAGGTGTTCCTCAAGCCGGAAGAGGTGTCATTGGCAATCGGCCGTGGCGGTATGAACATCAAGTTGGCAAGTATGCTGACAGAATACACCATCGACGTGTTCCGTGACATGGAGGATGGCCAGGAGGTGGAAGACATCTACCTCGACGAGTTTGCCGACGAGATAGACCAGTGGGTAATCGATGCCATCAAGTCTATCGGTTTCAACACTGCAAAGAAGGTGCTTGAGGCACCACGCGAAATGCTCGTAGAGAAAGCCGACCTCGAAGAGGAGACGGTAGACCACGTGCTCCAGGTGCTGAGAGCGGAATTCGAATAATACATACAGTCCATACGGCACGCCGCTCCCCAGAACGGTGTGCCGCATGTGTAAGCATTCGGGAATGGCATGTTCCGGAAACTGGCGGACCGCAAGCAAGGGCGGAGAACGAATATTCCGCAGTCAGAACGCTCCGGACAAGCCGAATAATAACAGAAAAGAAAGAAGAAGGGTAAAACATATAGTATGAGCATCAGATTAAACAAAGCGATTAGTGAATTGAATATAGGACTTCAAACGGCAGTTGATTTCCTGAAAAAAAGAAGCGAACTGGGAGAGGCTCCTGAGGGTCCTAACTCCAAGCTCACCGACGGACAGTATAATGCTCTCGTAGAGGCATACAAGTCGGACAAGGAGGAGCGCACACAGGCAGAGAAGCTCTTGCAGAAGCGTCCTAAGGAGAAGAAACGCTCCGACAAGAAAGAGGGACGAAGCACAGAGCCAAGACCTCAGCAGAAGTACACACCATTAGGAAAGATAGACCTCGACAGTCTGGGCAAGAAGCCATCAGCGAAATCTGCTGCTTCTACTGCAAAGCCCGAAGAGAAAAAGGCAAATGCTGCTGCCGTCAGCAAGCCAGCCGAGGAGAAGCCCGTGGCACAGAAACCAGTGGAAACGGTTGCCAAAGAGCAGCCCAGTCAAGAACAGCCTAAGCCAGCCCAGCCTAAGCCGGAGCCAGTGGCATCAAAGCCGGAAGTGAAGGCAGAACAGCCAGCAGCACAGTCTGCTGCAAAGAAGGAGCCTAAAGAGGCATCACCGGCAAATGCGGCACAGCCTGCTGCTGCCGACAACGACTCAAAGGTGTTCACGCTGAAGAGCGAGAAGAAACTCGCTCCCAAGGTTAACGTGTTGGGCAAGATCGACCTCGACTCTCTGAACCAGAGCACTCGTCCTAAGAAGAAAAGCAAGGAGGAGCGCCGCAAGGAGCGTGAGGAGAAGGCACAGCATGGCGGAGCAAACGCCAATGGCGAGCGCAAGAAGCGTCAGCGCATCGGTAAGGAGCGTGTAGACATCGCTGCCGCTGCCAAGCAGAACAATGCCCAGGGCGGACAGAAGAACGCCGGAGGTTCAAACAAGAAGAAGAACCGCAAGCGCGGCGGACAGAAGCCGGCTGAAGTAAGCGAGGAGGATGTAGCACGTCAGGTAAAGGAGACGCTCGCACGCCTCACCAGCAAGGGACAGAACAAGAAGGGAGCCAAATACCGCAAGGAGAAGCGCGACGCCGCCCAGGAACATCTCAAGGAGCAGCGCGCCGAGGAGAAGGCAGAGAGCAAGATACTGAAGCTTACGGAGTTCGTTACCGTCAGCGAGCTTGCCAACATGATGAACGTCTCTGTAAACCAGGTCATCGGTACCTGTATGAGTGTCGGCATCATGGTGTCTATCAACCAGCGTCTCGATGCGGAGACCATCAACCTCGTTGCTGAGGAGTTCGGCTTCAAGACAGAATACGTTAGTGCCGAGGTTTCGGAGGCTATCAATGAGGAGCCGGACGATGAGAACGATCTGTTGCCACGTGCTCCTATCGTTACCGTGATGGGACACGTAGACCATGGTAAGACTTCTCTCCTCGACCATATCCGCAATACCAACGTCATCGCCGGTGAGGCAGGTGGTATCACCCAGCATATCGGTGCATACAACGTGACGTTGCAGAACGGCAGACATATCACATTCCTCGACACTCCAGGTCATGAGGCGTTCACCGCTATGCGTGCCCGTGGTGCCCAGGTCACCGATATCGCCATCATCATCATCGCTGCCGACGACAGTGTGATGCCTACCACACGTGAGGCAATCGCCCATGCGCAGGCTGCCAACGTGCCGATGGTATTCGCCATCAACAAGATTGACAAGCCGGGTGCCAATGCCGACAAGATCAGGGAAGACCTCGCCAATATGAACCTCCTTGTAGAGGAGTGGGGCGGAAAGTACCAGTGTCAGGAGATCAGTGCCAAGAAGGGCATTGGCGTTGACGAACTTCTCGAGAAGGTGCTCCTTGAGGCCGATATGCTCGAACTGAAGGCTAATCCTAACCGCAAGGCTACGGGTAGCGTCATAGAGTCGTCGCTCGACAAGGGTCGCGGTTATGTCTCTACTGTTCTCGTGAGCAACGGAACGCTCCGTGTGGGCGACAACCTGATTGCCGGAACGAGCTACGGACGTATCAAGGCAATGTTCAACGAGCGTAACCAGCGTATCGAGGAGGCAAAGCCGGCAGAGCCTGCAATCATCCTGGGTCTCAACGGTGCTCCTACGGCAGGTGATGCCTTCCACGTTCTCGACACTGAGGTGGAGGCTCGCGAGATTGCCAACAAGCGTCTGCAGTTGCAGCGTGAGCAGGGATTGCGCACTCAGAAGCGTCTTACCCTCAGCGACATCAGCCATCGTATCGCACTCGGATCATTCAAGGAGCTCAACATCATCGTCAAGGGTGATACCGACGGTAGTATCGAGGCTCTCAGCGACTCGTTCATCAAGTTGTCTACAGAGAAGATCAAGGTCAACGTCATCTACAAGGCCGTGGGTCAGATTTCAGAGAGCGACGTTACTCTTGCCGACGCTTCGGATGCTCTCATCGTGGGCTTCCAGGTGCGTCCTTCGGCAGCGGCCCGCAAGCTCGCTGACCAGGAGGGTGTGGAGATCAACACCTATTCTGTCATCTACGACGCCATCGAGGATGTCACTTCCGCCATGGAGGGTATGCTCGACAAGGTTGTCAAGGAGGTTGTCTCCGGTCAGGTGGAAGTTCGCGAGGTATACAAAATCTCGAAGGTCGGAACGGTTGCCGGTGCTTTGGTCACCGAGGGCAAGGTTCACCGCACAGACAAGGCTCGTCTTATCCGCGACGGTATCGTTATCCATACTGGAGCCATCAACGCCCTCAAGCGTTTCAAGGATGATGTCAAGGAGGTGGGAGTCACCTTCGAGTGTGGTATCTCGCTCGTCAACTTCAACGATATCCAGGTGGGCGACGTTATCGAGACGTTCACAGAGATTGAGGTTAAGCAGAAACTGTAATCCCCCAGGACTACATACTGATTTTTAATAAATGAAAATGCGCCGGCTGTCATTACGATAGCTGGCGCATTTTATTTAAAAATGATTCTTATATTTGTCTTATAAAGTCATCAAGTCCGATTATGGTGTTATTTATGGAAATCAGTATATCTTAATTCCTCAAGTCGTTTAGCGTCGAGCACACCGTCGTCCCATAACTTGTCTGATTCGGCATCGAGCTCTTGTTGGAAATGCTTTGTCAGAACAGTTTGTACTTCACGGGCGTATTCTTCACTGTTATCATAGGAAAACAGTTTCAGTAAATGTTGCTGAGTGGGATTTAAGACTGAAGTTGCCATAATGTCTTGATTTTATCGTTATATTGCAAAGCTAGAATTTCTTTCCCTATTCTCAAAATATTTCATATAGAAATCAATATTTATTTGAGTCACAATCCCCCCAACTCAAAACAAAGGCGCATCCGGAACATTACCGGATGCGCCTTTTGGGGGATATTGTGTTGTGTAGTCTGTCTTGTTAGTGGATGTTGTCCTCGATGAGGTTCTCGCCTGTCATGTCGGCAGGCTGCTCCAATCCCATGATGTGGAGGATAGAAGGAGCCACATCGGCAAGACGGCCGTCCTTGACAGTAGCCGAATTGTTGTCTGTAACGTAGATGAACGGAACTGGGTTCAGAGAGTGAGCCGTGTTAGGAGTGCCGTCAGCGTTGATGGCATTGTCAGCATTGCCGTGGTCAGCGATGATGATAGCCTCGTAGTCGTTTGCCTTGGCAGCCTCGATAACGTCTTTCACGCAGTTGTCCACAGCATGAACAGCCTTTGCGATGGCATTGTAGACACCAGTGTGTCCCACCATGTCGCCGTTGGCGAAGTTCACCACGATGAAGTCATACTCCTGGGTGTTGATGGCACCCACCAGCTTGTCCTTCACCTCGTATGCGCTCATCTCAGGCTTCAGGTCGTATGTGGCAACTTTCGGTGATGGTACGAGGATACGGTCCTCGCCCTCGAATGGAGTCTCACGACCGCCGTTGAAGAAGAATGTCACGTGAGCGTATTTCTCAGTCTCGGCAGTGTGCAGCTGCTTCTTGCCCTGCTTGCTGAGATACTCACCGAGAGTGTCCTGCACGTTCTCTTTCGGGAAGAGGATGTGTACGCCCTTGAACGAAGCGTCGTAAGGAGTCATGCAGTAATACTGCAGGTCCTTGATAGTATGCATTCCCTCCTCAGGCATATCCTGCTGTGTGAGCACCTGGGTAAGCTCCTTGGCGCGGTCGTTGCGGTAGTTGATGAATATCACCACGTCGCCCTCCTGTATCGTTCCGTCAACGTTGGCGTTTGAGATAGGCTTCACAAACTCGTCGGTCACGTCGGCAGCATAGCTCTCCTCCATAGCCTTCACCATGTCGGTAGCCTTTGTTCCCTTGCCCTCTACGAGCAGGTCGTAAGCCTCCTTCACACGGTTCCAGCGCTTGTCGCGGTCCATGGCATAGAAACGTCCCACGATGCTTGCGATGTGGGCGTCGTTCTTTTCGCAGTGGTCAGTCAGCTCCTTGATGAATCCCACTCCGCTCTTAGGGTCGGTGTCGCGTCCGTCCATGAAGCAGTGTACGAAGGTGTTCTTCAGTCCGTACTCCTTTGAGATTTCAACGAATTTGAACAGGTGGTCGAGAGAAGAGTGCACACCTCCGGTGGAAGTCAGTCCCATGAGGTGAAGGCGCTTGCCTGTCTTCTGTGCGTAAGAGAATGCGTTCACCACCTCAGGGTTCTTCAGAATAGAACCGTCGGCGCAGGCGCGGTTGATTTTCACGAGGTCCTGATATACGATGCGGCCCGCTCCGATGTTGAGGTGACCCACCTCAGAGTTGCCCATCTGTCCGTCAGGCAGACCCACGTCCTCACCACAAGCCATGAGCTGTGAATGGGCACTTACTGCCGTAAGATAATCGAGATAAGGAGTAGGAGTGTTGTTGATCACGTCTCCCTTTCCATGTTTGCCGATACCCCATCCGTCGAGTATCATCAATAAAGCTTTCTTTGCCATGATAATTTTTATGTGTTATATTAAACAGTTTACAGTTGATGAGTTTTACGGGTTGACCGGAAGGCTTGTCCCTGTCATCACCCCGTATAACGGGTATAACAGAATGCATGTCTTGTAGTCATCCCGTTTCTTTTGAGTGCAAAATTACAATATCTGTTTATATTATACAAGAAGAAAACTGCTAAATAGCTTTAACTGCCTAATGTCTTGACATATACCTATCCCCATTGTCAATCGTAGTTGGCAAAACTCCTTGAAGGCTTGTCCGTTCTCTGTTTTGACTACTTCTCCTTGCACAGCCCCGGCTCCTGTTCTGTCCGCCATCTTTCCTTCTTTCCGGTCCGTCAGTCCGTCCTTCCGGTTCGTCAGTCCGTCCTTCTTTTCTTCTCCATTCCTTCCGTCTAAATCAGCTCAAAGTCAAATAATTAGTAAGAAAATCGCTGAAAAGTAGGAGAGTAATTAAAAAAGCAGTAAATTTGTACCCAAACATTACCTTTTTTTTAGTATGAAGAAGATATACACACTATGCGCACTGGCATTTGCCGCTCTCACGGCATTTGCTTCTCCCGCAAGACCGGGACAATGGAAAACGGTACGTCTCGCTGACGGTACCGAAGTTAGAGTAGAGCTTAAGGGCGACGAATGGGGAAGCTATTGGCAGGCAGCCGATGGCAAGACATACGTGGAAGACGGTGAGACCGGTATTTTCAAACCGGTTGACGTGGCTCGTATGCTGAAGGCAACAGAGCCGATGAGACTTCAGAGAGCACAAGACCGTGCCGTCCGTCTGAAGAAACTCTACAACCAGAACCAGCTCCAGGCCAGCACTTCTCACAAGAAGGCAATCGCCGTAGGCAAGAAGAAGGGACTCATCATCCTCGTCAACTATCCTGACGGAAAATCAGCACAGTTCCAGCCGGAGCACACCAGAGAACTCCTCCAGGAAGTTGCCAACGGCAAGAACTACACCAACAAGGAATTCGGCTTCACCGGTAGCGTGGCAGATTATTTCCGCTCTCAGAGTCTCGGCAAGCTCGATATCGAGTTCGATGTTGTAGGTCCATACATGCTCGGCCACAAGCGTTGGTATTACGGCACCAATCAGGGTGTTCTCCGCGACACCAAGGCAGGAGAGATGATCGCTGAGGCAGTATTGGCAGCAGATGCAGATGTAAATTATGCCGACTACGACTGGGACGGCGACGGAGAAGTTGACCAGGTGTTCGTGCTCTATGCTGGACTCGGTGAGCACGATGGCGGAGCAGCAACAACAATATGGCCACATGAGTCTAAGCTCAGCGCTTCAGACTATCGCAAGGCCATCAACCTCGACGGTGTGAAGATCGATACCTACGCCTGCAGTAGCGAGTTGCAGAGAGGCGGTACCATCTGCGGTATCGGTACCATCTGCCACGAGTTCTCACACTGCCTCGGATTCCCTGATGCCTACGACCCAACCAAGACACGTTTCGGAATGGGCACTTGGGACCTCATGGACGTTGGTTCTTTCATCGACAACGGTTTCACACCTTCTTGCTACACAGGTCTGGAGCGTATGATTGCCGGATGGCAGAACGCCAAGGTGTTGGCAAACGACACCATTGTAAACAATATGGGTCCTATCTCAGAGGGAGGCGAGTTCTTCATCGTTTATAACGAGGGCTACAAGAACGAGTTCTATATCCTCGAAAACCACCAGAACGTAGGTTGGGACGCAAAGCGCAAGGGTACCGGTCTGCTCGTGAACTATGTAGACTACGATGAGAGAGTGTGGACCGGAATGGCTCCTAACGCCAACGGCGACTATGCGAGATACACCATCATCTGTGCCGACGGTTACAACTATGACGAGTATCCAGACGACAACTGCTTCCCATACGGCAGCGTGAACAGTCTGACAGACAATTCTGAGCCTGCCGCAACACTCAACCACGCCAACGTGAACGGCAAGAAACTCATGGGCAAGCCTATCACCGATATCCACAGAAATGCCGACGGCACAATGGGATTCACCTTCAAGCGTGAGGTGGAGCTGAGCAACACTCCGAATCCATGGGACAACCTGATTGTTGACGGCATCGCTGAGGTCAACGCTGCTACACAGGCTAAGGCAGACAACCGCATCTATACACTCGACGGCCGTTTCCTCGGTACCGACATGAAGGCGCTCAAGAGCGGTATGTATATCGTGAACGGAAAGAAAATCCTTAAATAACAGAAAATGAAAAGAATCCTATTATCCATATCCGCGGTTCTCGCTGCCATCGCCATCCAGGCAATGCCGGTGAAGCCGGGAATATGGCGCAACATCACTCTCGCCGACGGCACGGTAGTCAAAGCTGAGCTCGTGGGCGACGAGCATCTCACATATTGGCGCACTGCCGACGGTGCCTGCTACAGACAGACACCTTCAGCTGGCGTGTTCTCTAAGGTGGAGCTTTCCGCTCTGCAGAATGAATACGACGCAGTGGTGGCGCAGAAGGCAGCCCGTGAGAAAGCCATCCTGGAGTCGGCACGCACATCAATGCCGGTGAAAAAGGTAGAGGGAAGCAAATTCCAGGGCAAGAAGAAATGTCTTGTCATCCTTGCCAACTTCGCCGACACCAAGTTCAAGCCAGAGCATACGCTCGACCTCTACAAGCAGATCATCAACGGAGAAAACTACTCCGACGAGACGCTCGGATTCAAGGGCAGCGTGCGCGACTACTTCAAGGCGCAGAGCGGCGGACAGTTCGAGATCGACTTCGACGTGGTAGGTCCGGTGGACCTGCCGAAGGGATATGCCGGATATGGCAAGAACGACGCCTCGGGCAGAGACCAGACGGCACTCGTATATCCTATGGTGGAGGATGCAGTGAACCTCGCCAAGGACCAGGTGACAGACTGGAAGCAGTATGACTGGGACGGCGACGGCCTCGTTGAAGAGGTGTTCGTCCTCTATGCCGGACACGGACAGGCAACATATCCTCAGGATCCGGACCTCGTATGGCCTCACAAGTCTGCCATCGACCCTATGACCGTTGCCGACGGAGTGAAGGTCAGCGTCTACGCCTGCAGCTGCGAGCTGGGCGCTACAGAGGCAATCGACGGTATCGGTGCCTTCTGCCATGAGTTCTCACACTGTATGGGACTCAAAGACCACTACGACATCAACGGTAGGGGATATGGAACGGGATTCTGGGACATCATGTGTTTCGGATGCTACAACGGCAACTCTTTCCTGCCTGCTGAATACAACAGCTATGAGAAGATGTTCTGTGGATGGAAGGAGCCTATAGTGCTCAACGCCGAACCGCAGAAGATTGAAGGCATGAAGGCTCTCGCTGCCGGTGGCGATACATACATCTTCTATAACGACGGAAACGAGAACGAGTATTATATGCTCGAAAACCGTCAGAAAACCGGTTGGGACGCCGCACTGCCAGGCGAGGGACTCATCGTGCTCCACGTGGACTACAGCAAGGGCGCCTGGGAAGACAATCAGGTGAACTACAACGCTGCCCGTCAGCGCATGACAGTAATTCCTGCCGACAACACCCTCGGTTCTACCGACGAGGACAAGGCTGGCGACGCATGGCCTTATCAGGGCAACAACAGTCTGACGAACTATTCCCGTCCGGCTTGCACCGTGTACAACGCCAATACCGACGGCACGGGCTACATGAACAAATATCTGCTCAACATCACACAGAACGCCGACGGCACAATCTCGTTCGAGTATACCACAAAGGATGCCACAAAGCAGGACAAGCCGGAGGGAGCATTGCTCTATGAAACATTCGACAACTGCAGCGGCATCGGCGGTAACGACGGCATCTGGGATGGCGACAACGTGGGATTGGCAGACTTCTTCCCTGACAATGACGGATGGTCGGGCACTCCGAAGACCGGTGCCAACAAGTGTGCGCTCCTCGGTAACGCCACACGTAAGGCAAACGCCGTTACCCCGTCGTTCAAAATCTCTGAACCGGTAGTGATTTCGTTCCTCGCAGCCCCATACACAGGCAGCTCAGACAACAAGCTGATTCTGGCTGCAAACTATGGTTGCGACGCCGTGCTCGATGTCACGGAGTTCACTCTCGTTCCTGGTCAGTGGACAGAGGTGAAGGCTAATGTCACCGGTTCTGGTGATGCCGCTATCCGCTTCAAGACCAACGACAAGGGCGTGTTCATCGACAATGTGTGCGTAATTCCTGTGAGCCTTGCCGGTATTAGCTCTGCCACTGCCGACCAGTCGCCAAAGAACGGCGAGATATACTCTATCGACGGTCGCTACATGGGTAAGTCTGTCAGCGCTCTTCGCCCTGGCATCTATGTGATGAACGGTAAGAAGCTCGTGAAGTAACATTCAGAAACATTCCATTCAGACCTCGTGTCTGCACATAAAATAAGGATTGGATAATTGGAGAAGCTGAGACTCTCCGGTTGTCCAATCCTTTTTTATTTGGTGTTGGTCAATATGATTAAAAGTTGCCCATAACGCTGATTCTTGGTAAAATCAAGAATTTTCAAAAAAACTGTCAGATTGTCTGGTTTTTCGTCGTAATATTCTGACCGACAGGTAGTTGACTGTCTTTCGATTGTCAGGCAATTGTCTGGATGGTTTGCTGATGAAAAGAATTATCGTAAGCGTATCCGCGATGCTAGTGTATACAGTCAAAAAAAATATCGCCCAAG
>ENA-UOJH01001834-UOJH01001834.1-human-gut-metagenome-genome-assembly--contig:-C148-NODE-1834-length-14613-cov-96.265421_pt1 | contig 14613 bp, 17 predicted proteins | sample MGYA00242345_ERZ723892 | MGnify/ENA metagenome assembly ERZ723892 | reverse complement strand
CACAAAGATAGGATATGCTTTGGGAATGGAAATAGATTTTGTTGAACCTAAACATTAGTATTATTATGGTAGATATCAATGAAAAATGAGTAAGACTATTATGAAATATTTATTGGCTTTATGCCTTATTTGTAATGTTGGCAATGCGTTTGCACAACATCGTTATTATTGCGAGGTAAAGGGTATTGAGAAAGACCTTTCTTCTGGTTTGAAAATAATCTTCGACTTCGGGACAAAGGCTTCATATAATATTTGGGGAGACCTCAGCAGCAAATTGAAATTTGTGGATGAAAATGGCGAAGAAATCAAGTTTAACAGCATGGTAGATGCAGCAAATTATATGGTTGACAAGGGGTGGAACTTCCAACAAGCTTACTCTTCTGCCTATGGCGGAAAACCTGTGATACATTGGATTTTCTACAAAGATGCAGATAATATGGATAAAGCCAGAGAAGGTATTATGACCAAGACGGAATATCAGAAACTAAAGAAGTGAAGCTATGACAGAAGAAGAAAAGAAAACGTTGGTTGATGCGGTGAATTGCAAGTATCCACATCAGAACCTAACGGAGATTTATTACAATATAGGTAGAGCATTGCCTTTTACTGCCCAAAGATTCCCTGACGGAAGAGTTTCAGACTGGTATCGTAATCAGTATGTGGAGGTTGTACGAGTAGAACCACATGGAAGAGGTGGTAAGTTTGGAAATGTATTTGGTTTTTATTACCGTAATGGTGAAAGAGCTGATGCTTATGAGAATGACCCAGAACACAGTTGGTGTACAAAGGATGATACCGAACCGCAACCAATACCATGTTGTGGATGTGGCTCATGGATGTTGTTGGACATCATAGGTGAGAAGACAACAGAATCAGTTAAGGTTCTCGGTCTTGATGACAAGATTGGCTTTGGTAAATATAAGGATATGACTTTGAAAGAGGTCATCATTAAAGATTGGCAGTATGTCAAATGGGCGATTATAGATTCCCAACACTTCTATACCGATGTTGATAAGGTATTGGAATATCATATGGAGAATAGACCAACACTTGGTCCTAACGATATAATGAGCTTCGGGAAATACAAGGGAAAGTCCATTGAGGAGGTTTGCAAAACAGACCGACAATACCTTATATGGCTTTCACAAAACAACGATTCTTTCAATCTTGATTGGGAGAAATTCAAGTAATCAAATTATAATGTAGCTATGAAGAGATTTATGTTAATATTTTGCTCCCAGCTTATAGCATTCGGAGCAACAGCACAAAGTAAGTTAGGTTCGCAAACTCCTAAGAAATCTATATTCATTACATCAATACTTTTGGTATTGATGACCCTAATTTCATGTTCTGTCGGATATAAAAACGATGGTAAGGAGGTAACATGGCATACGTGGAATGAAGGAAGCGGTCATACTTCAAGGCATGTTGATGCAGACCCAAAGACTTTTGAAAAACTGGATGATGATTATGGTCGAGACAAGAAACACGCATTCTACGAGGGCGATATTATCAATGGTGCCGATGGCGGCTCGTTCCGTGTGCTTACCAAATCGTATGCAGCAGACAATACGCATGTATATGTTTCCGGTGAATTGATAGAAAAGGCGGATCCGGCAACATTTAAAGTGCATTCCTACTATTTTGCAGAAGATGCCAACGATTTTTATTGGGATGGGAAAGCATTGAACGTAAGAGATAAATCGACATTCAAAATCTTAGGCAGTTCAGATTCTTGGGAAACTCATTGGGCAAAAGACAAATACAATGGATACTACCTTGCAGGAGGTGTGATTACAGATATTGATTACGAGACTTTCCACCCGATTGAAGCAAAGATTCCTCTCCAATCAGGAGACTATGCCGCTGACAAGCACAAAGTGTTTTTCATGGACAAGGAGGTTCCTGGTGCTGACCCTGCGACGTTCAAGGAAGTGGACTTCTATATAGGGCAAGACAAGCACAGGGCTTACAATAAAGGGATTCCAACCCAAATAAAAGATTATTCCAAACTCACCGAAGTAGGCCGTTTGATGTATTCCGACGGAACGAATATCTACGATTCCCATTTTAATATCCTTCCTAAAGCCGATGTCGCGACTTTCGAGCATATTTCCGACAACTGGTACAAGGATAAATCGCATGTCTGGTGGAGTTCCAAATTAGTTGCCGGGGCAAATCCCAAAACTTTCCAGCCTGTGCCCGCGGGAGGTTTCGGGGGAGATTTCAACTATGGGAAAGATGACAAACATGTGTTTTGGAACGACTCCATCATTCAAGGTGCTGACCCCGGAAGTTTTGAGAAGATGACATTCCCGGACGGCGACAGTTGGACGGTGTTCGACCGCAACCGAATATATGAAGGCAAGGATTCTCCCAAACTGCGTGAATATCTGAAAAAGAAATATGGAAAATGAGTATGGAAATCATGCTGCGCTATATAGTCGGAATCGCTATTGCTTATGGCATAGGCAAATGGATATATCAGTCGATACGTTCACGGTCGATTGACTATTTTTTATTGGCGATTATTGCGCTTATGGGTGCAGTTTTATGGCTTTCAAGAGGGTTTCTTATCTCCAACCGTGTATATGATTTCTTGATGATTGTCGTATGGCTTGTTGCTGTCGGTTGTTTTATCATTTCCCGAAAATCCCAATATGGCAAGTATTTGAAATTTGCTACTGTTGGCGGTCTTTCTACTTTTCTTGTGCTTTTTGTCTATTGGAATGTAAAAGCGGAGTCTATCAAACCGACAACATTGACAACTCAGCTGAGGGGATATTCAACAAGTAGAATAGTTGAGGTATGTTTCCGTTATAACGAAACTCCATTTAGGAGAAGTTACAATCTCAACCAATACCCAAATGTAAAGCTACTCCCTGAACAGTACGATGTAAGGCTGACTATCAAACCTATCTCGGCCAATGTTGCCAAACTTGAATCAATAACGCTAATTCCAAAAAACAGAAAATGAAGCAGTGGTAGAAAATTCGGGGTTTATAATCTTTGAAATCATATTGAGAATTTAATATGTTTTGAAAGAAATATATTCCTTTGTAGCATAGACGAGATGCCAAGAAAGCATATCAAAGCAGAATGCAGCAACAAGAACGGTTGGCAATTCGTTACCTCAAAATCGGACAATCCTCCCAATGTCCTTATTATAAAGGGATAAAGATTATATTCCAAAATTACACTAAATAAATGAGAGGGGAATGTATTAAGTTTATTTCCCTCTCATTTAGTTTAGTTAGTTTCCAGAAACTTTATTTTGAGCTTTTCATAGCACGTTTTATGCGATTTGATTCTTGCAAAATCTTATTGGCTATACTATCTTTATAAGCAGCCATTTCAACCATTTCGTGATGATGGCGAATAGAATCCTCGTAGGCAGCAACACGATTTCTTACATCATCTATAACTTTCTCATCTCGGCAAACAGAAAAATGCTTTTCTATGTATCGAAAGTCACAATATGACTTGGCAAGAAACATGTCTTATTTGGTTTCATATATGAATTCTATTGTTTCATAGTGTTTCCTATATTCTTTTTTTAATTTTACGACCCTATTATTCTTATCATAAGTAAAGACACATGTATATGAAATAATGACGTCAGACATGTTTGGCTTATATGTATAACTATATTGAGTAATAAGACAATCCTTTACTATAATTTCAATACTTAACACATAGTCAACACTGGCATCAAGATATGTGTAATACTTATTGATATTTTGTATAGAAATCTTTTTTTGTTCCCCTATTGGCTTTGTAAATGACAAGATTTCGCTTGGGTCATAACTTGATAAAATATCAGCAATAACACATGCATCCTTATATATGACCTCGGGATATTTTAGCTTTATTCCATAATCTGTTAGGCTACTAGATTGATTTAAAAATATCTTTTGACGCGTTTTGTCATCTGTGGACAATTTAATCAATCTACCCTTTTTATTATATACCCCGATTTTTTTCCCGTGTAGAAATAAACTTCTCTCTAACTTATAACCATTACTTAAAATGTTTACAACAGTCTGTGATTTCAATTCCAAACTGTTTAGAATTGAAATCACAGAAAGTATTAATATCGCGCAAAATCTCATTACTAATTTTTATTTAGTTCCTTGCTTTAGGATTTCTGTTCCAAGTTCAATACTTAACATTATGCAATCTTTTGCATAATCATATTATTTTTCACTTACGACGAAGCTTTATATACAAGCCCAAAATTATTATCGTATTTATAGCAAACCAAATAAAATTTACAGTAACACCAGTATCGAATATCTGGTAAACCATATTTATGATAGCATCATTATCTATAGTTTCTACCTCGTATTTTATACTAACATACGCATTTACCACAAAGATAGCATAAACAAAAACCATTAGAAATGATATAATCAAGTAAATTATTAACAGTTTCTTCATAAACAATCATCTATTAAAATCCTGACTACTACTGCTATAGCTTCCACTTCCAAAAGAACCAGAACCATTCCCACTAGAAGAAGAACGTGTACTAGAACTGTTTGCACTGACCCAACACTTGACCCAACGCATCCAGAGCTACTTCCACTTTATTTCTTTTTGTATGTTCCATCCCAATGATTACTATGATTTTCCTTTTGCCATAATGTACTTAGATGCATGAATGTAGTATTGCCATACGCTGCTGTTGATTCATGATACCTGTAATTTCTGTATCCCCTTCTGCTCAACTGTTTACTTTAAAACATGCATTATATCATGTAATATAATATCACCATTATCCCATAGAACATAAAACCAATACCGCAATAGTAGCCCTTAAGAACATAAGGATGAGGAATTGTTATTTTGAAATAAGTCCTATTAACAGGACTCTTTTTCTGTTCCATATATGTATCAATAAATATTTCTATACCAAATAATATTGCACAAAATGCATGACAGATGTAATAAAAAAAACTTATCACACCTAAGAACAGTCCTATCAATGAAGCTATTCCATATATATATGTGGAAAAACTTTTTTTACTCCTATTTCTGTATAAATATATAAGTATCCATACACTACTCAAGAGCGTTATGCAATTAATAAATATTATGCACCATAGAGGTATCGTATCCATTATTTATTATCTTTCTTATTTTACAGATGGGTTTAATCGTTCTTGTAATGAATGTATCAAAGCATCTTTGGCCGTCAAAGTATCATCTTTTGCCTTCACCACATCTTGAAGAGCCTCCAATTGCTTGCGCAATGATTCATTCTCTATCATAAGATTTGTATTGACAGATACATTTCCGACAGTATTGTTGTTACCACTAACATTGTTCGCCCTAAACGAACTTCCAACGCGAAAGTAATCCAACGGCATATGAAAGAAATCGGCCAGCACCTCCAATTTAGAGAGGCTAATATCTTTAGTACGTCGGAAATAGCTCATTGTCTGTTTACTCTTCTTGAACAGCAAGCCTATTAACTCCTGCTGTTGCTCCTTTGTCAAACCTGCGTACAGGTTATCTATCAAATCTAAATTCAACATAATGCTATATAATATTATAATGATGTTGTGTTAATTTGTACTAATATGCCCAATGTATTGAGCATTAAATTTTGTTTTATCCAAAGTTTGAACTACTTTTGCATGCAAATATAATCAAAATCTCAGATATACAATCAGAGAATAGTAATTTTTTGCGATAAAATATTAAGCAAATGACACAAAAGGAAATTGCAGACTATTATAGTAGGCTATCGAACGGTGAGAAAGGGCGTTTTACCGCTTTCCTTAGTATGACACTCGGTGGCTCTCCTCACACTTGGCAGCAAAAGATATTGGGATGGACTCGCAATATAATAGGCAGACCCATGTCGCCAGTTGTTGAAAAGGAACTAACTTCAATTATCGAGAAAGACAAATGGAGGATGTCGTATTAAAATATTAAGCATCGACGTATATAATGAAGCGAATAAAGGACAAATACATAGACATTGTAAAATCACGAGTTGACATTTGCCAGCTCGTGGTAGACCTCTGTCCTGGCACGGTGTTAAAGCCGTCTGGACCACATAGAAAGAAATGCTGTTGTGTCTTTCATCAAGAGGAGACCCCCTCATTGATGTTGGACACCACAATGAACCGTTACAAATGCTACGGATGTGGGAAAAGCGGCGATGTCATTTCTTTTGTAGAGGAGTGCCAAGGCGTTGGATTCATTGATGCTATCCGATGTCTTTTGGATATGTACTGTCCCGATGTCGATACACATGATCTTTTTGACCAAAGCACGACCCCAGAACAGGAGGAACGTGACAGAAAAGCAGAAACCATGTATATCTATAACCTGTACGCCCAAGAGTTCTTTCGAGCACAGTACGAAGCAGACAATGATGAAGCAGCTGCGTGTCGTAGATACGCCGAAAAAACGGATGGCTCAACAAGTGGACGATGGGATAAGGATTTCTGCCGAACATTCGGTCTTGGCTACAGTCCAGCAAGAGGGAACAAATTTCTTCAATATGCAAAGGATAAGGGACTAAATCTGCAAATACTGGTTGAGATCGGTTTGCTCGGAGAGGATGACAGTCGTCCAGGTAACTACTACGACTTCTACCGTGGGCGCCTGATGATACCGCAGCGTGATAGATATGGCAGAGTACAGACCTTCACGGCAAGAAGCATCAATCCACAGGCGGCTGTCAAATACCTCAATGGACGCGACAGCCTTATATATAGAAAGAGCACATCCATTTTTGGCATTGATATAGCCATGAAAGCTGCACGTCAATCGGGTAAAGTGTATCTTGTAGAGGGTGCACCTGATGTTATGCGTCTTCAATCATTGGGTATAGCCAATGTGATAGCCTCGCTCGGAGGCAGTTGGTCAAAGGAACAACTTGGATATTTCAGCAAGTTCAGTTGTAGTCTGTGCTTCATCCCTGACAGCGATAAGCCCAAGGATGGTGAGAAATTTGGAGCTGGAGAAAAGTTCGTGTTTGCCAATGGCAGACTGGCAACGGAGATGGGTTTTCAAGTCTCAGTGCGTGAAATACCCAAAGAAGGTAACGTCAAACAAGACGCAGACTCGTACATCACATGTCTTGAACGTTGGGAAGGTCTGACAGAAAAGGACTTCATACTTTGGTATGCCGACAAACACTACGATACAGAAAGCACCAACGATGACCAGCTGAAAGTTATCAGCGATGTATGCGACCTGCTTGTCAACATACAATCGGAGGTACTTCAAGCTTCCCTGTTGACGGATCTGAAAGACAAATACCGTAAAGCCTCTGTTTGGAAAGGCGCTTTAGCAGACGCTGCAAGAAGACGGCAGGAGCAGAAACGGAGACAAGCCATCAAAAAGTCAGATGAGCTTGAAGGCTATCGTTTCTACAGAAAGGGCTATCATTATTATGACCTTGACCCACAAGGACGTGAAAGAGCTTGGACGAACTTCATCATTCGCCCATTGTTCCTCATTGCTGATGACAACAAGCCAAGCCGTATCTTTGAATTGGAAAACGAAAACCGCATCAAACGAACCATAGAGCTACAGCAAGCCGACGTGACAAAGCTTGACCGCTTCAAAGAGAAAATCGAAGGAAAGGGCGACTTCCGCTTCTTCGAGAAACAGGAAAAATACGAGTTATTGAAAGCATACATCTACGGCAAGACAGAAGAAGCACAGCGAGTACCGCAATTGGGGTGGAACAATATAGGTGAGAGAGGCTTTTATGCTTTTACCAATGGTATTGTATATGAAGGAAAGTGGAAGCCTGTCGATGACTATGGTATCATCCGACTTGACAATGAGAATTTTTACTTGCCAGCTCTTTCAAAGATACACAAGCGCAACAAGAATGCCTATGTCAATGAAAGGCGTTTCATCCATGCCCCAAAGCGTGAGGTTGCTGCCCAAGAATACTTCATGTTGCTTCATGAGTTATATGGAGATAATGGTATAGTAGCCATCTGCTTTTACCTCGCCACATTGTTTCGTGACATCATCACTGATACGACACGCTCTTTCCCTATATTGAATATCTACGGCAAGAAAGGCACTGGAAAGACAGAATTTGCGTTGTCGCTCATCAATCTGTTCCAGAGAAGTCCAGAAGTCAGCAATTTGGACAGCACCACCTATTATGCTATGGGTGACAAATGCGCTGAAGTCAGCAATATGCTCGTCCATTTTGATGAATACAAAAACTCGTTGAGCAAGAAGCATATAGACTTTCTGAAAGGTATCTATGACAATGCCGGACGTTCGAAAAGGTCAGCAGACGGGGAGCGAAGGGAGTCCACGAATGTAGACTGTGGGGTTGTGCTCACCGGGCAAGAGATGCCAACGGCAGATATAGCCCTGTTTTCAAGAGTTATCTTCTTGGAGTCTCAGAGAAGTGAGCGAACAAAGGAAGAAACTGACAAGTACCAGACATTTATGAAATTGCGCAATATGTGTCCGACCAATATAACAGTCAGTCTGATGCGTTATCGTTACAACTTTAACGCAGGATGGTTCAACGCATGGAAAAGAGCCTTGGGTGAGATAAAGAGCGAGGTGGATTACAGTACCATAGGAGAACGCTTCATCAATAACTGGGCAATGATGTTGGCGACCTACTATTGTCTACATTCCATAGCGGAAGAGCTTCCTTTCTCCGAGAAAGAAGTGCATGACATTTGCATTGAGGGGCTGAAGTACCAACATTCATTGTGCAACAGCACGGACGAGATAGCAGTATTCTGGTCGATGTTCTCCAAGGCAAGACAACTTGGAGACATAAGGGAAGGACAGGACTACAAGGTTTGCCTGATGAAAACGTTGAAAGTGACAACAAAAGGCAAGCAGCGTAAGGTGGTAGACTTTGAAACGGACAGATACGTCCTCTTTATAAGGGAGAAAATCTGTATTGCTAAGGCAAACATACAAGCAAGAAGAGAAGGCAAAGTTCTTATACCAGACGAGTCATTGCTCTCTTACCTTGTATCGACCCCGGACTACTACGGAAAAACTAACTCTCCGTTAAAGTTCTATATCCTTGACGAGAATGGAAAGCCGACAAGAAAAGCCAATGATTCAGGAAGTGCATCGCTTGTGTTTGACCAAGAACGTGCGCTTGCGTTTGACTACCAGTCCATTTGTGGAAATTACGACATCAACCTTGTCACGGTCTCTGAACCAGAAAAAGATAAGTTCAATAACGAATAGAAAGATATGGCATCACAAAATAACATCTATCCTCTTTTCTTCACTCTGGAAAGGGTGCGTAATGGTTACATCCTTACTGCAAAGGAAGAAACAGGAGGATTAAAAGAAGCTGAATTTCGCAAGGAGGTAGTATCAGAAGACAAAATCAACGCTCGGATAGGTCAGATGCTCCACCTTGATGCAATGGTGAAAGAGCGTCCCGTTGTGTTTCATGTAGAAGCAGTCGGTGAAAGCACATACCAGATGGCGAACGAACGTCCTTCTGATGAACTGACGGAAGCAAAGCTCGCCTATGTCCACATCAACAGTAAGGATATAAAGGACGGCTCCATTCTGTCCTTGCTGATTAAGGACACCGACTCGATTGAGGTCTATGGCTTTGAGGCTGAACGAGCAGCCAAAAGCAACAACATTCCACTGTTCAGAGTCAATGGAGTGCCTGTGCTAAGTTTTCCCAATACCAAGGATGGCAAGAAAGCCTTGGCAACTTGCGTTGGCAGGACACTACTCACGGAAATCAGCATCCAACAGCTTACAGACTGGTACCATTCCCACAAAGTATTGATGGAAAAGGAGAATAAGAAAGGGAAATAGGCATATAATTTTGAGCAGAAAGATACAGAATATTGTACGGCTGTAAAGTTCTCAATATAAGGAAGTGTCACGCTCAATATATTAAACGACATAATAAAACAATTTGAGAAATGAGCACAAGAATTATCGCCGTAGCCAACCATAAAGGTGGTGTCGGCAAAACCACAACAGTAGCAAATCTTGGAAGTATTCTTTCCAAGAAAGGTTTCCGTGTGTTGTTGATTGACCTTGACGCACAGGCCAATCTCACAACTTCGTTGGCATCCTCTTTTGATGGAGCCACAATCTACGAAGCACTGACCGGCAAGGTGGAAACCTTACCAATCATTGAAATCACAGACAGTTTGCACCTCGTTCCTGCATCCTTGACACTTGCCATGGTTGATGTGGAACTTTCCACAGCCATAGCAAGGGAGAGCATCCTGTCTGAAGTTCTGGAGAAAGCGGAAGTCTCAGCAAAATACGACTTCGTGTTGCTTGACTGCCCTCCCTCTTTGGGTTTGGTAACGCTCAACGCCTTTACAGCCGCTACCGACATTGTCATCCCTCTCGTTTCTGAGGTGCTACCATTCAAGGGACTGACCATGATTAACGATTTCATCAATATGGTAAGCCGAAAGCTCAACCCCCAAGCTCACATTACTGGCATCCTTATCACACGGTGGGAAGGAAGCAAGTTGTCAAAGGGCATTGAAGAAAAATTGCGTGAGGCAGTAGGTGACATCGTTTTCAATAGCAGAATACGCAAGAACATCCGTCTTGCAGAAGCCCCCTTGGAAAGTCGCAGCATTCTGGACTACGACAAGAATTGCAATGGAGCCAAGGATTATCTGTTGTTTGCAGAAGAGTTTCTAAATAGAATGACACAAGTATAGGAGGATTGACTATGGACAACAAGAGTCTGGACGCTTTGTTCACAGGACTTACGGTGACGGGCAACCCACAATCGGAGACAACGAACACGCCAAGAACGTCCGAAAAAGGAAAGAAGGGAAAGCCACTGTCGGCTAGAGCAAAGCAGAAAAAACTGGAGAAAGAAAGACAAGAAGAACGGTTCTGTACAATAGTTAGTTCTGACCTCCTGAAGAAAGTGCGCATAATTGCCACTCGTGAAGGGTTACAAATTAAAGATGTAGTGGAAGCTGCATTTGAGAAAGCCATCAGTAACTATGAGCGGAAACATGGAAAAATAGAAGACGCCCCCAAGAAGAACGTCAAGGATCTCTTCTGACTTCGAACATCATTATATATATCGATACATCATAATTGATTGTGTAGGAATACTCAATTATTATGTCGTGGTGGCAGGTTGTTGTGAAACACTCTGCCACTTACGCTATTTATATCATTCTAATACAAAGGAAAAATACAATTCTTTGGTTCTATTCTATATTCTCGTTAGAACCAATCTACCATTATCCCATTGGAAACACCTGTTATTTGGAACTTTATATAAAGATAGTGGGCCATGCATGGTAATTTTGTGTTTGCAATTCACGAATTACCAACAAAAAAATGAATGATTATGAGTCCATTTATAATTTTCGTTATCGTATTGACCATCGCATATGTATTGTACTATGCGACCATAATAACAATGGATCTAAATGCGAAATCCAAGAAAGAAGGAGAACATGAGGAAACCATTTCTGCAAGTGATACAAAAGAAGCGGAAGAAGAAAACGCTCCACAGACAGTCTTAGAAGATACCCAAACTGGAGGCTTCTCATTTTTAGAGTCAACCGAGGCACCGGGAAATCCAGTCGAAGAAGCTGCAGAAACAGAACCTGCACCAGCAATAGACGAAGGCATCCTGCCTAAGACTACAGAAACTCCGACAGACGCGAATAGAGACAATCATTTGGGTATGGAAGACAAGTCATCACAGGAAGACAATCCTGAGAATGACGATGACAAAGAGACTCCTATTTCAACTTCAATGTTCCACGAAGAAGCCACATCAGAAGAAAAGCAGGAAGAACTTTTTGATGAAAGCAAGGCTTTTGACCAGGATTTGACCCAACCGCAATATGCAATCAGCTCCATCATTGACAATGATAAAGACGCAGCCTTGATTCAGCGAATAGACGCAATAAACCAAAGGTTGGTGGATTGCAAGACTGAGGGCGGATTAAGAAACCCAATGCAACTTGCCAGTGAGATACGAGAAAACAGAGAACATAGCAATATCGACTTCCAAGATGAATACACCCAATGTTAATATCCCATACAGACTATGCACTGCACTATTGGCTGTATTATGCATTCAAGATGTTTCGGCCAGATGTGGGTCTGTTGACTATTCATGGGGAGCGGATGGACTTGCCGAAGCAACCGCATTCGTTGGCACCATGATGATATACACTGTGGAAATTCTGTATGCCGTGGCAGGTATTGTGGTGATTGTGGCCGCATTGCAAATCGGTATAAAGATGAACTACCATGAGGGAGACATCACCAAAAGCATGATGATGCTTTTCGGTGGCATCCTCTTTATGATCGGTGCTTCAATTGTCATGCCAGCATTGTTCGGCTATCAAGACATGAATTTCGTATTTTAGACTATTTAATCGCGAAAAAAATAGAGTTATCACAAATTGTAGAACTAAAAAATTAGAAAGTCAATGAAAAAGTTTTTTTCAAACGTCTTTACTCCAATTAAGGCGAAAGTGTCTCACGCAAGGAATCGTGCGAAACTCATGATGATGGGTGCTGCGATTGCCGCTCTAACTCCTATCGGTGCTTCTGCGCAGAACCTGGCCGGTACTGGCTATGATGCAGGAACTTCCGCATTGGAGGAGGTCGCATCCGAGTTGGTCAAGTACATTCCGTATGTAGTCAACTTGTGTTATGCTCTTGCAGGTATCGTTGCCATTGTCGGTGCCATCTCAGTGTACATCGCCATGAACAACGAGGAGCAGGATGTCAAGAAGAAGATCATGATGACCGTCGATGCTTGTATCTTCTTGATTGCCGCAGCCAATGCCCTCCCGCTCTTCTTCGGTATCAGCAACTAATCCAGACGTCGTGTTATGGCAGAGATGACAGAGACAAACATGGAATACCAGATGTTTAAGGGATTGCAGCGTCCTTTGGAGTTCATGGGACTTCAGGGACGCTACATCACTTGGGCAGCCGTCACCGCCGGTGTCGGCATATTGGGCTTCATGTTGGTTTACGCTCTGGTTGGTTTCCTTATCGCATTGGCATTTGCAGCAGTTTCCATAAGTAGTGGAATTTGCCTTATAATGGTCAAGCAACGAAAAGGACTCTACTCAAAGAAAAACGACAAGGGCATTTATGTCTATGCTTACAGAGAGCGTTTGTGAAATCATTTACAGCCGATGGGAAATGTAAAGTTATAACATAGTAAACAATCAACGGGTAGGCTCGATCCACGGCGGTAAGAGTCTACCCTTACTTGTATAAACAAAAACAATGGTCATTTACGTTATCATTTTTCTGATTGCCGTATGCCTTGGCATGGCAATTTCCGTGTATTCTTTCGGTACAGGGAGCAAACGAGCCAAAATCTTCAAGGAAATCTATTTCTCCATAGAGGATATAGATGGTATCGGTGTGTTATACACCAAGACCGGTGAGTTTTCTGCCATACTTGCAATGCAGAACCCAGTACAGAAATTCTGCGCTGACATAAATGAGTATAATTCATTCTCCAATCTGTTGTCATCACTGATGTCAACCCTTGGTGAAGGCTATTCCATCCACAAGCAGGATGTTTTCACGAAAAAGAAGTTCCAATGTACGGACGAGGGCAACAAGGAGTTCCTGTCTGAAAGCTATTTCAGGTACTTCAAGGGAAGAGAGTATACGGATTGTAGCACATATATCGTCATTACACAAGAGAACAAGAAAAGCCGTCTGTTCAGTTATGATGACAAGAAATGGAAAGACTTTCTTGTCAAAGTCGGCAAGGTGAGGGACCAGCTTCGTGACCGTGGCGTTTCTTCACGCTTCTTGTCTGCCAGTGAAGCCAAGCACTATGTTGACCAGTATCTTTCCCAGAACTACACGAGCAAAAATGTTTCTTTGAACAACTTCAATGTCAAGGATGACCAAATCGGCATCGGAGACAGAAAGTTCAAGGTATATAGTTTGGTGGATGTGGACAGCATTGTCCTGCCGACGCTTATCCGTCCATATACCAACATCGAGGTCAACAATATCAGTATGCCTATGGACTTGATGTCTATGGTGGACAGCATTCCTGAAGCAAAGAGTGTTGTCTTTAACCAAGTCATCTTCCTGCCAAGCCAGAAGCAGGAGATGAGTAGGTTGGCAAAGAAGAAGAATCGCCATGCCTCCCTTCCAAACCCAAGCAATCAGATTGCCGTAGAGGACATCAAGAAGGTAGAAGAGCTGATAGCAAGAGAAAACAAGCAGCTTGTATATTGTCACTTCAACCTTGTGGTCACTGTCGATGTAAAAGCGGATCTTCAAAAGTGCACCAATCATCTGGAGAATACCTTCGGGCGTATCGGCATTCAGATAAGTCAAAGAGCTTACAACCAATTGGAGCTGTTCGTCAGCACCTTCCCTGGCAACTGCTATTCGCTGAACAAGGATTATGACCGATTCCTTACCCTAAGCGATGCTGCCGGATGCTTGATGTATAAGGAAAAACTCCCTAAGAGTGAGGACACACCTTTGAAGGTCTATTATACAGACCGTCAAGGAGTGCCTGTAGCTATTGATATTTCCGGTAAGGAAGGCAAGAGGAAATTGACGGACAACAGCAATTTCTTTTGTTTGGGTCCAAGTGGAAGTGGCAAATCGTTCCACATG
>ENA-UOJH01001812-UOJH01001812.1-human-gut-metagenome-genome-assembly--contig:-C148-NODE-1812-length-14732-cov-6.133815_pt1 | contig 14732 bp, 17 predicted proteins | sample MGYA00242345_ERZ723892 | MGnify/ENA metagenome assembly ERZ723892 | reverse complement strand
TCTCCGCATCGATATTCGCCTGCAGCTCGCGCTCCGCGCTCTGCGCACGTTGCATCTCGGCAGCCACGGCCGCAACGCGGTTTGCCGTTTCGGCCTCGATAGCGTTCGCATTCGCGGTAACGCGCCCGTCCAGGGCCTTTACCTCCTGACGGTACAGTTCGACCTGCGCGTTGTAGTTGCCGGTCAGCGCCCAGAACGAATCGTCGTCGATTTCCGCGCCCACGGGGACGTACTGTCGGGACGTGTACGAGTTGCCCTGATGCAGCACGATGGTCAAAGGCTCGTATGCCTTGGTCTTGTCCCACTCCAAAGGATCGGCGAAAAGCGGCACGTATCGTGCGCCGACGTACTGCGTAACGCCCTTTGCGATTTCATCCGCAGCGCCCTTCAGCGAGGTGGCGTTGGCGATTGAACGCGCAACGATTCGCTCGATAAGCTGCATAGTCTCGGTATCGATAGCCATAATCGGTATCCCTTCTAGCCGTTGTACTTGCCGATAATCCAGAACAGCAAGTCCGAATTCGGTTCGATGCTCCTGTTGCAGCTGATGCCCACGGAATCCATCTGCAACGTATAGTCGTCCTTAGAGGACACACCGGTCGATGCGCCCTTAACCCACTCCGGTGTACGCGCGATTCGCGTCTCCGCGGGCACGCTCGTCTCGCCGTTCGTCCGGATGCGGATGTTCATTGCCACGAGCCCGCCGATTCGCGTCGTGTTGTAGGGCGTCAGCGTCACGCCTTGTATGATATCGGTGAACGCGCCCTCCGTGGGCTGGTCGGTGGTCTCCGCCTTGCTGGGAGCATACGAGTACACCCCATCGGATGTGACGGCCCACTCGTCCGAAACGTCGCCGTCCACATCGTGCTTCAGTTTCACGCCGCCGAACGTCTGCATGTCCGCCACGTTGACGTTCAGCTTGTCGTTTTCGTAGTTGATGCCGGTACCCGCTGCGCTCATGATTCGGCTGTCGATTGTGTCGGCCATGACGGACGAATCGTAACCTGTGTTGTTGATTACACCGTGGCCGTCCGCCGCGAACCTCAGGATGAGCCTGCCGTATTCCTCGGTACCGTAGACGGCTCCCGTGTCGAACTCGATTTCCTTCCACGATTCGGGAACGTATGCGCAGAAGTAACCGTCGGATGTGAGTCCGAAGAACACCTGTTTCGCGGTGCGCTCGTAAATCTTCCAGGCGTTGTCGATGAACCACTGCTCGAGCTGCTCCGCATAGTAGTCGTCGAACCCGTGCTCCACGAACTCCTCGAAACGCTTCTGCAACTCGGCGATGTCGCTCGTGTTCAAGTTCGTCTGGTCGCAAATCTCGTTCGCGTAGCCGCACAGCTTCTCGACAACCTTCCAAAGCTGCCTGATGCCCTGCTCCTGTGAATCGATATCCCAGTACAGCTTGGGGATGGCCGGCGTGAACAGAGTCATACCAGATACGGGGGCAGGTACCCCGTCACCGTTTACAAGCATACAATCACCTACTTTATATCCGAATCGTCATACCAGCCATCGAACTGGTTGACTTTGTGCGGCTCGATACCGATATGCTCTATAAGCCACTTGCCGATGGCCGGGTTCATCTTACCGATGTTCTCAACGATTGAGGTAATCTCATAGAGCGACAGATACGCACACACCGCAGTGCATACGGGTACGTTCATTTCCACGCCAACGAAATCGGTACCGAAAATGGAAATGCAGATTTCCACAGCCTTGCCGACTACTATCGCGAACACCTCGCCCATCTTGTTCCACATGCCGTCCCGCATCACTGTGGAGTTTACGGTACCGGTGCGCATCGCGGCGATGTAACCGCTTGCGACATCTAGCACGCACAGCACGAGCGGTACGAATACAATCTGAAATTCGTGTTGCATTTTTTTGGATTCCATTCTACCAGGCGTTGATATTGAGCGTGAACAGGCACGAGAACAGCGGTTCCAGCTCGTTCACGATTTGCAGGTCTACGTCCTCATAGGATTTCAACCGCTCCGAAAGCTCCAAGATGGTGCCGTCTCGGATGCGTTCGTACTGGCGGTCGGTTCCGTTGGCCGCATAGTCCTCGTTTCCGCTCAACCTGGTCTGGGGAAAATCGGAGAACACGTCGCGCGACTTATAGTACTCGTCCGTCGCGTTGAAGTTCCCGGGCGCTTCCGCAATCTTGGAATACAGGATTATGTACTTAGGCATAATCTCGTTCAGCTTGCGCAGGAACTCTCGTTTCCATTGCGCCAGCGGCAGCACGCCGATTTCACGCATATAGTAGCGGTCTAGAATCTTGCCGCATAGACGCTCGTGCTGTTCATCGTCGAACTTGGGGAAATCCCAGCTGGGGTCTTTGAGGTCGAACCAACCGTCTTGATACAGCTGCCCGAGTGCCAACGTGTTCACGCTATGGAACTCGGGTTCGCATACCGAATCATAATCGGGATGCTCGATTATGGGCATATCGCACCTCCTATTCGTTCATCGTCCTGATTAGCGCCAAGTCGTTATGGAACAGGTTCCAGTTCTCGGAAATGTTGTCCTGGTTCCATACCACTCCGATTTCACCGTCAAGGTACTCACCGAAACGGGAGTTCAACTTATCGCACGCATCGCGCAGGCAGGACAGCGTCGCCGACCGCACGATTTGCGCAGGCGATTTCTGGGCGCGCACCTCGTCCTCGGTCTGGCGCTCCGATTTGAACGGGGTGTTCTCGATACCCATCATCGTGTAGATTCGGTTCCATACGGATTGCTCGTCGGCTGCCAGCTCCTCGCCGATATACGGTACCCCGGTCTGCAGGGCGTCGGTCTCGATGGCGCTCATGCCGTCCGTTCCGATAATTGCCAACTCGCCGCCGGCAACCTGCTTTGCGATATTCTCCATATCGTATTTCTTCTCCTGCGGCCCGCGAAGGATGAACGGAATCTGCTGATGGAACCTGTTCATATTCTTAGTCATTCTGATATGCACGAGTTCGGTGGCATAGAGGTCGATACTTTCCATGATGGGGAATCGCGTGCTGTTGTCCCACACCAGAACTCCGTTGGCTGGTGTGCAGTCGAAACGCCAACCGTTGTTGCCGAACGATTCCCATTCCGGGTATTCGTCGTAGACGTTCGGCACGCCCTTCAGAACCGCCTTGGTGCTGAAGAACATGCCGCGCATCTTGGTCGGGAAGGCGATGGTCGCCACACCCTCGGTCGCCAGAATGTAATTGAGGTAGCGCGCATTGCACGACTTGGGGAGGTTAATCCACTTGAACCTGTTCGTAGCCATCTTCAGCATGATATCTCGGTAGTAGTTGTACAGGCGCGTGTTGTAGTCCTGCGTGCCCCAGTAGTTCAGGCCGTAACCCTTGCGGACAGGGGACGTGCTGCATCTGTTTCGTTTCTTTCCGCCGCGATGCGCCATAACTTAAACCTCACATTTTTCCGTTAGCAAATCTGTTACGGCAAGCTGCGTCACACCTTGGTAGTTCGTCGCGCTCGCTATGATTGATTTTAGCACAGTTTCGGAAGTGGAGAGCATGTTGGCCACTGCCTGCCCATGCGATTCCGCCATAGTCTGCGCTGCCTGCCGATACGAGTTGACCTGCTCGTCGTTGTGCGCCTCGTTCACATACCAGTCTATCACCTTCTGAATCTCGCCGTCCGTCATTCCCTGATAGGTGTCGAGTCGCAGAAGTTCGGAAATCTCCCTGTCTTTGGGAGTTTCCTCGGTAACGGTTCCGTCAGCTTCAGTTGTCATAGGGATTCACCATTCCAATCTCGTCCGGGTCGCTCCAGACCGTCACGCCGTTCCTGAAGATGCTGCCGATTGACTGCTGCGCGAAGTCGCTCGACTCGCCCTTGCCGTATAACCACAGATCGGATGCCTTCCAATACGTGAAATGCTTCATGAGGCAGAGCTCGCCGACATCCCAAATCTGGTTCAGGTTGTACCCGTAGCGGGTGAACTCGTCACCGGCGGCGCGTATAGAGCCCTTGGGCTGCGTGCGCACCTTCACCTGCACGCCGCGCGTGCGCATGTAATCCGGCGCGGAATTTCCGCCGTCCGGGCAAAGCCGTACCGGGGCCATGTTCCTCGCGTCGTCCGATACGGCCCTGAACTGGTTCTGCGTGTTGCGCAGCACGTCCTGCGCGTTGGCGATGGCGGCCCGGTCGCCCCAGTCGGATACCGAATCGGCGTTCGACTTCAGGCGCCCGGCGTTCGCCACCGACGTGTCGCGCGAGCTGTTGGCGTTGGCCACCGCCGTGTCGCGCACGTTCCCGGCGTTCGTCTTGATGTTGCCGACGCTGTTGGCGGTGTTGGCGCCGTCGCAGGCGTTGCTCCTCGCCGTATTGGAAGTGGCGGCATCGACGTTGTGCTGGTTCACCTGCGTGTTCTCGGCCGCCGCATATGACGAGTTGTTCAGGTTGGTCAGCGTCGACGCCTGCTGGGTGGCGGAGTTGTAATGCGCCTGCAGGCCCGCCACCGCGCTGTTGCACTGCGCCGTCATCGCCGCGTTCGAAGTCGTCACGGCGGCCCCGACAAGTGTTCCGGCCGATTGCAGCGCGCCCATGAAAGCGCCCGCCAGGGCCCCGGCGGGGCCCGCCGCCGCAGCCCCGGTAAGTGCCGCGGCCGCGATATCGCCCACCGCGCCCGCGCCCTGCGCGACCGCGTTTCCGCCCGCGCAGGCCACCGAAGTCTCGTTCTCGTCCTTGGTGCTCGCCAGGGTAAACGCATTTGCGGCGACTGCGTGGCTGTAATTCAGCGAATTGTTGGAGGACGTGGTCGAATTAATCTGGTTGTTGTGCGAGGCCGCGTTGGCGTTCGCGGCCGCGTTGTTGGTGGCCGTGATATCCGTGGCGCACGCACGAGAGTTCGCATGGTTCGAGCTCATCGTGTTCGCATCGTTGTTGGCGTTGGTCTGCGCCGTATTCGCGCTGTTCGTGTTGTTGCTGAGTTCCGTGTTAGCAGATGCAACCGAGTTGTCACGGTTCGTCTGCGCAGTGTCCTGCGCGTTGTGCATCGCGTTGTTGGCTTCGCGCACCGAGTTGTGGTAGTTAACGATAGCCGAGTTGCGGGCGTTGGAATACTGCCTGTTATAGTTACCGAGTTCCCAGCTGGTTCGACCGTCCATGTACAGCGCGTACATAGGGATACCCATGTCGTAGCAGAACCGATACCAATCGCCGTTGGCAATTTCCATGTCGTGCGAGCCGCGCATATCCTGCCACTGGTAGGAATGAGAGCCGCTACCGCCTATTCCCGTCAGAAACATGCGCATGTTAAGGTACGGATACGCCAGCGACACGATGCCGTGCGCCTTGATGGAGCCTGTCGATTCCACGCGCACGGTAGCGGTATTGCCGTCGTTGTCGGTAATCTCCAGTTCCGAGTACGGGAACGTGTACAGCTTGGCGAAACGCCGGTAGCGCTCTGGGATACCGAACATATCCTTGGTAAGCGTTATGGAACCGAGTTCCGAATCGCTTCCCTGGCACTCGTACACGGTATGGTTCGCCAGCATATGCGGAGTACCTAACGCGATAAGCTCCTTGGAAACCATGAAACACGCCTGTACCGTGTTAAGGAACGACGGGGAGTCGGAGAGAACGTCGCCCACGAACTCGTCGGCTTCGGTGGCGGCGATAGCGTACACGGTGGTGGCGGTGGGTATGCGGCCGTTTGACGCGATGCCGTTTCCGACAGGGGTTGACACGTTCGCATACGACTTACCGGTACCGAAACCGTACCCGCTGACCTCGAACTGCCTTCCCCAGCGGTTCGTTGCATCGGGGTTCGCCGTGGAATCGGAGAAGGTGGGTTCCGAGAACGTGTGCTGCGCATCGCCCGTGACGCTTCCGATTGAAGCGAACTGCGAAGGCTCGCACGTGCTGGCGAAGCAGATATACTTCTCGCCGTTACCGAACGGGATGAACTCGCCGCCGCGAGACACGGTATCGCCGCCGAAATCAACATCGGGGGCGAGCAGGTACTCACAGTTGTCCATCGGGTTGGCCAGATATGAATCTGTATCGCTCTCATGCACTGGGGCGTGCCCGCGTTCCAGCAGGAAGTAGTTGAAGCCTACCGTGTTGATGAACTGCGTCCACACATCGAGCGCGAGCGTAAGCACCGTTGTCGAGGGTGCGGAGTAGGCGAGGTCGTTGATGAAGAAATGCCAGCGCCTGTAGCCGTTCGCGGTCTCATAGTTCAAAGGCTGTCCGGCAGACGTGATAATAGGTACGTCGACGACTAGGTAGTTGTACTGGGCAGCGCGGTCGAACGGCACGGGAACCTTGACGGTTCCGTTGACGATTGTGGCGTTGGTCTTGAGAACCATGGACGATGCGGGGTCTTCTGCAACCGTCTTGGCGACGTGTCCATCGAACCATCGGTCGCGCTCGGTATCGGATGCGAACTTGACGCAATCCTCGAAATCGCCGTTCCACAGCACGTTGGTGAGATACAGTTTGGTGTTCGGTTCCCATCGCGTGTAGTCGAACTCGTTGCGGTACGCATACACGTCAACGTTATTTAGATTAGGGTATGCGGTATCGCCCATATGCGGAAACTCCATATATGCACCTCATCTCATTAAAGCGGGGAGGGCACCGCGCACAGGAGACGGTACGCGGTGCCCTTCACATTGTAACGTTGCGCTGTTAGGCACGCAACTACTGGATTGTCACGGTCGCCGTGGCGGTGAGCTCGGAAGTCGCACCGGACGGGTTGACGTAAGTCGAAGTGGCCTTGACATTGACCACGTTTCCGGCCTTGAGCGACTTGCCGAGGTGCAGTCGGGCGCGGCTGTCGACATACGTGGTCGACGGGAGCTGGAGTTCGGCCCCGCCGGTCGAGACGAGTCCGCTCAGCGTGTAGGTGCAGGCATCGGGAGCCACCTTCACGTTCGCGTCCGGGGGCGTGAGCGTGCCCGCCAGTTTCGGTGTGAGCTGCACGGTATCCCCGGCGCCGGCGCTCTTCTTCTCGGCGGTGAGCGTGAGCGAGGTCACCTTCTGGGTAACGGCCTGCGTGTCGGTTCCGGCATCGGTGGTGAACAGGATGGCGGGCACGAACGGGGATACCGAGTAGATACCCCAATGCTGGAGCCAGTAGTTGTTGCTCATGGTCTTGGGGTTGTACATGCTGTCGGTTTCATACAGCGTGTCCCGGCACTGGAAGAAGTCCTCGGTCGTGAGCAGCGCGACGGCGTTCGGAATGGGGAACTCGTCGACGATTACCTTGCGTACCTGGATGTCCGCGCGCTCGAGATTGAACAGCATGGCGAGCGTGTCGACGTCAACGGATGCGTTAATCTCCGGCGTGGTGAACAGCACGAGTTCGTTAGGCATGGCGAAAACGGGGAGTTCGGGGAGACGGACCCCGTTGTAGACGGTGTTCGGGAATCGGAGCTTGCCGACGTAGGTTCGGACCGCCTTCAGGAACTCCCTGCCGGTAGCCTCGTCACTCGGTGCCCCGGAAAGATGGTGCTTGTAGAAGCCGAACTTCTGCTCATAGTATGCGAACAGCTGGAGCATGATTCGGTACTCATCGTACTCGTCGGCGTTTCGCGGTGAGCGCAGGATGGATGCCACGAACTGGTTCAGGCCGTTCTCCGAAGAGGTGAACGACATGTTGAGTTCCGGTCGTACGACGGAAATGGGATACTGGTCCTGGCGGTTAACGGAGTGGTACCACACCGCCGCATCGGGACGGTGCAGCTTGAACACGTCCTCGGCGTCGTCGATGTAGCTGTGCCCCTTGACCCACTTGACTGCCGTCTCCTGCACCGTGCTGCCGTATCGCATGGTCGCCTTCTTGAATGCGCCCAGCGGGTTGTCGAAAATCTGCTGATGCACGTAGGTCAGCCCGATGCGCATGATGAGGGAGTCGACGAACTGGTTATAGTACTGTCGGTTCATAGGGTCGAACAGGGCGTCCATGGTGGCGCTGATTCCCTGCTGCGTGGCCTGCGGGATTCGCTGCTGGTAATCGTTGGTCGCGTTGAGCCAGATGTTGTCGAGGATGGTGACGTTGTCTGTTGCCATCTTCATTACCTCCTTGGTACGTTGCTAGATAGACAGGTCCATCTTGTCGAGCGAGATGAAGCCGTCATTCGAGAAGTTGGCCTGCACGCCGCTCTGCGGTTCGTTCCCCTCGTGCACGACGGCGCCCGAATCCACCAGAATCGACTGCGCATCGGAAAGCGACTTCAGCCTGCCCATGATTGCGGACTGGTTCGCCTGCACGTCCCTGATCATCTCCAGAATCATACCGTAGTCGGGCTGCGCGGCACCATCGTCGGGGTTGGACTCTCCCGCGCCCGTGCTCGGTTCCTGCTTCGGCTCCCGTTTCGGTTCCTGCTTCGGCTCCTGCTTCGGTTCCTGCCTCGGCCCATGCTCGGGTTCGCCGTCTGGCTGCTGGTTCGACATCTCTGTTCTCCTTATCGCTCGAAACGAAAAGACCGTGGGGTCTCCCGCCCTTGGCGGTTCCCCACGGTCAAACATTATATAGGTCGCCGGTCCGGCAATCAAGTTGAAATCGCACGAGTAAATGCGAAGCGGGAGCGCACGACCCGACGTGTTTCACCGCGCCCGGCTACTCACCCGAGTTGCCGGCAACAACCTACGGCTATGTATTGTATCACCTAATCCCGAACAGCGCCAGAACATCGGCGAAGTCCGTCTTCACCTGTACGTCCTCGTATCGAACCAATCCCAGATACCACATTTCCGAGAATGATTTCATGACTGGTTCCGCGCGTCTTGCCTGAACGTAGTTGATACTGGAATCGGATGCCGTCAAAGCGTATACCGGCTTGTCGCGCCTGTTTGGAACCTTGTTAGTTATATGGTAGAGCCCCTCCTGCATATCGACCCATACGCCGAACATCTTGCCGTTAACCGTTATTCCGAACATGTACTTTGCACGTTTTGGTTTCTTGGCGACGAACTCTGAATTAGTTATGTAGAACTCGTTTCCGGCAGCCACATCGGCTTCTGCCGTTCCAAGCATCATTCGACCCGCCACGGTACCGCTCAACTTCTCCTGGCCGTATTCGGCGCTCTCCACATAGTGCAGCAGGAACGTCTTGTTCTTGTGCCACGAGTAACCGAACTTGAGGTTTGTGGATATCCTGGCCGCCGCGAAGTATGGGTTAGCGATATCGCATGCGTTACCGAGTAGGTACACCCTGGGGCGCAACGATTTGGTATCTGCTCTTTCGCGCGATACTGTATCTACTAAGTTAGCCAGTTTCGTGTACTCATTCTGTAGGTATGTATGATACCTGTCAGAACGCTCGATTACGGCCTCGTCCAGTACGATACGCCTTACCTTATCGTAGGTTCGCTTCTTTAGCGCCTGCGAATCTGACAGCGCGCAGAAATAACCTATGATATGCCAGACCTGCTTGTCCTTATCGTTCTTATCCTTCTTCTCTGAAATGTATGCGTATTTGGCATCCGTCCTGAAAAGATAGTTTGGAAACTCTTTCTGAACCCTGTTGAAGTAACCGTCTGAAACGCCGGATAACTCGTTCTTGAATCGGCACACCTCCACGAATCTGGAACCGTCCCTAATCCAATCCCTGATAAAGCGGGCGCGCAGGCCATAGGTCTTGCCGAGTCCGCGCGCTCCGATTACCATAGTCACATCGGCGTCATACGACAGTGTCTTGTCCCAATCGTAGAAATCAGCCAATTTAAACTTCCTTTTACATGTACAGGTAAGAATCGAGAACCTTGGTTACCTCTTTGGGGCAATGCTTCATTACCGAGTACAGCCGATAGGTGTAGTCCGGGTCTGTCGCGCACTTGTTGCGGAACTTGCACCACGCTTCTGCCATCTTGCGCTCGTCACCGTATATGCACTTCTTGACGTACCATTTAACAGTCATGATTCTAGTCCTCCAAATCGTCAGGGTTGAAATAGATAACATTGCCATCATAATCGGTAAGCTCGTTCAATTCCTTCAGCAAGTCAACGAACTTGACGTTGTTTGCGCATCCGCAGGCGTGCGCCACGCCGATAACGCAGCCGTCCTCGTCCAAAATGTCAACGTATACGCACTTGTTGCTGCTACTCGTTCGTGCCATGTTATTTGTCCACCATCTCAATAGTGAGTTTATCGAAGTTTCCATTGACGAAAACGCGCTTAATATAATCACAAAGCGAAGAATACTCCGAATAGGGATATACATACACATCCTGTTTATTATATGAACCGCAAGTCCTATCGACGGTAACTTTAATCTTTGCCATATTCCACACCTCTCATGATGGTCGCCATACCGTATTCATTGCGTTCCTTGATGCAGGCGCCATCTTTAGTTCTGTATAGATACCGCAATGACGTATCCACTTCCCTGCCGTACTTGCGCCTTAGATATGAAACTGTCTGCGCGTTGCTGGGCTTGCTCGTTTCGCCGAGTATCCTGCCAACAGGGTATAGCGCTTGCGATTCATGGCATCGTACGTGACTAACGTTAGATAGGTAGTCGGTAACGTCTGATTCGTACACGTCCGTTGCCTTAGGCTTATGTCCTTCCAAAGCGTGCGCAATCTTGTTAGAAACGTAGATATTGTATCCGAGAACATTTTGAAACACCTCCTCAATGTCGTTTCCGCCTTCAACCAACTCGTCTATGAAATTTTCAATAGTATATGCGCCTTCCGGTCGTGACAGTCCTGCGCACGTGATATGAGAATGCCCGTCCGCGTATGAAACTCGCGCCTTGTTCCAGCCTTCCATATGGTATTGCCATCTGTCGCCGGAACCTGCACCCTCGATATCGAACGAGCCGATACCCGTCAAGTTGGATGCCATTTCAGGACGCTGCATACGCAAGCGTTTCATGCACGTGTCGATAGCTCTCTTGGATGCGACAGCGATAGGCTCCAATGCTTTCATCAATTCATCGTCCGTTACATCCGCATCGCACGCTACCTTCATTGAATCGGTATCGCCGCCAGTGATTCGCACCCTGTCTCCAAAATACGAGTGCAGAAGCTCCATTGCGATTACCAAATGCATACGCGACCCTGCAACGATTCGCATACCGTAGTTGTAGAACACCTTGCACGTCTTTGGCTGTCGCTCTTCCCAGTTATCCTCACAGGTAGCAGTTGACTCGTCAATAATGAGTTCACCGTTTTCGCATTTATACGATGGCTTGTATATATCCTGCGCCATTGTTCCGTAGATGCCGTTGAACTCGCCTTTAACTGTAGATACGTACCATGCTTCAAAGAACTGATTTGAACAGGTTCCGTCTTTCAATGATTCAGCGATTCCGTCTGGAATTGTAGAAGGAATCCTGTATTCGTATGGTTTACCTTGCGTGTAATGGTTGTTGATGAACTTGGCGTCGTTTTTCATCTCGTATAGGATGTTCGATTGCAGCGTTACGTAGTCGGGTGGAATCTTCCAGCTGATAGTCTGCTCACCGTAGATAATCTCGTGCGAGTCCCATTCGTAAACCTGTGTCGTGCACCATAACTCAATCTCATTTAGGTGCATGACGACCTCGTCTGCACTGTACAGCTTTCCGAAAGCAAAATCTGCGTTAACGTACCTGTCCAAAAAACCGTATTCCCTAATAATATTCTCCTGCGTTACGTTTCTAGGGTCGCAACCTATGTCCAGACCCGGTTGAAGATAGCGTTTGAACTTTGCAGATGATTCCAAGGCAATCCCACATCTATCGAAACATGTATCTTTTCTGATACGTATATTCTTGAATCTTATAAGCACGTGCATCGCGTGCTCAAAAGGCTTATGGTAGTTGTTAAGAATATCATCTATCGTCTTGTTTACGATTTCTTGATACCCGATTTCAAGCGCGTCTGGCAGGCACTCTTTGAAGCCAAGCGGTACATATCTACCGTTGATAAACGTGTGGTGCATCGAAGTGACATCGAGACTAGCGACATTACTGACGACAACATTTGCGGTTGCAGCTGCGGTGAAGGTGAAGCCACCTCTAAAACATCCCTTTCTAAGTGCATATTGTTGAAACGTTTTCGGTAATTCCTGTATACAAAGGTTCATAAATGCTTTTTCAATCGTTAGTTTATTGCCGTTCTTCTTGTCAATCTTCAAAGGAGAGATTTCGTGTTTAGCCATTTGACGCACTATTGAAGTCTTAGTTAGAATCCTGCTTCCCAACATGTCCTGCTTCATCCATTCGTTAGCGTGAAGCAGGTACTTTAGATATGCTGGGATAACCTGCACGTCTCGTGCTGCATAGTATAGTTCAAGTTCCGTTAACGGGGTTTCTGGAGTTCTCGTCAAGCTGTAGTCCCAATCGCCTTTTGCTTTGGCGAGTCCGCACGTATCTCCCATTGCGGAAAGCCCTCGCATTTCAAGGTGGAAAGTGTCCCAGAACCTCAATACTGTATTTCCGGTTTCCTCGTTCACTAAGTCAAGCGTATATACGTTAGTTGAAGATTGCGCATTTGCTGTTATCTGATACATGCTGTTTAGCGTTTCCATAAGCGGTTGCAAATCGAACATCAGATTGTATGCGCAAACGATTGGGACTACCTTGAAGAACTTACCCCATTCAATGTATTCCTGTAGACGAGCTATATATTCGTTCTCATATCTGTAGAACGAAACCTTATCGTCTGTAACAGGTTCGTAGTTGTATAAATCCTTGTCCCTTATATCGTTGTCGATGAAAAGAATCGGATAGGCGCGCGTCTGGTTTCCCTCGCCTACATTGCAAGTCTCGGTGTCGTAAACCGAGCAAATTGCATACTTGACCCTTTTCACCCTAGTCATTTGACCTGTTCTCTCCAATCTTTATTCGGGTCGAATTGAACAACGTAAACCAGATAGTCGGGACTGCGCTGCGAATCCTGCTCGTTATCCATTGATTCAGCTCGTTCATAGAACTTGCGTTGTTCCTCGGTTAGATTCGCGTTCTGGTCAATCTTTCCTTCTGCTATCTCCAAAGCGTGCTTAACGGAAGGGTTAGACATTGCGCGTTTAAATGCAGTCTCAAGTGAAGCGGTTCTGAAGTATTTCATGATGCGCTTGTTAATCTGCGCCGTATCCGTTGGCGTTCCATCCTGATTCTGCCAAATGCTCTGTGTCGCTCGGTAGAATATCTTTACTTCTTCGCGCGAGTATACAGACGGATTTGAAGCCTGTTCCAAAGCCGCATCGGCACCCTTATATCGCTTAGTCGCCAAGTTAAGCTGAAACTGTGTCGATAGGTTGGCTGCACCGTACTTACCTGTTGCAATCTTTGAACCAGCTACCAAAGATTCGATATTGGCGGATGCGATTCTTACTGCCTGCAACTGCTTACCTATTAGCGGTTTCCTACCTATGTACGTTTCCTGAATCGCTTTCTTGATTTGCTCCGATGTTGCTTTTGCCACCAGTTTTTGACCTGCGGAGGTATGCGGGTCTTTGAGGATTTTACCGAGTCTTATGATAGTGCGCTTTCCCTTGGCTCGGGATAGACGCGCTATGTATGCCGCGGTCCCCTTTTTACTAGGCATCGTGGTTTTCCAGCTTACGGATGATGTTGCTTAAATCAAGTTCCGCTTGGTGAATCATTTTACATAATTCACTTCGCTCTCCGCTGCCGTGAGCTAGGTTAAAATCAAATTTAAATAGTTTGCCCTTTATTTTATACAAATCATTTATTGCATTTTGTACATACGCGTTGGAAGGGCACTCAATATACAACTCACAAACCTTGTATTGGTCGGCCTTAATATTATTAGAACCGTTTATTGAAGCTAAAATAAACCAGTTATAATCGGCATCGTCAGATTTGTAATACTCAAAACGAATTACTTTAAGCTTTAAACCGTCATCCCTGTACATGTACTCGGTATCAAGGCTAACAGCTCGACCGTTTGCGTCATAAGGAATAAAAGTAGAAACGAACGTACCCATTTTATAACTCCCTTTAAAACAAATGAAGGCGTGAAACCAGTTAGCAGATTTCACGCCTTAGTTAAACTTACGCTAGATGTTACGAAAAGAAATGAAGGGTTTTGAGCGTGTTGCCGTTGTTCAATTTCTTCTCGATTACAGCAACCTCGATACCATCCTCACCGAAATCACCGTTGAACAGACCGACAATCTGCTGTGCGGAGCGCTTCAGACCATCGGATTGAGTAATGTAAATGTTACCCTCGCTGTCAATCAGATACGTATTAGTGCAGACCTCACCGGTTCGAGTACGAACACCCGGAGTGGTGATTACATCGACAAGATTAAAGTGCTTGTCGCCAATCTCGGCAAGTGATGCGGCATCGGAAAGCGCGTTTGCTACCTTGATGGTGCCTTCGCGGGTGGTAAGGTCTACAGTGCAAATGTAGCCATTGGGAATATTCAGCTCAACGGTATCGTTATAGGCAAGCTCGTTGGTGTTCTCGACGTTCGCAAGTTCGTTAGGCATAGTTTGTCTCCTTAAGTTAGTCAGTTACGCAATCGGCGTGTTTGATGAAATCTGAAACGGTCATACTGTAGTAATGCGAAGTCGTCTCCATTGACTTTACAAGTACACGAGTAGTTCCTAACTGTCGTGCAACAATAGATGTTGCACGTTCCAAGTTGTTAATGTTACCGATGATTGGTACATCTAGCTCAACTTGGTTGTTGTCTTTGTCGTACATTAGGACATTGCAAAGTGTCTCATATACACGACGTCCAATACGGTGGTTTTCTTGCATCTTCTCTCCTTTCATTGAGTAGACATGTTATTGCGACGCGCCTCGGCTT
>ENA-UOJH01001807-UOJH01001807.1-human-gut-metagenome-genome-assembly--contig:-C148-NODE-1807-length-14758-cov-71.870435_pt1 | contig 14758 bp, 10 predicted proteins | sample MGYA00242345_ERZ723892 | MGnify/ENA metagenome assembly ERZ723892 | reverse complement strand
GGAAAACAATCGGCTGGGGCCCGGTTCCGTACTCCAACGGAACCGGGCCCCAGCCCTGCCTAAACAAAACCAATCCAATCAAGGAAGATGATGAAACAATCAGCAACGCTTGCTCGTCTGAGCAAGAAGACCGTGGCGTTCCTTGCCGCGGCCACCACGCTGCTCGCGGGTCTTTCACTCGCTACGGCCGCACCGCAGCAGGCCAACGCCGCCACCCGTGACAGTTACGCCGACACCATCGGCAATCCGACGTTCGAAGCAGCCCGTCAGAAGTACGGCCTGCCGAAGGATATGAAGGACGGCGCGACCCTGCACGCCTTCGAATGGTCCTTCAAAACCATCATGGAGAACATTCCGGATATCGCCAAGGCCGGTTATACCTCCATCCAAACCGAACCAATCGTCAAAATCAAGGACAACCGCAAGCTCGGCACCGGCAACTGGTATCTCAACTGGTACTACGTCTACCAGCCAACCGACATGTCCATCGGCAACTATGTGGTCGGTTCGGAAGACGAGTTCAAAGAAATGTGCAAGCTGGCGCACCAGTACGGCCTGCGCATCATCGTCGATTCCGTGTCCAACCACTTCACTTCCGATTTTGATGTGATCGAAGGCAAGTGGAAGAACAAAGCCTACTACCATGAAGACAAGCAGATCTCCGATTACAACAATCGAGAGGACTGCACCCAGCACAAGCTTTCTGGCCTGTGGGATCTGAACACTCAGGATGATACCGTCACCAAAGGCATGCATGATCTGCTCGTGCAGACCGTGGCCGACGGCGCTGATGGCTTCCGGTATGACGCTGCCAAGCATATTGAGCTTTCCGATGAGGTATTCGGCGGCAAGCAGTCCCACTATTGGGACACCATCCTGCAGAACGGCGCACAGTACCAGTACGGCGAAGTGCTTGAAGATGCCAACGTTCGCGAAGCCGACTACGCCAACCTGTTCAACAGCAGCTCTCCGCGTGGCGGCGGCATCACCGACTCCAGCTACGGTCATGAGGTGCGCAACGCCGTGCAGTTCAAGAATCTCGGCGCGAGCCACTTCACCTCCCACAGCAAGGTGACCGAGGACAAGTCCGTGAACTGGGTGGAATCGCACGATAACTTCGCCAATGGCGAAGCCAACATTCCACAGGAGCTCTCCGACGAATGGATCAAGTACGGCTGGGCCGGTGTGACCGCGCAGAAGAACGGCATGAGCCTGTTCTTCGACCGCCCGTACAAGGACGGCGGCACGTATGGCACTGGTGGCGTCGGCACTTACGGTAATGGCAGCGGTCCGTTCACCGAGAACTCCAAGCTCGGCGACGCCGGCTCCGACCTGTGGAAGAATCCGGAAGTCGTGGCCGTCAACCACTTCCGCAACGCCATGGTCGGCGAAGCGTCAAACGTCTCCAACTGCGGCGACGACAACTGCCTGATGGTCGAGCGTTATGCCGGTTCCGCAGCTCAGGACGGCATGGTGGTGGCCAACGCCAACGCTTCCGACAAGAACCTTGCGGGCACTAGCACCAAGCTGGCCAACGGCACCTATACGGATGAAGTGACCGGTTCCACCATCACCGTTTCCGGCGGCAAGGTTACCTCCGGCACGGTGAAGGGCCAGTCCATCGCGGCGTTTTCCAATAAGACCCGTTCCGGCAAGGTCTCCACCGCCGAGGCCTATCCGAACAAGGGCACCATTCCGGGCGAATCTAAGACGATCACTCTCCGGTCCTATCAGTCCACCAACACCACCTACTCCACTTCCGACGGTCAGTCCGGTTCCTTCGAGGACGGCGACACCATTGAAATCGGCAGCAAGGCCAAGTCGGATGAAGTAGTGACGGTCACGGTGAAGGGCACTGGTGCAGACGGCGAAACCATCAAGCACACGTACTCTTACACCAAGTATGGCGATCCTACTTATGACCCGAGTGACGGCACTTCCAGCCCGTGCGACAAATATTGCATGGAGTATATGAAGAAGAACGGTCTGGATCCGGATTGCTACATTGACGCCAAAGAGCCTTGCCATCCAAGGAATGTGACCGTCACTGCCATCAAGGTTTCCGGCGACACTTCCATGGATCTCGCTTCCACGCAGAGCGTGCAGCTCAAGGCGGATGTGACAACCGATCCGGCGGGTAAGCGTCCTTCCGTGACTTGGACTTCTTCCGACACTTCTGTTGCCACCGTCGATTCCAAGGGTAAGGTTTCCGGTCTTAAGGCGGGAACGGTGAAGATCACCGCCACTGCCGGTACAAATAAAAAGTCCGACTCCATCACTATCACCATCACCGGCGAGAAGCCGGAAGTAGCCAACGTGATCTACGCCACCAAGCCTGCCGGTTGGAGCAAGATCTACGCGTACGTGTACAACGACACCACATCCAAGAACAATGGCAACTGGCCGGGCGTCGAAATGACCCAGCTGACCGCTGACGATTCCTGTGCGAAGGCCGGCGCCTACAAGTACGAGGTACCGGATCTGGGCGAAGGCAAGTACCGTGTGATCTTCACCAACGGTTCCGGAGCGCAGACCCCTGGCGCCAGCCAGCCCGGCATCGAATTCTCCGGCAAGGTCAGCTGGGATGGCTCTTCCGCCGCGGTGAGTGCGGTGAACTGCAACACCCCGCAGCCGGTTCCGGTCTCTTCGGTCTCGATTTCGGGTTCCGGTGTGAGCGACGGCAAGCTGAGCCTGAAGTCGGGCGCGAGCGTGCAATTGACGGCCACCGTGACCCCTTCGAACGCGACGGACAAGACAGTCTCTTGGACCAGCTCGAATAGTTCTGTGGCTAAGGTGTCCGACGGCAAAATCACCGCTGTGAAAGGTGGCACTGCAACGATTACAGCGACCGCTGGCGGTAAGACGGCTTCGGTCGTTGTTACTGTGGCCGATAATCCGGTTCCGGTCACGTCCGTGTCGATCTCCGGTGATGACGTGAGCGGCGGCAAGCTCTCCCTGAAGTCCGGGGCGTCCGCGCAGCTGACCGCGACGGTCAAGCCCGACGACGCGACGGACCGGAAGGTCTCGTGGACGAGCTCGGACAGCTCGGTCGCGAACGTGATGGGCACGGGCGTGGTCACGGCCGGGTCGAAGGCCGGCACCGCGACCGTCACCGCGACGGCGGGCGGCAAGAGCGCGTCAGTCCAGGTCACGGTCGAGGCCCCGCAGGACCCGTACGCGCAACTGGACGCTTTGGCGAAGGCCCACGCGTCGGACCTGGAGGACGGCACGTACACGGTGTCTACCGCGTTGAAGGACGGCATGGTCCTGGACGTGGCCGGCGGGTCGAAGTCCGACCGGGCCAACGTGCAGCTGGGCGGCTCGAACGGCGGCGCGAACCAGAAGTGGAGGGTGTCGCACGACTCGAAGGGCTACGTGACGCTCGCGAACGTGAATTCGGGCAAGGTCCTGGACGTGGCGGGCGGTTCCGCGAGGAACGGCGCGAACGCGTTGCAGTACTCGTCGAACGGCGGCCGCAACCAGAAGTGGGTCGCGGTCAGGTCCGGTTCGTCGTACCGTCTGGTGTCCGCGCTGTCGCAGTCGCTGGTCCTGGACGTGGCGGGCTGGTCCACGAAGAACGGCGCGAACGTGGACGTGTGGACGTCGAACGGCGGCGCGAACCAGCAATGGAAGTTCGCTAATGCCGTTTCCGGGAAGCCCATGACCGTGTGGTACAGGCCGGATTCCTCGTGGAAGAAGACGGAGTTGTATTACCGTACGTTCGTGGGTGGCGAGTCGCTCTCCTCCGTGGCCATGGAGAAGGCGTGCGGCGGCTGGTACAAGGCAGTCGTGCCCGACTCCAAGGGCGGCAAGGTGCGCCTGGCGTTCACGGACGGTTCGGAGTGGGACACCGGTGGCATGAGGTACTACGCGACCGGTGACTCGGCCGCGGTCGCCGGCGGGCAGGTCATCGCTGACGTGACGCCCAACTGCGTGGCAACAACCAAACAATAACCCGGAAAACAATCGGCTGGGGCCCGGTTCCGTACTCCAACGGAACCGGGCCCCAGCCGTCCTCATGACGAAAACAAGACATATCCGTAACTTTTCTCAATCATGCTATGGAAAAAGCAGGATAAGCAGCATGCAATAAAAATTCCAAGCAAAATATTAGTTACTTTTACATCAGCGCATTTTGCGTCTCATTCAAAAAAATGCATTTTTTTGTATATATTTACTATCAGTTTTTTATAGTTAACTAATTATGTAGAGTTTTTAGAAATTTTGTGACAAATGGAAAAATAGCGATGTGTATTAGATCTATTCACCCCCGTCTATGGGAAATGAAATACTTAAAAGCGTTCTGCAAGGATAGAAGAGGGTAAATGGCGAGCAATACTAATAGAAAGTGCTTACATGCCAGTAGCGGCTTTTATTTAGCAAATGCAATAGATCAGAAGCCGATTCGCGTGGCTCAGGTTGTCGGCAAGATGGTCGGCGGCGGTGTTGAATCCGTAGTGATGAACTACTATCGGCATATCGACCGCAGCAAAGTACAGTTTGATTTCCTGGTTGATGAGGATTCCACGTATGTTCCTGAAGAGGAAATCACTGCTTTGGGTGGTCGCGTGTTTCGTATACCACCGTACCAGCATCCGATTCGCTACCGTCGTGAGCTGATTTGTCTGATGCGCGAACAGCAGTGGCCGATTGTGCACAGTAACATCAACACGCTGAGCGTATTCCCATTGTCGGCAGCGAAGAAAGTTGGAGTGCCTATTCGCATCGCGCATTCTCATTCGACCATGGGCAAAGGTGAGTTTGCAAAGAATGCAATGAAGCTTATGTTGCGTCCGTTCGCCAATGTGTATCCGACAGTCCGTTTTGCGTGTAGCCACTATGCAGGAGAATGGTTGTTCGGGAAAAATGCGGATTTTACTGTAATTCCCAATGGCATTGAATTGGATAAATTCCAGTTTGATCCTGTGATTCGTCAAGAAACTCGCAAAGAACTCGGTATTGCGGATGATACGTTTCTGATTGGTCATGTTGGTCGTTTCATGCCGCAGAAGAACCAGGCATTCCTAGTTGATGTACTTGCGGATTTGCTTCCTAAACGATCTAATACCATGCTTGCCTTCGTCGGTGATGGTCCGGACAGGCCAGCCGTCCAACAACATGCCGTAGAACTCGGTATCGCTGATCATGTGCTGTTCCTCGGTCAACGCTCCGACGTGAACCGCCTGTATCAGGCGTTCGATGTATTCTGCCTCCCCAGCCTTTATGAGGGTTTGGGGATGGTAGCTGTAGAGGCTCAAGTCGCAGGTTTGCCTTGCTTGCTGGGGGACGCTGTTCCTTTGGAAGCAGATGTGACCACTCAATCGCATTTCCTGCAGATTGCCGATGTGAAGCCTTGGTCTGAAGCTTTATCGAATTTGCCTGTCTCGGATTATTCCGACCAAGTTGATGTAACAAGTACATCTAAATTTATACCCATAGACTCGCATGAAGAATGGAGTTCTTCTATATCGGCATTGGGACCGGGGACACGGATCGGTTCTTCCGAGAAAGTGTTCTCTGACTATGATATTTCTGTGAATGCTCGAAAACTGGCTTCAATGTATTTGAAACTTTTTGAGAAGAAATGAAAAGCAAAATGGATCCGCTAGTTTCAGTTGTCATACCTGTATATAACGTTGAGTCTTATCTACATGAATGTGTGAAAAGTGTGGTCGAACAGACTTACACGAATATTGAAATTATTCTTGTGGATGATGGTTCGACTGATAATTCAGGAACGTTATGTGATGAATTTGCTTTGTCGGATTCAAGAATATGTGTTTTCCATAAGAAGAATGGTGGACTGTCTGACGCTCGGAATTACGGCATTCGCCGATCCCGTGGAAGTTTGATTTCCTTTATTGACAGTGACGATTATGTATCATCTGATTACATAATGCACTTGTATCAGGCGTTAGTCCGAGGGAACACTGATATTGCAGCCACTTCCATTTGCATTTTCCATAACGGAGAACTTCCTAAAGTGGATAAGCATAATACGGCAGTCTTTCATGTGTATGATGCGTGTGATGCCCTTGAAGATATGCTTTATATGAGGCATTTGGAGCCTAACGCTTTCCCGAAAATTTATAAGAGAGAATTGTTCGACACGATTCAGTATCCTGTCGGGAAATTGTATGAGGATATTGCCACTACTGCCAAGCTTATCGATAAGGCTGGCAAGATCGCATATCTGAATGAGAAAGACTATTACTATAGGATTCGTCCGAATAGCATCCAAACAGCGAGTTTTAATCCCAAGAAGCTTGATTTACTTGATCAGCTTAACGTTGTTAAGTCGATTGTGCAGACAACGTATCCGAGTATCATTAATGCTTATTATTCAAAAGAACAGAGCGCATTATTCAATTTGTATATGAATATAAGTCCTGATGATACAAAAGAAATGCTTGGAATAGCAGATGACTTGTGGCATGGAATCAAAAAAAATCGGATTTCAGTTTTAAAGGATAGAGAAGCAAGGCCTGATGCTAGAATCGCTTCTTTGTTGTCCTTCTTGGGTTCAATTCCTTGTAGATGTGTTTATAAGTTGGTAAGAAAATGAAAATATTCTCTAATATAGACAAACGATCTCAAGACCGTTATGTCTGTATACTTCTAATATTGGTTTTGGTCGGGTCTGCATTTCAGAATGTCAAAGTAGTTGGCCCGTTAAATCCAGGGCATTTACTCGCGTTATGCTTTATTCCTTTTTTGCTACCGAAGCTTAAAGAGACAAAATTCCCGCCTGCTGTAATATGCATTTTTACGGCGTACATCCTCTGTGTGTCCTTGTTCGCAAGTTTCAAATGGGGATTAGACACATCTATTATTAATTATCTGTTTGTCTTTTACATTATCTTTGTCATTGTCAATTTGGGAAGAAATATCTCATTTGAATCATATAAGAAAGTATTCCAAGTAGCTGGAATACTTTCTTTTGCAATTGTTATATTAAATGCGATTCACTATAAAGATGCCATATTAGGATATTTTTCATCTGGATATTACGTAAACCATCCGTACTATCCAACAATATATGGAGGTGGTGCCAACCTTGAAGCATCATGGCCCAGCATATATGGTGTTTTTTTCATGGATAATCCTTACGGTATTATATATCTCGTTTTATCTTTCATATTTGCCTCTATTCAGGTTAGTAGAGCTGGTATTATTATCTCGTTAATTTGTTTGGTTATATATGCATATAAACGGTTACGGGAATCAAAAAATCCTTTTTTGATTTTATTCTTGATATTTGTTGTTCTTTCCCTTGGCTCTTTTTATGCGCTAAGACTTGGAATATTCCAACCAATTTTAGATCGTTTCTTTAAGAACCAAGAAGATAGGGGTGCCGCGGGGCGTATCGGTATTTACGACAATGCGCTTCCTTTTCTTTCTAGTCATCCTTTTGGTGTTGGTTTGGGGAATGCAGTTTCTGCAGTGAATAAAGTAGCTGCGAATACAGTGGGGATGGAGCCGATAGTAGATGACAATTTACATAATCTATTTCTCCAGATGACCGTTGAAACTGGTGTGTTTGGCGGGGTGTTTTATGCATGTTTGGTTGCTTTCCTGTGTTTTAATTGTATCTTCAAACATAAATTCGCCAATCCTTTTGAAAACTTCCTGCTTGCTTTCTTTGCTTTATCGTTGATTCAATTTGAAAAAATAGAAATCTTCCCTGCAATATGCCTTGGTATATTGTTAAGCAAAAAATATTATTCAAACAAGGATTTCGATTTATAATGTTATTCTCTATTATTATTCCTGCCTTTAACGCAGAAAGATATTTACATGATTCTTTGAAATCTGTCCGGATGCAGATTTTTACGGATTATGAAACTATAATTGTTGATGATGGATCTACCGATAAGACGGGTGAGATAGCAGATTCTTTTGCTGGGGAAACCTCTCGGACTCATGTGATTCACCAAGAAAACGAAGGTCTTTTGCTTGCTAGAAGAACTGGGCTACAAGCAGCAAGTGGCAAATATGTTGTTTTCTTAGACGCGGATGATTCTTTACGTTCCACGGCTTTGCAGGATATTGCCGATGCAATTCATAAATATAATGTTGATATTGTTTCTTTTAGGTATTCTCGGCAGGATAATTTCTTGACGTCTGATTCACCTTCCCCCTTGCCGGTCGGGATATATAATGGCGAACGATTCGAAGAAGCTAAACTTCATCTCTGCAAAGGACGATTTAATGAGATGTGGGGCAAGGCGATAAGGCTTTCATGTTTTGACTGTACTGCTGATTATTCCAACTATGCAGGGTTGATGCACGGCGAAGATCTTTTACAGCTTCTTCCTGTTTTCGACAGTGCTCATTCTCTTTATAGTTCAGATAAGGTTCTCTATTTTTATAGACCTAATGATTCCGCTAGCACGGCTAGATATAAGTCCAGTCAGCTATCTGATATCAGAAAAGTGAATGCTCGTCTTCTGTCTTTTTCGATGAAATGGGGGAAAGCCTGTTATAAGACGGCATGCAGTGGCGAGGCCATGCAGTATATCAATCTTCTTAAGATTGCTGTTTCATGCCTTTCCTATAGCTCTTTTGGTGATGTGTTTCGTTCGATACATAAGGCAATGGATGATGAAGGATGCTTGGCGCGTGCTCAGAATTGTCAATTGAGGATTGACAATTCTGTTGTCGTTTTTTGTCTTATGCACAATTTCTGTTATCTTTCTTTTCTTGTTTTGAAAGCAATAAATTCCATTAAGAGATGAAGCATAAGGACTTTTGATGATTAGAACAAAAGCTGATTTATTAGAATACATTCAAGAAGACATGCGTATGCAGCCGCGGTCTTCATCTTTTGTGAAGCGTTATTTGGGTACAAGTGGGGCAGTGGTCCGTTGGAAAAAATGTTTAAGGAAATGTGAGTACCATCACAATATTTCCAAGAATATTTATCACAGATTGGCATATTTTGTTTATCTTTTTATGTTGAAAAGGTATGATCGACGTTTCTGTTCAGAAATCCCTATTAATGTTTTCGGCAAGGGATTATTAATTTGGCATCCAGAAAGGATAATTATTAATCCTGAGTCAAAAGTTGGAGATTACTGTGCGCTTTCGAGCGGTGTTGTTATTGCGCAGGCACATGGAGAATGCCCGACAATCGGGAATCATGTAGAGCTTATGATTGATTCGAAGGTGCTGGGAGGAATTACTGTAGCTGACAATGCAAGAATCGGAGCTTCTGCGTTGGTGCTTAAACCGATAAATGAAGCTGACACAACCTGGGCTGGTGTGCCGGCAAAGAAAATTAACAATCAGGGAACTATTGAAACGCCGATTCCTGTTTGCACTTATTAGGCTACGAAGGTGAGACGGATGGAACAGAGGGAAAATCAGCTGGTCAGCGTCATCTTGCCAGCATATAATGTGGCGAATTATTTAGATGACTGCTTGGAAAGTATCATTTCCCAGACATATACCAACATGGAGATCATCATCGTTGATGACGGATCAACTGATGATACCGCAAAGAAGGCGGATGATTGGCTTTCCAAAGATGGGCGTATTCGTGTTATCCATCGACAGAATGGTGGTCTTTCGGCGGCAAGAAATACAGGCCTGCACTATGCACAGGGCGAATTTATTATTTTTATTGATCCCGATGATTGTATTGATAAAAATTTGATTTCCAAATGCATGGAATTGTTGAGCGACGGTTCGGTTTCTTTGGTTCATTATGGGTACCGATTAATTAATGAAAACGGAGTATTGTGCGGAAGGAATTTTCCGGATATGCTCACGAATGCTGAGAAACTAATGCCAACAATTTTAAGTGACAAAATTCCAAGTCATTCTTGGCAATTCTTATGCAGGAAAGAACTATATTCTGATATCCGTTTCCCTGAAGGGCGCAAAGCTGAAGATCTGGCAACGACGTACAAGATTGTAGCTAAGGCAAAAAAGTGCGCTATTTTACCGGATTGTCTGTATGAATACCGTGTTCGCAGCAACTCAATCCTCGGAGAGCTAACGTCAGACCACTCTAAGGCTATAAAGTACTATGAAGATGAGCTTCTTGCGTTCCACGAGATAATTGATTGGGCTATTGCTCAAAAGCGAGAAGATTATCAAAATCTTGCGTGGAATAACGAATTAATGCATTTGTTTAATCATTACAAAGAGCGGATTGTAATCGATGATAATTTAGGAACCAAATGGGTGCACAATAAAATATGCAAAGAGCTTTCTGCTTTTAACGTAGATGGAGTAACTTCCTCTAATCGATTTAAAGTGTTCCTATTCAGGTTTGGGTTTATGCCTTTTTGCTATCGAGTAATGGGAAAGTTGAAAAAAAGAGTCAAATCTATTTTGCGAAAAGAATGATATAATAAAAGAATTCTTTTACATCTAGTTTAGTTTTCGATAATTGAATTTATGTCGTTTAATCAGTTGGTTTAAGATTGTGCCATAAAGATTAAACTAAAAAAGACTTACTATTTTATTTTAATTGAAAGCGGGATGAAATATGAATTTCAAATCATTTATTAAAAAAAAGATGCCTGTTTCTTTTATTGTGAAAAGACAGCGCTGGAAGACTCTTTGCTTGTTGAAGCATGAGGGGAAAAGGGAATTCAGACGTTTTTCACGGGCATATGCTGCTCCTGCATGTTCAGATCAAGTTCAGATGGAAAGCCTCTTGACTTTCTTTGTCCATCAGATTGAAAAGGGCTTTTCGTTTGATACATACCAGTACGGTCGTGGTCGTGGCGCTTTGCGTAATATTGCTGATCTTTCTGCAAGACTTATAGAGGCTGATGCACAATGGCGTGACAAATCAATTTATAAGGACATGGTGCTTGCTTTGGGAGAGTATTGCCGACGCCATGTGGCAGCCAATCAAGATATCGCATTTGTGACAGAATTGTTTGATGAAACCACCAAACTTGATATAGTGGCTGCTTCTAAAAAAGAATATCCTAGTATTCAGCTCTCTTTGAGTTCTAAAGTAGATAATGCCACCGTTCCTTTTAAAGAGTTGGTGGAACGGCGGCACGCGGTCCGGGCGTATTCCAAGAAGCCTGTGGCACGAGTTGAACTTGAAAAGGCAATTGAAATGTCTCTTCGTACGCCATCTGTATGCAACAGGCAACCAGCCCGTGTCCGAATTTTCACGGATCAGCAGTTAATTAGCAAAGCTTTAAAAGTGCAGGGCGGTTTCGGAGGATATGATATCCCGCCAGCATTGTTGCTTGTGACTGCTGACTTGCGCGCATTCATGGGTGCGAATGAGCATAATGAAGGATACGTTGATGGTGGACTGTTTGGCATGTCATTGTTGTATTCGCTGGAAACATGCGGTCTCGCGGCATGTCCTCTAAATACGATGTTCAGTGAAGAGGCTGATGAGCAAACTCGATCTATGCTCGCTGTTCCGGATAACGAGGTGTTCATTATGTATATTGCAGTAGGACACTTCCGCGAAACCTCCAAGATTTGCCGTTCCCAAAGGTTCGGGATTGATCGAGTATTGATGAACTGATTACGGGGGTCTTCTTGGGTAAATACAAGAATCTACTGGTGAATATCGGCTTATTCACATTAAATACGGTATCAACGAAATTGATTACATTTCTGCTGGTACCGCTATATACGTATTTCTTGACTGCGGCGCAGTACGGCGTGACCGACATGTCTCTTACGGTGGCGGGTTTGGTCACGCCTGTCGTTACCCTGTCTATCGGCGATGCCACCACTAGATATATCATCGATGATCCCGATGATAAGGAACGATATATATCTGTTGGGTTTTGGGTGACTTTGTTTGGTTGCCTGATTATGCTCCTTCTGCTTCCGCTATTAGGGCTGTCCATATTCGGCGGCCTCGGGAATTACAAATGGTTCTATCTTGCCTATTTTGCTTCATCCGCTTTCAATGCGTACTTGGCAAATGTGGCAAGAGGTTTGAACCAGATTAAACTCATCACCTGGGCATCTATAGCTTCGTCGCTTGTTTCGGCTCTATCGGCAGGTTTGCTCATCGGTCTGCTTAATTGGAAGGTCGAGGGATATTTTGTTTCGTTGATTTTCGGCGGGCTTGTTGCAATTGTTTTATATCTTATATTTGGTGGCTCATGGAAATACGTACGTATTCCCAAAAAGGAACGCGACCGTCATTTTCTTAAGAAGATGCTGCTGTATTCAGTGCCGCTGATGCCCAATGCTATCTTCTGGTGGGTTGGCACAAGTGTGAACAGATTCTTCATTACCAGTATGCTCGGTATCGGTGCTTCCGGCTTATTTGCTGCGGCCAGCAAGATACCGAACGTAATGAATATGGTCTCTTCCACGTTTTGGCAGGCTTGGAGCTTGTCTGCATTCCAAGAGTTCAAGAAGACTGATACCGGCAAGTTCTATAGCAATGTGTTTGCGGTGTTTCGTACGTTCTGTTTCCTCGCGGCATCAGGACTTATGTTGTTGACGCCGTGGCTCGCCTCATTGCTTTTGCAGAAGAAATTCTATGATTCGTGGCCTATCATTCCTGTCTTGATTCTTGCATTTCTGTTTAATGTGTTCGCAGGATTCTATGGAACGGTCTTTACTGCAAGTATGAAAACCAAACATCTAATGACATCGACTGCTGCTGCTGCGATCGTCGTTGTTGTTCTGACTTGGCTGCTCGTCCGTATCATGGGACTGCAAGGAGCTGCGTGGGCTATGGTCGGCAGCAACCTAGTTATGTATGTCATACGCGTGGCTATGGCTCATCCGATTGTCAGGATAGCGGTGAACTGGCCTCTTATGCTGATCAATATCCTGATTGTAGCTGTTCAAGCATGCATAATGGCATGGCATCCATCCAGGTACTTGTTGATCTCTGGTGTGCTCTTCCTTCTTGTATGCATAGTATCTGCGTTGGATGCCTACCCATTCGTAAAATCTTTGGCAACTGTAATCAGTGGAAAGTCACTGCATAAAAATGGCAAACATGTCGGGAAATAGGGATTTAAGGAGATGAATAATGAGGATAGGAACCATTACCTTCCATTGTGCATATAATTTTGGTTCTGCACTGCAGACTTATGCACTCAGAAAATATCTCACGAATTTAGGCCATGATGTACATGTTATCGATTATCGGAGCGCAGATTTCAATGGGTATAAGATTTTTCGTGGAATAGGGGTTAAATCATTTATTGCAGATTTGCTCTTTCTTCCAGGTAATTTACGCAGGCGCAGCAGTTTTCAATCTTTTTGGCGTAAATGTTTTGGCCTGACGAGCCGGACTTATGAGGGGGCTGATGCAGAGCGTTCTCTAGCTGAGGATTTGAAGGATTATGATGCGCTGATTTGTGGTAGCGATCAGATTTGGAATTTGGATTGCACCTTAGGGCCTGTTCCTCCGTTCTTTCTTTCTTTCGCTTCTGATGGAACAAAGAAAATTGCGTATGCGCCTAGCTTGTCGCATGCCAAGTTTGAAGAAAAGAACTTCGCTCTAGAAGATAAGAAGCATGTCTCCGAGTGGTTGAATCGTTTTGATGCACTTTCTGTGCGTGAGCTTTCTGTAGCAGGGCAGTTTCAGCAACTGACTAATAAGCATATTGTTGAAACGCTTGATCCGACGCTTTTGTTGAATTTAAAGGATTATCGACATATACAGGCTCCGCAACTTCCAAAGAAGCTGGAAGCAGGCAAATATATATTTGCATATACGTTATGGCCGAATAAAGATATGGTGCATTATATTGATAAATTGGCGGCAAAACGTGGACTAACTATCGTTTATTACTCTCAGAAGCCGATTCGGTATCAATCGCACGCGATCAATGTATGGGGAATTGGCCCAGCTGATTTTCTTACATTGATTGATAAGGCAAACTGCGTGATTTCGAACTCTTTCCATGCAACGGTGTTCTCCATTCTCTATGGCAAGCCATTTCTTACGTTTGGTACGGAAAAGAGTAGTTCTCGCATGAGAACGTTACTTGTCAAACTGGGTTTACCTGAAAAGCATCTTTTGCCTCCTGATTTCGAGGGCGGAAGTAATGTTGAACCATTTGCCTCTGTACTGAATATGGCTCGACTTAATAATCTTCGTGCAGATTCTGAACGGTTCCTTAATGATGCACTGATGTAAAAACTCTCAACTAGTATTTGGCATGGAATTTATTGCATGCTGCTTATTTTTTCAATTTTCATAGCATGTTTGAGTTAAGGAGTGCGGATATTTTCTTGAAGATAGTCATACAGCTCCTTATCTGAGATTTTGTGAGGATGTCTTGTTTCCGCCATGAGGATGACTGGGGTCCACCGGAACATGGGAGCGAACCCTCGGCTGTTTGTTTTCGGTTATTGTTTGGTGGTTACTGTGCAGTTTGGTGTGACGTCGGTCACGGCCTGCCCGCCCGAGACGGCCGCGGACTCGCCCTTCACGTCGTACAGCTTCCCGCCGTTGTCATCTGTCGTGGAACCATACGAGAACGACAGACCGACCCTCGTGGAGCCCGCCGCGGGAACCGTGGCCTTCCACCAGCCTCCGCACGCCTGCGTCATCTCCATGCCGCCGGTCGTGTCCGGACTGCCGTACACGCGCCACTGCACGCGCACGCGCTCCTGCGTGGACGAGGGACGGTACCAGACCGTCGCGGATTTCAGGGACTGTCCGACCGGCTTGAACTTCCACTGCTGGTTCGCGCCGCCGTTCGACGTCCACACGTCCACGTTCGCGCCGTCCTTCGTGGACCAGCCCGCCACGTCCAGGACCAGCGACTGCGACAGCGCGGACACC
>ENA-UOJH01001802-UOJH01001802.1-human-gut-metagenome-genome-assembly--contig:-C148-NODE-1802-length-14817-cov-4.543084_pt1 | contig 14817 bp, 8 predicted proteins | sample MGYA00242345_ERZ723892 | MGnify/ENA metagenome assembly ERZ723892 | reverse complement strand
AAAATGATCAAAAGCCCCGCAATCACAAAGATACTGCCTGTATTCTTCAGCCTAAGGAGTTTTTTCGAATTAACTCCTTCTTTTGTTTGCTTCATGCTGCTCATTCACATCCTCTAAATCCTAATCTGCCAATTTTATCATAGCATATTTTCATGCAGTCTTCAATACAGCAAAAGCAGCCACCACTACAGTGACTGCTCTTTCTCAATCCTATCGCTCCGCGGCACCACGCCGTTCCAGCATATAATTCTGCATTACAAGCTGCGCTGCTGGAGGCGGTATAAAAATATCTGCGTGTAATTGCTCGATATGATGTGAGTCTGTTTCAAAACCTTAAAGTATTGCCACCGGTTGCAAAACTCGGCGTCATAAGTTATAATAGAGGTATCAAAACCTATATTCAAAACTCGCGGTGTCAAAACCGGGAAAACGGGGGAATTTACATGACATTCGGCTACGCGAGAGTCTCGACCAAGACGCAGGCGCGCGACGGCAACAGTCTGGACGCGCAGCAGGCGGCGCTGACGGCGGCGGGCGCAGAAAAAATTTACACGGACACCTTCACCGGCACGAAGATCGAGCGCCCGGAATTCGACAGGCTGCGAGCGCAGCTGCGGCGCGGCGATGTGCTCATCGTCACCAAGCTCGACCGCCTCGCGCGGTCGGTGTCGCAGGCGTCCGGCCTCATCACCGAGATGATCGACGAGGGCGTGACCATCAACGTATTGAATCTCGGCATCCTGTCCAACGACTCGGTCAACACGCTGCTGCGCAACGTGCTGCTGTCGTTCGCGCAGTTCGAGCGCGACATGATCGTCCAGCGCACACAGGAGGGCAAGGCGGTCGCGCGCGCCACTGACCCGAATTTCCGTGAGGGCCGTCCGCCCAAATTCGATGCCGAGCAGCTCGACCACGCGATGGCGCTGCTCGCGGACCATTCCTACGCGCAGGTCGTCAAGCTCACCGGCATCAGCAAGTCTACGCTCATCCGCGAGAGGAAGCGGCGCCGTCTGGCGGAGGAGGAATGAGCGCGGCACAGCGGGCAGAGACGCCCTATATATAATAAGGTATAGCAGGCGGTTTTTCGGCCGTCTCGCTCTCCCCCCGCCGTAAAGAACCCGTTAAATTGCAGAAAGGCTGCCGAAGTCCGCTCCGGCGGCTTTTTTGCGCGCTGCGGTGCAGAAAACGGTAAATCCCGCAAAAATAATGAAAAAGGACGGGAAGCGGCGCGGAAAAGGCGGCTTTACCCTGGTAGAGCTGGCTGTTACGCTGGTCATTCTGAGCATCCTGTTCGCCATCGCTGTCCCGAACCTGCTCGGGTATATCCACCTGTCGCAGTTCCGCAGGAACGAGTCCTGCGCAAAGACCATGTATCTGTCCGCGGAATCCGCGCTGACGTACTGCCGCACCGGCGGCGAATGGGAGTCGTTTTGCAGACGGGTGAAGGACGAGGGCGTGCTCAACCGGTCGTTCGACGAGGCGGACGGGGAGCAGAAAAAGCTCAGCGGCCGCATCTACGGCATCCGTCTGGATGCGGACGAGTATGCCTCGGGCGAGCTGTCGGGCGACGGCAGTCTCGTCGACGAGCTGCTTTCGCAGGATACCTACGACAAAAGTCTGCTGAACGCCGCGATCTGCATCGAGATCGACGTGGAGAGCGGTCATGTCTACTCGGTCTTTTACGGCACGAGCTGCAAGGGACTGTACTACGGCTCGAACGCGCTCAGCCAGCCGGCGGAGCTGTCCGGCGAATGGCTGGACATGGACAGCCGCGCCAGCTACGACCTCCGACGCGCGGAGCGTCTTGGCTATTACTCGGTGCAGGACGCGGTGAACGTCGTCAATCTGGACGCGGCGAAGCTCAAGATCACCTCGATCAATCTGGTCAACGGCGAAACGCTCTCGCTGGGCTGGTCGAGCAGCGTCAGAGCGCAGAACAGGGCGAACGTATATTATGAGGTGAAGCTGTACAGCAGCGCGGACAAGGAGCAGCTGCTGACCATCCGCGTCCCGGGCAGCGCCCTCAAAACCGGCGCGCAGCCGCTCGAGGTCACGGCCGAGGACGGCACGAAGAAAAACTATACCTTCCCGATCGAATACGACCAGACCGCCGGGCGTGCTTCTCTGGTGCTGGACGGCATGATGAACGCGCAGCTGTACAGCAGGCTCGACGAGCTTTCGGCCGAGGACGAGGCGGCCTTCCGCCAGAGCAGCAGCACCAGCATCACGCGCTTCGGCGGCAAACTCGCCGCACCGGCGGAGGTCTACGCGACCGTGCAGGCTTTCCCCGACCCGAACGCGGCATACGACAGCGGCGAGATGTACCAGAAGAGCGACGTCATCGACTCGAACCGCGCCAATACGCTCTTCGGAGACGGCACGAGCGCCGACGGCACCGAATGCGAGGTCAAGGCCTTCCGCCATCTGTCCAACATCCGTTACATGAATAAGGCGGCTGAATTTTCCGTTGCCGCGCGTTCGCTCGACTGGACGAGCGACAGCGTAAGGGTCTACGGCACAGCCGCGCACGGCGCGCTCACGGTCTCCTCCGGCACGGACATCGGCTTTCCGAGCATCCCGGAGCTGAAAACCGGTCAGACGCTGAACGGCGCGGGCGGTCTGCTGAACCGCATCGCCGCCGTGTTCACCGGCGGGAACGCCGTCAGCAGCCTCCGGCTGGATGATTCCTCGATCGACGCGAACGCGGAGTATCTCGGTCTGTTTCAGAAAAATTCCGGCACGATACGCGGTCTGCGCCTGCTCTCGCCGCAGGTGGACGTCTCCTCGTCCACGCTCAAGGGCGTCGGCGCGGTCTGCGGTTACAGCTGCGGCTCTCTCGAGGGCGACAGCGTGGACGGCGCGGACGCGAGGGTGCGTGCGGCGCTGACGGCGGCGGATGCCGAGGGCATCGGCGGCGTCGCGGGCGTCATCGAGGGGAACGGAACGACAACCGGCCTGTCCGCCTCGGGCGCTGTGACCGGCACGCTGCCGGTCTCCGGCGAGGCGCGCGGCATCGGCGGCATCGCGGGCAGCCTTACCGTGTCCGGCACGGCCGTCAAAAACCTCACGAGCCGCGCTTCTGTCACGGGCAACCGCTCGGCCGGCGGCATCGCAGGCTATCTTGCGGGCAGCGGTCAGCCGACCCGTCAGGATCTGCGCGACTGCACGAACGAGGGTCTGGTCCTCAGCAGTGCGGACGCGGACAAGACCTCGCTCGCGGGACGGTACATCGGCGGCATCGTCGGCTACACCGACGGCAGCGTGCTGTACCGCTGCTCCACCGGGGCGGACGGCTATGTGCTCGGAAGCGAATACGTCGGCGGCATCGTCGGCGGCGCGAACGAGGGCGCGAACAAGCTGCTGCTGTATGACGGCACGGCCCGCGTCACCGCGAACGCCGCCTGCGTCATCGGCAACTCCTATGTCGGCGGCATCATCGGCCGCAACAGCGGCGGCTCCGTCATCGAAAACTGCGTCAATACCGGCGTCGCCGCAGGCTATCAGACGTATATCGGCGGCATCTGCGGCGCGAACGAGAAAAGCGCGTCCATCGTGAACTGCGCGAGCTACGTGTCCGACACCGACGGCGCGGTCTATCGGCGCGTCACCGGCTGGGGCGCGTCCGGCAGCTATGCGGGCGGCCTGACCGGCTACAACGGCGGCAAGATCGTCTTTGACAAAAAAAGCGCCGTCTCCACGCGCAGCGTAGCGGGCATCGTGGTCGGCAGGGACTACGTCGGCGGTCTGGTCGGCTATAACGATACAGACGGCACGATCGACGTCGATTATACCCTGATCGGCGGCAGCGTTTTCGCCTCCGGCGACTGCGCCGGTGGGCTTGCCGGTCTGAACGCCTCGACGGCGCTCCTCGGGCAGACGCTGACCGTCAAACCGGCCAGCGTGCAGGGGCGGTACTATGTCGGCGGCGCGATCGGCGCGAACGTGGTCGATCCGGACACGGACATCACGGTCGGCTCACTCCGGGTCGACAACAGCCTCGGCTCTGTCACCGCAGAGGCGTTCTGCGGCGGTCTGATCGGCTATCAGCGCACCTACACGGAAAAGGACCGGGCGGACAGAGCGCTGTACGCTCTCCTGCCGGGCATCGCGGAGAACGGGGACAATGTGCCGGGCGCCGTGACGGCCTCCACCAATCCGCACACCGTCACCATTACGGCGGACGGCAACAGTGCAGGCAGGCTGTCTGCGGTTTCGAGCAATATGACCATCCGCGCGTATGCGTATGCGGGCGGCATCGTCGGCTGCGGCGAGCCGCAGAGCCGGATGCAGGTGGTCGGCTGCCTGAACGCGGGCGGCTTCGACCGTCCGGCGGACGGCGTATTCCCGGACAGCAGACTGAAAACCGGTGTCAATCTCGCGGCCTATCTGCGCACGCAGGGCCATGAGGACGCGGCGCAGGCGCTGTCCGATGAGCCGGGCGCGGATACGCTCCGCGTTTCCATCGTCGGCGGCATCGTCGGCGTGGGTGGTGAAAACCATGTGATCGACCGCTGCGCCAGCAGGGGCACGATGAACGGTCTGGACGCCATGGGCGGCGTGGCCGGTCTGAACGAGGGCCGGATCACGGACTGCACGCTGTCCGGCAGCATGGGCAGCGCAACACAGGATTATATCGGCGGCATCGTGGGTCTGAACGTCGGCGGCAGGACGGCGGGCACGATCGAAAACTGCACGGCCGGGAAAAACTGCACCGTCACCGGACGCACTGCGGTCGGCGGCATCGTCGGCTTCAACCTCAGCAGCGGACGGGTGCAGAACTGCACCGGCAGCGCGAACGTCAGCGGCGCAGGCCGCGTCGGCGGCATCGCGGGCGAAAACGGCGGCGAGATCGTGCTTTCGGGCGCGAAGGCGGGCGCGCGGCGCGTCACCGGCTCCGGAAGCGGCGTCGGCGGCGTGATCGGCGTGAATACCGCGACCGGCACGCTCCGCGCGGCGGACGACAGCGCACAGGGCGACGTCATCGCCGCGGACAGCGGACTGACCGTGCGCGGCGGCAGCAAGGTCGGCGGCATCGCCGGCATCAACCGCGGCACGCTCGGCGGCGTGAGCGGCAGCTGTCTGACCAGTCAGGCGGCGGAGGTCCGCGCCGAGTCCGGTCTCGCAGGCGGCATCGCCGGTGCGCAGGAGGGCGCGGCGGCCCGTCTGTGCTTCGCGAAAAACCTCGGTCGGGTCACGGCGAACACGGGCGCGGCGGGCGGCATCGTCGGCATCAGCAGCGCCGGGCGCACGGTCGAGAACTGTTACGGCGACGGCAGCGTCGCCAGCAGCGACGGCTATGCCGGCGGCATCGCGGGCGAAAACCTCGGCCGCATTCAGGACTGCGCGGTCGGCAGCGGCGGCGCGGCGGTAACGCTCACCACGCGCAGCCGGACGGCGGCGGGCGCGGTCTGTGCGGTCAACCACAAGGGCGGCACGGTCAGCGGCGCGGAAATCGGAGACCGGGTCACGATCTCCGGCAGCGCCTTCCTGCTCGGCGCGCTCGTCGGCGACAACAGCGGCACGGTCGCGGACGCCAAGGTCGCGCAGCAGCCGGAATACGACGTTTCCGCGAGTGCTTTGCAGGTCGGCGGCGCGGTCGGCATCAACCGTCCGGGCGGCACGGTCCGCTCTGTCCGCGTCACCTCGGATTTCGATGGCTTTTCCCGCTATCAGTACCTCGGCGGCGTGGTCGGTCAGAACTGCGCGCCCTCGTCCGACGGCACGGCGGCCGGACGGGTGGAAAACTGCACCTATTCGGGCGCGATCACCGAGGGAAAGAGTGCCGCGGCGAACTGCTACGGCGGCATCGCCGGCGTCAACGGCGGTCTGCTGAGCGGAAACACGGTCTCCGCGCTGACGCTGACGGCGGACGGCGTGTACACCGCGACCGCCACCAGTTCGGCCTCCGACAAGGAGCGCCTGTCCACGCACATCGGCGGCATCGCGGGCAAGAACGATACCTCCGGCATCATCGAGCAGTGCTACATAGACAATACCAGAACCGGCGCGATCACGGTCAAAAACGGCATGGTCGGCGGCGTGACCGGCTATAACAAGGGCACGGTCGCCCTGTCCGGCGATAAGAGCACCGAGACCCTGATGGCGAATGTCCGCGAGGTGAGCGAGCTGCTCGCGAACGCGAAAAGCCTGTCTGCGGACAGCAGCTGGGTCAAATGGGAGGACGGCGCGGACATCGAGGAGCTGACCTATGCTTCGAGCGGAAAACCGGTCGCGCAGGGACGCACCATGCAGATCATCGTCACGGGCAACGGCAGTCTCGGCGGCATCGCGGGCTGCAATGCGCCGTCCGGCGCGCTCGAGCGCTGCGTCAGCGGAAACTGGCTGCTCGTCAACCGTTCGGACAGCATCAGCGTCGGCACCGGCGGCATCATCGGCATGAACGAGAGCGAAAAAGACCTCTCCTTCCTGCTCAACCGGGCGTTCGTCGGCCGTCAGCTCCGAAGCGCCAACACCAACCGTTTCGCCGGCGGCATCATCGGCACCCAGACCAACCGCACGACGGCCGACTGGCTGATCGAGGGCTGCATCAACTACGGAACGGTCTACGGCTGCCTGTCGCACTACTCGGGCGGCATCATCGGCCAGTGGACGAACAACGGCGGCACGCTCGAGCGCTGCTATAACTACGGCAACCTCCAGACCACCTTCAAGGCGAACTGGGTAGGCGCGTCGGGCGGCATCGTGGCGCAGCTGTATCACGCCTCCTCCGGTCAGGACTTCAACATCCTCAGCTGCCAGAACCACGGCAGTCTGTACGGACGGAACGGACAGAGCGTCAACGATTGCGCGAACGACAGCGGCGGCATCCTCGGCAATGTCACGGCCTACGCCGCCGACGCCGGAAAGGGGCAGGCGTTCACGATCAATGTCGCGGACTGCGTCAACGGCCCGGGCGTCGAGATCTATTCGGGCTCCATGGCCTCCGGCATCGTCGGCTTTTTCTCGGCGGACGGCGGGGCGGATATCACGGTCCACCGCCGGGCACAACAGCTCATCACCAACGCGACCGAGAACATCACGCTGAACATCGACCGCTGCCGCAACTATGCGCAGACGCTCAGTGGCTACAACTTCACCGCCGGCATCTTCGGCGACCGCTATGCCTACGGCCGGACGCAACCCGCGACGGATACCTATATTCAGAACTGCTTTTCGGTCACGCCCGGCCAAAAGGACCGCGAGATCGTCTTTATGCACAGCGGCGGCTCGGATACGCTGAGCGCGGAAAAGACCGGAAACAACTACTACTTTGACGATGCCTGGGGCATCACCAACCAGTATACCTCGGGCGGCATCGCGTCCGGCTACGCACGCAGCGAATCCCGCCGCGCGTATTCGCGCATGCTCGGCTACGGCCTGTTCGATCATCGGCTGTTCGCCGCTGTGGCGGGGCCGACCCTCACTCCGGTCGACTCGTTCGCGACGACCGCGCACGGTATGTACTACAACATGACCCCGTCCAATACCTCGATCGACGGGCACGGCATCATGACCGAGACCTCCTCCGGGAAGATCGTCGGCCGCGTTATCTATGATATGCCGTACTCGTATGAGCCGTATGTGTTTAACCACGGCGGCGCGAAGCTCCAGCAGGCGGTCAAGACCCGAAACGGCGGCGCGAGCGGCATGGACGCCTATGCCCGCACCGCCTACCGCGACTTCGAGCACGGCAGGACGGACGGCGGCGCGCTCGACGGCTCCTTCGACGTTTCGCTGCGCCAGAACAGCGAGGGCGGCTTCGAGGTCTCGATCACGGACGACGACCGTCCGCTGTACTACGAGGGCAGAGTTTCGGTCGACGGCAAAGAGGTGCTGTCCGGTCTGCGCTTTGTCCCGAAATGCAAGGGGCAGGGTCTGTGGGACCCCGAGCTTAACGGCACGCAGGCTTACGGCGCGGGCACGACAGAAGGCACGTTCCAGCTGCCTGCCGGTCTGGAGAACGACACCGCAGGGCAGAGCATCACGCTTTCCGTCCGCGCGGTCAGCCTGTTCGAGGACACCGCGCCCTCCGCATGGAAACAGGCGCAGACGGTCGACGTCTCGGTCCTGCCGACGCCGGACATCAGCATCCGTCTGACCGGGCACGAAAATGCGTCCCGGTCGAACGGCTGGAAGGAGTCGGCGGTCTACCTGCTCTCGCTGAACAACCTTGCCGATTATGCGCCGTTTGGCGGCTGGAAGGTCGTCTGCCGCCTCGGCTCGCAGACCGTGACGCTCGACAAGAGCCGCCCGGCGGCCGAGATCCGCGGCGGCGGCCTGCAGGAGCTGATCGTGACCGCGTCGGCGGATGTCACGAACGGCATCCAGCCGGCGTCTGTGACCCGGACCATCCCGATCGACACGCCGGCGTACCGGCCGGACGGCAGCATCCGCAGCCTGACCGCGTCGTACTCGGGCAGCACGGCGGCGGATTTCACCGTCACGGCGGCGCTGACCGTCCGGGAGACCACGATGGAGACCCCGCCGGTCTACCGCATCGAGCTGCTCGGCACGGTCGGCGGACAGGAATACGTTTTCGCGCATGAGGATGTGCTGACCTCGGCGGGCAGCACGGTCACGGCGAACTTCCGCGACCTGCCGGTGCAGTATTTCGCGGATACCGTCAAAAACCGCCGCGTGCGCGCGTGGTATGCGGCCTCCGGTCTCGGTCCGGTCATCACCTATGGCGAGACCCGGCAGAGCGGCGACGCCGCCGTTACCCTGCGCACGTACAGCGCGTCCGGCGAACAGCAGCCCGACCGCACCCGAGCTCAGCCGCAGCGCGTCCGGCAGCATCAGCTACCGCTTCTCGTGGACGCAGCCCGGTCAGGGCGCCGCAAAAGCGCGCTACAGCGTCCGTCTCACGGGCATCACCGCCGACCGCGCAAGGGTCGGCATCCCGCTGGGCGAGGTCTACACGGACAGCGCCGCAAAGGAGTTCACCGTCAGCGCGGACGACTGGCAGTACGCCGCGGTCGAGCTGACCGTCACCCGTCTGGGGCAGGCCTACGGCGAGGTCGGTCTGAGCGCGTCTCAGACCTGTCTTGTTAAGCAGCGTCTCCCCCGTCCGGGTCAGCCGTCGGTATCCAACCCGGATACCAACGAGCTGGTATACGACATCCGCTGGCGCGCGTCCGGGAGCGAGACCGGCTGCGCGGGCTACCGGATCTATGTGCAGCCGAAGGGCGGACAGGCCGAGCCGCTTGGCGATCTCGTGCCCGCCGGCGGCGGCAGCTATTCGGTCAAGCGCAGCCTCGAGCAGTACGCCGGAAAGACCGTCGACCTCTATCTCGTGGCGGAGGCGGACGATACCGGCTACGCGAACAGCCCGAACGGCATCGTCTATACGATGACCGTGCCCGAGCGCCTGTCCGCGCCGCGCGTCAAATGGGCGTACAGCTGGCTGGGAGATGCCCCGTCCGACCCGGTCGCGGCGTCCGATTTCCGAAACGGCGGCCTGACCGTCACCGTCACGCCGCAGGACGCGGCGAGCATGCCGCCGGGCGGCAGCACCTGCCTGCTCCGGGCGGTGATCTATGACGAAAACCACCGCGAGCTCGGCACGTATCCGGTCTCCGCGATGCGCGAGAGCGGCGGCAGCTATGTCTGCGCGCTGTCCGGTCTGGACACGAAATACGCGGGCCGCAGCATCCGATTCGAGACCCGTATCTCCCAGTCGGCCGGACAGGTCAGTTCGGCATGGGTCGAGGGCGATACCGTCACCCTCCCCCGCGTCCGTCTGGACACGCCGGCAGCGTCGCTCGCGAACGTGAACGAGACCGTGCGCGTCACCTACGGTCAGGCGAACCTGATGATCTATCAGGCGGACTGGACCGCCCTTCTGACCACGCTCTCGTGGCGCGAGGTGGAAAACGCCGACCGGTACACGATCATCCTGACCGATCAGGCGCAGAAGTCCGTCTCCGTTTCCGTCGACATGAGCGGCGGGCAGCCGAAGATCACGGTCGCCGGTCAAAATCCGGCGGCGGAGAGCGGCGGCTGGTACAATGTAAAGCCGGGAAGCACGGTCACGGGCCGCTACAGCCTGACCGGCGGCAGCATCCGCTATTACAGCTATCAGCTGAATACCATGCTGCGGGCGGAGGACGGCGTAATCACGCTCAAGCTGCCCAACCTCTTCTCGATGACGACACACGACAATCAGACGCTGTCGCTCAGCGATGTGCAGATCCGTCAGGTATCTGTCACCGCAGACAGCACGAGCACGCGCTATGCAGCGTCCGACGCTGCCGAACGCGAATTTTCATGACACAAAGGAGGCGGCAGACATGAACCGGATACGGCAGGGCTGGGACGCGCTGCGGCGCGGACGGCGGAGCGGCGTTTCGCTCGTCATCGCGCTCTGCGCGGTCGCCGTCCTCATCGGACTGTCGCTCAGCATCCTCTATTCCTCGTCCATGCTGCTCTCGCGGGCGAACCGCAAGATCGGACGCGAGCGCTGCTATCAGCTCGCGCAGTCCTTCGCGCAGGTGCTCGACAGCGAGCTGACGGCGTACAACACCGAGCGCACCGACCTCGGCGGCGCGGACGATAAATGGCCGCAGACCGCGGACGGCTCCAGGACGTTCTATCAGTACGCCAACAGCGTGCTGGAAAACCTCGACGCTTACGACGCGGACGACCCGGAGCACACCACCTACTATTACAGCGCCGGGGACGAGGACGACGATTACGGAAAAGTGACCGTCATGCTCCGAAAGCAGAACACGGACAGCGAGCAGAACCCGGCGGACCGGACCGACCGTTTCCCCTATGCGGAAAAGGACCGGCAGACCGCCGAGATATTGGCACAGACCTTCATCCGCTATCAGCTTTCGGTCAGCGTCCGGGTGGAAAAGGGCGCGGACAGCTTCACCTACACGACCGAGTATTACCGCCGGGACGGCTTTCAGCCGATCTACACCTGGGAGGGCGAGAGCGGCAGCATCACGCCGGTGTACTGGGTCAGCCCGTATTTCAGCCGGAGCCACAGCATCAAGGACCGGCTCGAGCCGAAGACAGACGAGAACGGACAGACCGAGGAGGTTTTCATCAGCTACCGCTATGACCCCGGCTACACCACCTACAAGAAATACGAGACTGTCAACAAACCCGCCGGAGGTGCCGCCGAATGAAAAAACTGATACAGGTGCTGCGTGACCGCCGGGGAGAATCCATGGTCGAGATCCTGGTCTCGACGGTGGTGTTCATGCTGCTGCTCGGCGCGCTGAACGGCGCGGTCGGCTTCGCCTCGAACGCACAGCGCAAAGCGGAGCAGCTCCGGGAGGACGCGGTCGTTCTCCAGAGAGAGGTGCGGGCGGGAACGCCCGCCGGCGACGACGCTGCGGCCTATGATTTCCGGGCGGCGACCCCGGACGGCACGGAGACCGGCCTGAACGCCTTCCGCGTCCGGGTCAGAAAGCAGACCGTGACCGCCAGCACCCCGTCCGGCAAGACCGTCCCCTTCTGCCGGTTCGCGAAGGGAGAGTGACCGCATGAAACGCATTCGCTCTGTCCTGCGCGGCCGGGAGGGCATGACGCTGGTCGAGCTGATCGTCAGCGCCGGACTGCTCTGTCTGGTCATCGCCGTGTTCAGCGCGTCCCTGCGCCCGGCGGCCGAGATCTCGCGCCGCACGCAGGAGCTGAACAGCGCCGAGCTGATCGCGGACGACCTGCTCGAGACCGTGCGCAGCCGGGTCGAGACCGCCACGGAGTACATCAAATGCTACGAAAACGGCGCGGACATCACGGACCAGACCGGCAGCAGCCGCGGCTCTGCGGTCGAGTTCGGCACATCGAACGCCGTCGAGCTGCTCACGGCGGACGGCTGCGCGGAGACCGCGATCATGGTCGGCTCCCGCCCCGCAGGCACCGAGGCGGCGGTCGAAAAGGGGTATCTCCTCGAGCGCTATTACGACAACAGCACCGGCGTTTTCTACAGCAAAAACGCGGACGGCACGCCGTGCGCGCGTGCGCTCGCGCAGACCTATGCAAAGGGCTTTTACATGGGTCTCAGCGCCGGTCTGTACTTCGAGCTCGACGAGTCCGGCCGTACCGTTACCGCCACCGTGACCATCTTCCGCGACGCGGATATGACCGACGCGGTCTTTTCGGACTCGCTCCTCATCGACCTGCGGTACGACATCCCGGTCAAGACCGGCGTCACGGCGCAGAAGCGTCCGGCGGCATAAAAAAAGAAGTGTAATCCCGCGGAGCACCGCCGCGGTTTACAGAGATAGAAAAACAAAAACGAAATTTGGAGGAACAAGATCATGATGGAAAAAATGATCGCGCTGCAGCAGAAGCGCCGCAGCAAGAAGGGCGGCTTTACGCTGGTAGAGCTGATCGTAGTCCTGGTCATCCTGGCGATCCTGGCAGCTCTGCTGATCCCGGCGCTGACTGGTTATATCAATAAGGCGAAGGAAAAGAAGGTTATTGCTGAAACTCGTATGGCAGTAATGGCTGTTCAGACAATGAACAGTGATTACTACGCAGCAAAAAATAAAGATATTGATTGGACTAAGCTGACCGACGATCAGACGAAGGAATTTAAGGAACTGGCTGAGATTGATGCTTCTACTGTAAGCGGTGTTAAATTTAACGACAAGCATGCAGTTGATACTCTGACTTATACCTCGGACAAAAAGACCTGTACCTACGAAAATAATCAGTATACCTGCTCGACCTTGACAACGGGTAAGTAACCCACCCCTGCCGCTGCATCGGCGGAGCGCTGTAACGGTGCATCCGCTTCGCCTGCGGCATGGCAGGTCACGGCTTCTTAAACGTTTAAGCGGCTGTGACCTGTCATGCGGTTCGCTGCATGGCACATTTCTGTAAAAAACCGATCCATACCGACCCCAGCGAGGAGGAAAAACAATGCTTTACATCGCCTGCGCGGTATTATGGCTGCTGCGCTTCGCGCTCGGCGCGAGCATATTCAGCTTTCTCGGCGTTGTGATCTGGCGTCTGCCGCGCGGAGAGAGCGTGGTCAAGGGACGCAGTCACTGCCCCGCGTGCGGGCGCACGCTGTCGGCCGCCGAGCTCGTCCCGTGTCTGAGCTTTCTCGTGCAGGGCGGCCGCTGCCGCGGCTGCGGCGCGCGCATCCCCGCGAGGGATTTCTGGCTCGAGGTGCTCGGCGGCGGCTGCTCCTGCGTCTGCGCATACGCCTTCGGCGGCGAGACCGCGCGGGCGGCGCTGACGTTTGCCGTGCTCGGCATTCTGACGGTCGTGGCGTTCATGGACATCGACACGCTCGAGATCTATGACCGCTTCCCGGCGCTGCTGCTGGTCTGCGGCGCGGCGGCGCAGTTCGTTTTCCCCGGCCCGGGGATAGCCTCGCGGCTGCTCGGCTGCGTGATCGTCAGCCTGCCCATGCTGCTCCTCGCGCTCGTTGTCCCGGGCGGCTTCGGCGGCGGCGACATCAAGCTGATGTTCGGCGCGGGCTTTTTCCTCGGCGCGAGACTGACGGTCGTCGCCGCCTTTCTCGGCATCCTGCTCGGGGGCGGCTTCGGCGCGCTGCTGCTCGCCGCGAAAAAGGCGGATCGAAAGACCCGTTTCGCCTTCGGGCCGTTCCTGTGCATCGGCATCGCCGCCGCGATGTTCTTCGGGGAGCGCCTCGCAGACTGGTATATCGGCTTACTGTAATCAATGAAAAGGAGGGTCAGCATGGCTGCATCCGACAACCGCCGTCCGTCCGGCGGACACACGCTGTTCCGCTACACGGCAAAGGATATCGACGGAAGGACCGTCCGCGGCACGATGGAGGCGGCGGACTATGACGCGCTGTACGCGCAGCTGCTCGAGCAGGGACTGTATCCGCAGCGCGTCACCGGCCGCGGCGCAGACCGCCGCCCGCGCACGCTCCGTCCGCAGGAGCTCAGCGACCTGTGCCGCCAGCTTTCCACGCTGCTCGCCTCGGGCGTCAGTCTGGTGCGCGCGCTCACGATCATTTCCCAGGACGAGGGCATCAGCGCCGGCCTGCGCCGCGTGTACGAGAGCGTGCTGAGCGAGGTGCGCAAGGGCTCGAGCCTGTCCGACGCGCTCGAGGCGCAGCAGGTGTTCCCGGCGCTCATGCTCGGCATGGTCCGCGCGGGCGAGGGCAGCGGCAGGCTCGACCGGGTCGCGGAGCGGCTCGCCGTCCACTATGAAAAGGCGCATCAGATGAATCAGCAGGTCAAATCCGCGCTCATGTACCCGATGATCCTCGCCGTCCTCTCGGTCGCCGTCGTCATCGTCATCGTCACCTTCGTCCTGCCGCAGTTCAGCGACCTGTTCTCGACGATGGACTCCCTGCCGGCGGTCACGCTGGCGCTGATGGCGTTTTCCGACTTCATGGTGACGAAATGGTACCTGCTGCTGCTCGGGCTTGCGGCGCTCGCCGCCGCGCTGCGCGCGGTGCTGCGCGTACCGTCCGTCCGGCTCGCGCTCGACCGGGGAAAGCTCAAAATGCCGGTGTTCGGGCAGCTTCACCGCATCATCTGCACGGCACGCTTCGCGCGCACCATCAGCAGCCTGTACGCGAGCGGCCTGCCGATCATCACCGCGCTCCAGACCGCGCGCGACACCATCGGCAACGCCTACATCGTCTCGCAGTTCGACGCCGTGCTCGCGCAGGTGCGCTCGGGCGTCAGCCTGTCCGCCGCGCTCGAGAGCGTGGACGGCTTTCAGCGCAAGCTGTGCAGCAGCATCGCGGTCGGCGAGGAGACCGGACAGCTGGATTCCATGCTCGATTCCATCGCGGATTCGATGGAGTACGACGCGCAGCAGGCGAGCCGCCGCATGATGACCATCCTCGAGCCGATGCTGATCGTGCTG
>ENA-UOJH01001795-UOJH01001795.1-human-gut-metagenome-genome-assembly--contig:-C148-NODE-1795-length-14866-cov-4.236581_pt1 | contig 14866 bp, 13 predicted proteins | sample MGYA00242345_ERZ723892 | MGnify/ENA metagenome assembly ERZ723892 | reverse complement strand
CTTGCAAATTGTTTTGGATATTCTTTTGTAGGATAAGTTTGTTTGAGCTATAATCTTGCAAACTTTTCAAATAGGAATTTTTATCACCAAACCAATATTTGAATATTGCATTGTCCCATTGATTTATTTCTTGAGATATTTCCTTGTGAACATTTGCTGCAGATTTATAATCATTTCCTATCAATGCAATATTATAAATCAACTTATATACTTTCATCTTCAATACAAAGTTTCCCGATATGCTTGGGTTTGTAATGGTTTGGTCATATAGAAAATCAATAATTTCTGTATGAGAAAAGTTCCTCGCCGGGACGAACGGAATTTGTAAAGAGCATTGATGAATTGTAAAAGAAGAATCATCTTCTGTCATGCTCTCAGGAAGATATATGTCCATATTTTTGGTATTCACAATGGCTTGTTGAAACATAGGCATATTCAAACATTCTTTTAGAGATGCTTCCCAAAGAGGAAAAATGGTGAAGAATAGTTTATAGGCTTTTCTGCCGGGAACTTTAACCATTACAATTCCTATAAGGATACAATTTACCGCATAGACAAAACTATTCGGAGTAATGCCTTTCAAATCAAAAGTTTTGCAAATGGTATCTGTAAACTGTTTTTTGGTCATGCTCCGGTCAGTAGCTTATTTTCATAAGTTTTACTCCGTGGGGAGGAATGTTTGTTTCGGTATCAGAGGTGTTCAAGTCTTGTTGTCGCCAAAGATCGCGTGCGGATTTGAGTTTTTCAATGCCGAGTTTTGAAAAATATTTGCCTAAATCAACTTTGTTTCCGAGATTGAATATTCCCACTGCGTAGCTTCCATCATACAGAGGACGTTTCCATATTTGAATTTCCCCGTCAACGATTTCCTGTTTTGCTTGTTTGCCGAGTATATCCTGGTCCACGGCAATGACTTCGTTGTTGCAGAGTAAGTTGAAAGTGAAATCGTCTATTTGAGATATGTCGCAGCCAATGAGCAAAGGGGCTGCAAGCAAAGTCCAAAGGCTTATATGGGTGTATTGTTCGTCTGCGGTGAGTTGCGAATCGTGAAGAGTTCCTCCCCAGCCGCCAACTTTTCCTACCACAAGCATATCGGGATCATTCCAATGTCCGGGCAGGGAGTAAGCCCATTTGTCGGCTTGTTGGCGAAAACCTATATCGCTTATGGATTCCCATGTGTCGCGAATGTCATCTGTGGTGCGCCATGAATTTCCGTCAACTCCGTATGCCCAGCGGCACACGTTTTCTGCGCCCCAAGCCACATTATAGAAAACATCGCGTGGCAGACGACGCAGCTCGCGCTCCATTTTAAGGTAAGGTTCCAGTTGCGTTGCCGCAGATTTGTCTTTGTCTTCGGCAATGTTTTTTGTATATCCGCAGCAGTCGTATTTAAGGTAGTCCACGCCCCAGCTGTTCCAAACTTCGGTGTCTTCTTTTTCGTGGTTAAGCGTGCCAAGATAGCCTCCGCAAGTGAGATCGCCCGGCGAAGAATAAATTCCGAACTTCATGCCGTGGGAGTGAAGCCAATCGCCAAGTTCTTTCATGTCCGAGAATTTTTCGTTTGTGGATATGTATCCCTTGGAATCGCGTGTTTCCGACTCCCATCCGTCATCAATGTTTACGTAGTTGTAACCGTAATCAACCAAACGTTTTTCAATCATTGCGTTTGCCGACTCAAGAACTTTTTGTTTGGTTACCCCAAGTCCCCAACAGTTCCAACTGTTCCAGCCCATGGGAGGTGTGAGAGCTATTTTGTCTCCAACTTTTATGGTTATGGTTTTAGCGTCTTTGCCTTTGGCATTGACGGCTTCGAGTGTTACGTTATAATCGCCGCGATTGCTGACGCTGCCGTAAACTACTCCGTGTACAGAATCAATGCTCAGCCCTTGCGGAAGATTCTTTGTGCTGTATTTCATGGGCTTCTCGCCCGAGGCGGCAACTCTTAGTATCACCGGTTTTTCGGGACTCACTCCGTAGACGAGCGCATTGTTTATGTGCGGTGTGGCAGGAGCTTGGGGCGTGAGTATGTACTTTGTAAAAAGGGTTTGCTCTATTTCTTTTCCCGTGTCGTTGTCTTTGTATGTGATTTTAAGGCGTGATGTGTTTTCGTTGGGCAATGCAAAACTGAAAGTCTTGCTTTGTTTTCCTTTTATGTTTACCTGACGGGTGGAAATGTGAGAGACGGCGTTGGTTTCAACGTTTGTCATTTCGGCTGTGAGCATGCCTTTTTGTGCGCAGTCGAACGTGTTGTCGAATTTTACGTCAAACCGGCTTTCGGCAGCGAATGTTTTTTGCTCTGTTAAGAGTTTTACGCCATCAAGTGGATTGTCCTGAATTTCAAAATGTATGGGTGTACCCGAAATACCTCCGTCGTCTCCCTCGTTATACATCCTTATGGCAAGAACATTTTCCTTGTCCCATTTTATCAAGCCGGTGTTTGCAGGAATGTTATACTTTCGCGGCGTGTCCCATGCGCCGAAATATCCGTTTTTGTCCGAAGGCATTCCGCCCGTTTTGCCTACCGGTTTGCCGTTCAAAAAGGTTTCGTCGGCATCGTCTATGTATCTTATGCAGAGGTTCAAACCATATTTAAGGTTCTTTCCCGCAAAATCTTTTTTTCTCGGAATGAATTTTATGCGATACCACGCATAGCTTCTCACGAGTTTTATGTTTTGTTTGTTCCAACTGTCGGTAGTGGATATTTCCTGCCAGTTGTTGTCGTTGAAAGCCGTTGATTTCCACGCAGGATTGTCTCCTGTGTGAAATTTTGCACGTGTTATTTCAATATTTTGCGCGTTTGCTGCAAGCGATATGAAGAGTGCGGCAATCACTGCCTTTATATGCATTGTCATTCCCGAATATTTTTTATTACTTAATACAAATTTAATTTTTATTTCGGTGTACAGTGCAAAAATTTCAGGATAAAAATGCACGTGGACGGTACAAAAAAATGAGGGCTTATGATGTCGAAAAAAACATAAGGCATGTAATAAAAAATACAAGGCATATATTTTAAAATAAGTGCCTTGTATTTTGAAATACATGCCTTGTATTTTTGACAATGAAGAATCTGTTGAAAATTAAGAACTTATGAAAGCCGAAAAATCGGGCAGGAAAAAGTGCATAAAAGCCTGTCGGAGTAAGGGAAAAACTGGTACAGAAAAAGTGAAAGGAAATGTTTATGCGCATTTCACGCATGCCGCTATAGCAATGAAGCCGTATGTCAGCAATAAGGCAAAGGTGAGCAAATCAACATCGGCTGTGGGAAAGCCTCCGCGTGTGTATTCGGACGATATGGCATGTGGCGACGGGGAAATGTGCGAGGAAATTTTTGTACAAACAATGTAAAGAATTCCGCCAACTATTGCTCCGACCGCGACCCCGGTTATGACATCTCCGAAATAGTGTACGCCGAGATATATCCGCGACCATCCGTTCAGAACAGACCATGTAAGGATGAACAGAGTGGCGCGGGGCTTCTTGAAAAGCAATGACAGGAAAACGGCTATTGACATGGTGTTTGCCGAATGGGCGGAAAAGAAGCCGAATTTTGCTTCGCGATAGCCGTTGACTGTTTTGACGGCGTGCATGATGAACGGGTCATTGCACGGACGCCATCTCTCAAAAAGTGCCTTGCTTATTTCCGACAAAGTGGTGCAAATGGCAACGCACGCCACAAGCATGGCTATCGTGGTGAGCAGTCTTGGAAATTCGTTGTTCTTGATGATCACGTAAATAAGTATCACTCATACGGGAATCCATGTAAGTGTGGACGTAGCCTGCAACATTATGCCGTCGGCATAAAGAGAATTGCTGCCGTTGAGGGCGAGCGTGATGTTATTATCGAGATTCAAGAGAAATTCCGGCATGGCTTGAAGTGGTTTTGGGCTGTTTATATCAAACCGATGGCTGCAGTGGGAATCCAGCCTTTCTGTCCTCCGTCGAGCGACACTTGTTTCCAACCTTTCACGGAGCTTTCTGAGGTGATTTTTATCTTAGCTCCGGGAAGAATTTGCTGGAGTGATTTTGAATTGCCGGAGGGTGATTGGCGAATTTGTATCTGTTGCAAAACAATTGCTTCGGTCGGTTCGCCGCCTTGAACAGTCAGTATGCCGGCACAAACAAGTGATAGTGCCGTTACAAAGGTTAGAATCAGTCCGCCGAAGAATGCTCCTTTCCTAAGCCACAGTGCATTTCCGAAGAAGTAGAGCAGGGTGCACATCAGAACAAGTGCGAAACCCACAAGAGAGTAAACCGCCCATCGGGCAATGCTGTTGGAATGGAGAAAATCGTGGGCGTAAGAAGAGATGAAGGATTGCGGTTGCGCTCCTGCATACTTGATTTTTGCAACAGTTATTTTGAGATTGTATTTTGCGTCTGAATTTGAAGGATCAATGCTTACCGCGCGTTCGTAAGCAAGTCGGGCATGCGGATAATCGTTTAGACGGTAGTAACAGTTGCCGAGATTATATTGTATGTCGGTACTTCGTATGCTTTGTGAGGCTTCTTCAAATTGTTTTGCCGCAGCGCGGTATTCGTTTTTAGAGTATAAGGCACATCCTTTCTCATAACTTTCCCGTGGAGAGGCTGCGTATGATTTTTCTGCGAAAATATTTAGGCCGAGAAGCAAAGATGTTATGAATATGAACTGTTTCATTTGGGAATTATCTTAAAGAATTTTCAATATCCACAATTACTTTGGCGGAACGGGAATAAAGATTTTCCATATTCTCCTGTGGATTTCCGGGAGCAAAGCGTGCGAACTCGCATTGTTTCATTAAGTCGGTAAACTCGGCACACAGAGTTTGGCTCACTCCGTTTTTAAGAAGCGTGCTTTCTATTTCATCGGTCTTGAACTCCGACATGGGAATTGTGAGACGGTGGGATATGTAAGCGGTAAGAGCATTTGCCAGCTCGTCATAGAATTCAGCGGCGTTGCCGGTGTTCATAAGTTTCTCGGCTTTGCGCAGATGTTTTGTGGCAGTGCGCTTTGCGCGGACTTGCATTCGAAGTGTTGTGTTGCTACGGAAGTTTTCGGAACGTTTCAGAACAAGGAATGCAACGGCAAACAGCGCAATCAAACCGGCGAACACGGCATAGAAACCTCCGTTTGTGAGCGTGAAGAACTGAGAAGGAGTGGAATAGCTGCCGCGATGAATGTCGTTAATGTCTTTGCGCAAAAGATCTTCGTCGTCGGAAGGCTGGTTGGCTCCCTGTTCCACACGGAAACTTATGGGTTGTGAGCTTGCGGTTTTGTAATAGCCTGAAGCTGTATCGTAATATTCGAGATTTATGGCGGGAAGAGTGTAATTGCCTTTCTGATGAGGCACAACGGTATAGTCGTAATAGATAGTTCCGCTCATGCCATTGGCTGTGAGGGAAGTTTTGTCTGTAAGTTTGGCGGGAAAAACTTCAAAATCCGAACCAAGGTTTAGTTTGGGTGCTGTGATAAGTTTCATGTTTCCCGTTCCTGTGATTGCCAAACGCACCGAAAGGTTTTCGTTGGTGCGGGGCTTGGGAGTGAGAATGGAAGAAGCAATTTTGAAGTTGCCCACGGCTCCCGAGAAATCGGACGGTTTGGGTGTGGGAAGTTTTGAAACGTTTATGGACAGCGACGGAGCTATTATGGACTTCTTTACTTCTGCGAAATTTGAGTTCCCGTTGAAGAAAGCATCAAACGGGTCAATGTTTGGATTGGCTACGGCAACAATACCATCAAACTTAATGGAAGGAATTTGCAGTTTGCCCGTTTGCTGCGGGAACATCACGTATTGGCACCATTTTGTGGTTTGATAGTTTTCACCTTTGTAGTTTTCTATGCTGAATGTCTTGTTCTTAGGAAGCGGCACTTCTTGTATGAGAAACCCCTTGAGGTCCGGCATCTTCCCGGAAAGCTGTGTGAGATTTACGCGGGTATAAATCTTATAAGTAAGAACTATCGGCTCTTGTTCGCAAACGCTTGTCTTATTGGCAGAGACGGTTATGAAAAGATCTTTTGCCGTTATGCGCCCGTTGGAAGAAGGTGTTACGGTTTGGTCTTGCTGTTGGGTGTTTGCGGAGTTTGGTGTGTGATGTGTGGAACCGCTTGCGTGTATTGTTACGGTGTTTGTCTTGTAGGTTTTGCCGTTAATCTTGAAAGCTGCGGGAGGTATGCTCACTGTTCCTGCCTTATCAATGGTGCAGGTGTATGTAAAGGTAACGGAACTTGTCCCCGAACTTTTTCCGTTTATTATTTGGTAGCTTGACATTTCGGAGCGGCTCGGACCGTAAAGCACGTTAATGCTTGAAGGAAACTTGGGACCGGTGAAATTGTCTATGTCGCGTGTGGAAACATAATATTCAATTCTGAAATCTTCCCCCGTAGCCACGTTTCCCGGTGCGTTTACTTTTATGCGTATTGCACCGAATACGGGCAGGGAAAGTAATGTGAGGAATATTAGACAAAATGTTTTTTTCGTCATGATGGGCTTGTTGTGATTACCAATTCTTGTCAAGACTTCTGGGACTTGCAAAACGTTGTCCTTTACGCAGTTTGTCCTGCGTTTTCTGTTCTTCTTGTTTCGCAGCATCAAGTAGTCGCTCTGCATTGTCTTTGGACATTTGGTTATTATTTTGCTGTTGCTTTTGTTCTTGTTTGTCTTTGTTTTGCTGAGGTTTATTCTGTTGTTTCTTGTCGTCTTTTTCCTGCTTGTTTTGGTTGTTTTGATTTTTATTCTGCTTTTGGTTTTTCAAAAGGTGGCGGCAAAGAGCAAGATTGTAACGGCTTTCATCATCGTGAGGATTATTGCGCAAAGCATTCTCGTAACTTTTTATGGCTTCGCCGTATTGTTTTTGGCTTTGCAGAATCACACCGAGGTTATGATAGGCTTTAGCAAGATATAAAGGATTTTTTGTGCGTTTTATAGCCGATTCATATTGGGCGGCAGCGTCCTTGGGATTGCGCTGGCGCAAAAGAGCGTTGCCCAAATTGAAATGGGCCGTGGCATCTTTATCATTTTTCTTAATGGCTTTGCGATAGGAAGTTTCGGCATCATTGAAAAGACTGTCAAGATACAGAGAATTGCCTTGGCGTATCAGTCGACGATTGTCTTTTTGTGAAAATGCCGGAACACAACACAATAAAACCAATGAGAGTGTTATGTATTTTCTGAATGTCATCATCTTTTCTTAAACAAATTAAGTTTGCGCAATACATGATTCTTGCGTTCCATAATTATGGCATCTATGATAAGCGCGATAAGGGCAATAAGAGCCACCCATTGGAATTGCTCGGCGTATGAAGAATATACGGCAGAGGACATTTCGCTTTTCTTTATTTTATCAAGGTCGTTGAAAAGACGTTCTCTTGCTGTGGGCGCATTAGTCAAATATATAAATGTACCTTTTCCTGCCTCGGCTATTTTGCGGCACATATCTTTGTTAAGGCGCGAAATAACAGTCTGTCCGTTTTTATCAACTATATATTTATTTTTATCCGCCGGGTCGGGGACAGGTGCGCCGCTATCTTTTCCAACACCTATAATAAATACACGTATACCTTTCTTTGCAGCTTCTTTTGCAGCTTCTTCGGCTCCGCCTTCGTGGTCTTCGCCGTCTGTTATTACTATAACAGCGCGTCCAACGTTCTCTTTCGAAGTAAAACTCTTTGTCGTAAGATTTATAGCGTCTCCTATCGCTGTGCCTTGGCGAGTTATAAGCGAAGGATTAATTGCGTCAAGGAACATATTGGCAGAGATATTATCGCTCGTAATGGGAAGCATATTAAAAGCATCACCTGCAAAGACAACAATTCCTACTTTATCGTTATCCATTCTGTCGATTGTGGAAGAAATTAATTGCTTTGCGCATTCCAAACGGTTGGGCGAAACATCTTCGGCAAGCATACTGTTGGAAATGTCAAGAGCTATCACAACTTCAATACCTTGCTTTTTCTCATTGTCAACAGTCATTCCCATTTGCGGACGTGCAAGAGCAACAATCAACATGGCTGCGGCAAACAAAGTAATAAGGAATTTTATATGCTGTCTTTTGCTTGAGGCATCGGGCATAAGAGCTTTTATTAATTGCGTCTCGCCAAAACGTTTTAGTTTACGCTTACGTGAGATGCAGGACAATATATATATTATAGCCCATAGCGCAAGAAGCAAAAGCAAATACAGATATTTAGGATCTTCAAATCTGAACATGATTCGTTTTAGTTTTATGGAATGCGCCTGTAAACAGTTATTCGTAAAAGAATTTCAATCAACAGAGACAATATAGCTAACATTGCGAGAGGTTGATACAGGTCGTATCGCTTGGAATACTTTCGTACGCTGAACTTTGTGCGTTCCAATGTGTCTATATCATGATAGACTTTCTTCAATTGGCTTGTAGAATTTGCACGATAGAATTGTCCTCCCGTGGCAGTTGCTATTCCGCTGAGCGTTTGCGTGTCAATTTCACATGGCATTTGAATATAATGAACACCTCCGCCGGGAAGTGGATACGGGAAAGGAGCTGTCCCGTTAGTTCCCACGCCTATTGTGTAAATTCTTATTCCGTATGTTGCCGCAATATCGGCAGCGGTGAGAGGAGATATTTCTCCTGAATTATTGGAACCGTCGGTAAGTAGAATAATTACCTTACTCTTTGCTTTGCTTTCCTTAAGTCGTGAAACAGCGTTCGATATTCCCATTCCTATTGCCGTTCCATCGTTTATCACTCCGTGTAATGCGAGGTCGCAGCTTACTTGTTGCATAAGATTAAGCAGTGATGCGTGGTCAGTTGTCATTGGACATAGCGTATATGCTTAGGCAGCAAAAACTGTTAGTCCGATATTATCATTAGGTCGTGCAGAGATAAATTCCGTTGCAACGCTTTTAGCTGCTTGTATTCGGTTTGGCTGCAAATCTTCGGCGAGCATACTTGTACTTGCATCTATTGCAAGCATTATGTCAATGCCTTCCACTTGTGAATTTTTCCAAGAGTTTTTACCTTGCGGGCGTGCAATAATTATAATAATCAAAGCAATTGTAATGAGCCGCAGCACAAACGGAGTGTGCATAAGGCGCAGTTTCATCGTGGGACGTATGTGCCTGTATGCTTGTGTGTCGGATATAGTTATGGATGCCTCGCGCTTGCTGTGGCGTAGGAAATACCATACGGCGTATGGTATAAGCAGCAACAGCAGTAGGAGAACTTCTTTATTTGCGAATGTTATCATTGGCGTATAATACTATAGCAACAATTCGAAAATCTCGTTGATTATTAAAAGAACCACTATCACGGAAGCAGTAATGGCTATGCCGAGAACAACTTTCTTTTTGGTGCGTGGGTTTTGTGCGGGAGTTTCTTGTTTGTTGTCTTCTTCTTCCACGGGAGCAACTGGAATTTTGTCGCTTTTGGTGGTTTCTATGTAGGATGACAGACGCATTAGATTGCGTTCGTCTTCGTTTGAATCTGTTTTGAGTTTTGCAAATTTTGTAAGGTCGGCAGTAGCAAGAATTTCTCGCAATTCCGTGTAGTCCGGTTCTTTTATCGGTTCTTCAAGAGCGTTGCCTTTCTCGGCATTTTCTTTTGCCATAAGTTTTTGACGGTCTCCAAGGTCAATCAAATGCTCCACAAGTTCATACGATGTCATTTCATCGGCGCGGAAACCGTAACGTTTGCTTACATATTTGCGTAAAATCAGGATAAGACTCGTATAATAGTCCTTTGACGAGAGTTCTTCTGATTCGTATTCATTTTTCAGTTTCGCTATTTCGTTTTGCGCTTCTTTGTGTGGGAGCAGTTGCTCTTTCTTTGCAGCTTTGGCAACTTTTATCTTCGGCGCAGCAATTAGTTTTCGCGCAGCAATCCAAATTGTCTGCCCACAGACAATCAACAGTAAAGACAAAAAGAACAACGGCATCCAGTCGCGCCATGTATATACAGGCTCAATTATTTCTTTCGGACCGAAAAACTTGTCAACATGTGCGGTGTCTACTTTTACATCATTTACTTTTATGGCAAGTTGGTTGGTGGAATATACTTTGCCTCCCACTTTTACATTCATAGAAGGAATATAATAGAGGGCAGGGTCGAAACTTGTGATTGTAAAAGAATAATCCGACGTATTGGTTCCCTTGACAGGCTTGTCTTCTTTTATACTTACGGTTTCTTTCTTCACAACTTCCACACCCTTTTTCATTATTTGCTGAACGTTCTTAGGAAATGCCGGTTGTACGTTCTGCGGATGTTCCACGGTGATGTGTACCGAAGTTTGTTCGCCAATCAAAATTTCGGCGGAATCTATTCGGGCAGTAACCTTGACCTGCGCCTTTGTTGTCAAAACCGCAGAGAAAAGTACCGTTATTATAATAAATAGTTTCTTTGCCATTTATACGTTGCCTTTAGAGGATATGCCGGCTGTTTTGGAATTGAAAAGCTGCATGAGCTTCTTAACATAATTTCCGTCGGTAGGTATTGCCACGTTTCTCACTCCGGCTTTGGTGAATTGCAGATGGAGTGTGTGCTCACGTTCTTGCCATGCGCTACGATGTTGATTGCGCACACGTTTGCTCGAAGTGTCAACATATTCTATGTGCCCGGTTTCTGCATCGCGAAATTCAACGATTCCTATGTCGGGCAGTTCTTTCATTCTTATGTCATACACTTCTATTGCATTCAAGTCGTAACGGTGTCCGCCTATTTTCAATTTGTCGGTAAGGTCGTGGCGGTCTATGAAGTCGCTTATCACAAATGCCGCACATTGCCTTCTTTGTATTTTCATCATGAACTCCAATGCCTCGGAAATGTCGGTTTTCTTTCCTTGCGGCGTAAAGGTTAGCAATTCGCGTATTATGTAGAGAATATGTTTGCGTCCTTTCTGCGGGGGAATGTATTTCTCCACTTTGTCGCTGAAAAAGATAACCCCGATCTTGTCGTTGTTTTGTATTGCCGAGAACGAGAGTGTTGCCGCAATTTCTGTGATAAGTTCTCTTTTTGTTCGCATTTGCGTACCGAAATCCACGGAACCCGACACGTCTATAAGCAGCATTACCGTTAGCTCTCGTTCTTCTTCATACACTTTTACGTAAGGACGATTGAAGCGTGCCGTAACGTTCCAGTCTATGTCGCGCACGTCGTCACCGTATTGGTATTCTCTTACTTCAGAAAAGCTCATGCCTTTACCTTTGAACGCTGAGTGATACTCGCCGGCGAATATATTGCTGCTTAGTCGGCGTGATTTAATTTCTATGCGTCTTACGCGGCGCAAAAGTTCTGTGGTGTCCATACTCAAATCACGAAATGTTTTAGGGCACAGCCACCTTGTTTATAATCTCGTCTATTATGTTGTCGCTTGTTACGTTTGCTGCTTCCGCCTCATAGGAAAGACCGATTCTATGACGCAACACATCGTGAGCCACAGCGCGAACATCTTCGGGAATGACATATCCTCTGCGTTTCAAAAAGGCGTATGCACGGCTTGCATAAGCAAGATTAATTGAAGCTCGCGGACTGCCGCCGAAAGAGATGTAGTCTTTCATGTCTTTCAACTTGTAACGTTCGGGATAGCGTGTGGCAAAAACTATGTCGGCTATGTATTGCTCTATTTTTTCATCAATATAAATGTCTTTAACCACCTCGCGTGCGTGCATTATTTTGTTTGCGCCTACAACGGGTCTTACTTCTTCGGGCTTCTTTTCGTCGAGTTTTGCGCGGACAATGGCTTTTTCTTCTTCAAGTGTGGGATAATCAATGATTACCTTCATCATGAAACGGTCGGTTTGGGCTTCGGGAAGATTATATGTACCTTCCTGCTCTATAGGGTTCTCTGTGGCGAGCACAAGGAAGGGTTCGGGAAGCGGGAATGTCTCGCCGCCTATCGTAACCTGTCTTTCCTGCATGGCTTCAAGGAGTGCACTCTGCACTTTTGCGGGAGCGCGGTTTATTTCATCGGCAAGAATGAAATTTGCAAATACAGGACCGCGTTTTACAACGAAAGTTTCTGTTTTTTGACTGTAAATCAAAGTTCCGATTATGTCGGCGGGCAAAAGGTCCGGGGTAAACTGCACACGATTGAACTTGGCATCAATAAGGGATGCGAGTGTTTTTATGGCGAGTGTCTTTGCAAGTCCGGGCACACCCTCCAACAGAATATGTCCGTTTGACAAAAGTCCTACGAGAAGGGATTCCACCAAATGTTTCTGTCCCACAATTGTGCGCCCCATGCCGGCTGTAAGTTCGGAAATGAAGCCGCTTTCTATTTCTATCTGCTCGTTCAGGGCACGGATGTCGATATTATTGTTCATATACTTAATATGTAGTTGGTTTCTTGCGTATGCAAAAATATAATTATCTTTTTTATTACGATAGCCCCTTATATTAAAAAAGAGAAAAACGACATCATTAAAGCCTTGTCGGTCTTTGGCGTTGCTCAGTCGCAGTAGTCAAGGTCGGGGTTGGCGTAGAATTTATATTCCGGGTGTAATGATTCGAGTTCCTCTTCGAGAGAGTGGCAAAAGGCTTTGCGGTTTTTTACGGAGAAATCGGTTACAACGTCGAACGATACGCTTTTCTGCTTTTCGTCAACTATGAATCCGTGAAGCTGCATGGCTCCTTTGTGTTTCATCACCGTTTTGCGCACTTCCTCCTGAAATTCCAGATGTTCGGGATTGTTGTCGTAGGCATATATTCCCACGGCGAGATAAATGCCGTAGGTTTCCGATATGTCGCGTTGTATCTTGAGCGTCAGTGCGTGGATTTGTTTTGCCGTCATACCTTCGGCAACTTCAATGTTCACCGACCCCACCATGCTGTCCGGCCCGTAATTGTTGAGTATCAGGTCGTAGGCTCCGTGAACTTCGGCAAACGACATGATGCGTGCCTTGAGTTTTCGCGAAAACATGCTGTCTACCCTGTGTCCGAGGATGTCGTCGAAAGTGTCTTTGAGAATGTCTATGCCGGCTTTGGTGAGAATCAGCGAAATTGCCGCTCCAAACCATCCGTCAAGGTCTATGTCCCAAATCATGAGTATAAGGGCGGAAACAATGGTGGCGAATGTTATTATGGCATCGAAGAGATTTTCTGTACCCGAACCGCTCAACGAGTCGGAATTTTCGCGTTTCCCAGCATTTATGGTGTAGATTCCGAGCCATATCTTGGCAATAACTCCCGTAGCCATGATAAGAAGCATGGTGGTTGTATAATGGGTTTCGGTGGGGTGGATTATCTTTCCCACGGCACTCACGAACGACATTATTCCGACAGCTACAATTAGTACGGCAATAGCCATTGCGCTGACATATTCTATTCTTCCGTGTCCGAAGGGGTGGAATTTGTCGGCGGGCTTCATGGCAAGTTTTGTGCCGCCCACGGCTATAATCGAGGATATTGCATCGCTAAGATTGTTTATTGCGTCAAGAAATATGGCTATTGAGCCGGATGCCAGACCTATTATGCCTTTGAAAATGGCATATACGAAGTTTACGACAATGCCCCAGATTCCCACATGTACAATTACTTTCTCGCGCGAATCGTATTTGGTTGTTTGTTCTGTATCGTTGTTTCTCATTTCAAATTTTACCGTTAACGGGTGCAACACTTCCCGTTCTGTATGCAAATGTAGTCATTTTTGAGTTTACCGAAGCCATTATTTTATTCACGGTCCGCGTATAATTTTTGAATATTCGGGAGATGCGAAAAATGCTTTGCGCAAGCAGTGAAAAATACAAGGCACATATTTCAAAATACAAGGCATATATTTTAAAATAAGTGCCTTATATTTTCAATTAAAAGCCTAATGTTTTTTCTCTTTTGCAAGTGGTTGATAAACAATAAGCTGCACGAGGCGAAAAAAGAACATTGTTTATGAAAGAATATACGATTGTATGGTGTGTAAATGAATATTTATCCGAAAAATTCCTGTGTGCGCACCCCGTATAAACCTTGCGGGCTTTCCTTGGCTTTGCAAAGGGAAATGGATAAAGCGATTATAAGATTGCAAAAACGGGTATATTCGGCAGAGTTTTGTTATCTTTGCAGATAAGATTAATCATAAAAAACAGAAATGGGCTTATTATCAAATATTTTCAAGAATAAAGCGCAAAATTCCGACGGAAGCCGCGTTGGAGGTATTGAAGATTTCATGACCTTAATAAGGGTGTATTTTCAGGCATCAATGGCGGCAAACATAGGAATAACTAATATTTCAATGCTTCCCGATTTGAGAGTTTTCAAGCAGACTCTCCACGTGGCAACAGTGAACAACCGACTCGGATTCGGCGAAAAGACAAAGTGCAGAAAGATGCTGGAAGAAATCTATGGGCTTCCCGATTCTTTCTTCCGTGAAATAGACGCGAGCATAAAGTCCCGCTGCCGCAAAATAAACGATGTAACAAATTATTTGTTCCAGTTTCAGGGCTTCTCGCAGGATTTGCTCATGCTCATGAGCAATGTGTTGAAATGGAAATTCCGTATGCCCTCGATCTTCAAGAAAACCCTCAAGGCGATAATTGAAAGGTCGGTAAATGACATACTTACCAAGAACGATTGGAAGGATGACGGTGTGAGAAGAACCTGTGTGGAAATAAGAAAATATCGCCAAAGCCTCGGTTATTCGCCGCAGTGGATGACCGAGTATGTATATCATCTCGTGATGCTTGCAAAAAAAGAACCGCGTCCCAAAGATGTTCCAGAAACCGATAAAAAGTAACGGGCAATTTTGCGGAAAGGCATAAAATAGATAAATTTGCAAAAGCGACGCAACGACTGACTATGGCTGAAGGTGGCACAAACAGAAAAACAATAGAAATCTTTCAAACAAGAGTTCGCCAGTTGATGTACGAATACGAAGGTGTACGCGGACAGAGAGACGAACTGCGTCGTGATTTGGAAGAAAGAG
>ENA-UOJH01001791-UOJH01001791.1-human-gut-metagenome-genome-assembly--contig:-C148-NODE-1791-length-14886-cov-121.282179_pt1 | contig 14886 bp, 11 predicted proteins | sample MGYA00242345_ERZ723892 | MGnify/ENA metagenome assembly ERZ723892 | reverse complement strand
TTGACACTCATTGCATTTGTGAGAATAAGACTCCGAGAGATACAACGCTACAAAAGAAAAAGGCTATTTAATACGCAAATGGTAATCGCCTACGACCTGTAAGGTGATAGATGATTACCATTTGCGTTATAAACAAGGTGAGTTTACTCCATCTCGTCATCGTAAGTAAGATTTCCTTCAAAGCCAAGTGTTACCTGCTGTACTCCATGCTTTTGGATATACTTGTTGGTAGTAGTGATGTCGCTATGTCGAGCTTGGTCACGTGCAACTACCACTCCTTGCGCATTTGCCAAGTCACGGATGCCAGAGTCCTTCAAACTGTAGAACTGGTAACAGTCATTCCATTTTAGAGCTTTACGCATAACTTTCCAACGCTTGTTGAATTGGTCTGAACCAATACGCTCTTCGCTTGGTTTGAAGTCAGAGCCGAACAGGTAATAGCTATCCGGCTGCTTGAACACCTCCAAGTCAAGCATAAGTTTGATGACGATTTTATTCAAGCCAACTTCTGCATCCTTGTGGTTCTTGCTGAATTCATGCGATACAAACACCGTTTGTTTCTTCAGAGAAATGTCGCCAATCTTCAAGTGACTCAATTCGCCTGGGCGTATGAGCGTATAATACTGCATCAGACAGGCAAGAAAGAACGACTTATCATTTCTGCACAGATAGTTTGACATTTGATTCAGCATCTCTGGTGTCAAGTCCTTGCGATATTTCTCATGTTCAGGCATCACCTTGATATGTTCCACAGGATTAGTGTTGATGTGCTTACGAGCAATCAAGAACTCCGCCAAGCCGTAAAGCCATCCCCTGTAATTGTTTCTTGTTCGTGGAGAACTCTCACGATCAAGATAAATCCAATCTATGAAGTCATTACAGAAGCCAATATCAAATTGATAGGCATACTTGATGGGGTTAACTTGCGATGTAATAAACTCACGAAGTATATTCACCCTGGAACGATAGCTTTGACGCGTTTTCTTTCTGTCCATGCGGTCAACATAGTCAAGATAGCGTTCAAGGCAGTTGTCAAAATACACAAAACCACGACTTTCATCATCTGTTACCCAAGGATTCCATCCCTGGGTAAGCTGCTTTGTAAGAACTTCCATGATTTCACTTGCTCTGCGTTTCTTTTCAGAGACGCTAAGACTATCTTTGATATAGTATCTCTTACGTCGCATTAAACCTCGTGCTGGGTCTAATGATGTAAAATCTACAAACCAACGTACACCTTTATGTAAAGTGGGAGGTGTGTAGCCCACAATGTCAGAACTCTTGCCGTTACAAAATTTTGAGCACATTTTTTTAACATCTTTTAGAGCCATCATGTCGGTGGATTAAAGACGTTTGTTCAATTACCTGAAAAATTCTGGCGCAGATTTGGCGCACCCTTAAACGAAAAATCAGCGTAACTTGTTGTTATACAACTCGTTACGCTGACTTTGGCGGAGAGAGAGGGATTCGAACCCCCGGTACCTCTCAGTACGCCGGTTTTCAAGACCGGTGCATTCGACCACTCTGCCATCTCTCCATAGGGTGTTTGAGATTGCGGTGCTCGCAGTGAAAAAAGTAAATCACTTGAAAGCGTCACTACATTGCGGAGAGAGAGGGATTCGAACCCCCGGTACCTCTCAGTACGCCGGTTTTCAAGACCGGTGCATTCGACCACTCTGCCATCTCTCCAATAGGGGAAACGCAATTGATGTAGCCTTGCAATCGTAGTGAATTACTATTCCACTTTGCTTTATTAGCGGGTGCAAAGTTACGCTTTTTAGTTCATACCTCCAAATTTTCGGCTTACTTTTTTCGTCTATTAGCGAAAAAACATTGGTTTCGACACATTTTACTGCTTCTGAAGCCGCAAGAAATACAAGTATAAGCCGCAGACAACGCAAAAACAAGCGGGCTTGTTTTGTATTGTCTTCGGTTTGCAGTAACTCTGAATAAGTTACGCTGCGCCTCAACAATAAAAATATGCAAGCTTGTTTTGTATTGTCTTCGGTTTGCAGTAACTCTGAATAAGTTACGCTGCACCTCAACAATAAAAATATGCAAGCATATTTTGTATTGTCTTCGGTTTGCAGTAACTTTGCACCTATGATTTATCCAAGCAACTTTGAAAACAAGATACAGTTCAGCGAGATACGCTCGCTGCTGAAGGGCTATTGTCTGAGCCAGTTGGGCAAGGACAAGGTGGACGCTATGGGCTTCTCGGACAACGCGGAGCGCATCAACACGGCGTTGAAGCAGACGCGCGAGTTCCGCCGAATGCAGGAGGAGACCGACGACTTTCCGCTGCAGTTCTTCTTTGACATGCGCGAGTCGATAAAGCGCATACGCATCGAGGGCACGCACCTTGAGGAGAACGAGATATTCGACCTGCGCCGTTCGCTCGACACGGTGGCTGGCATAGTGCGCTTCCTCAACCGCAGCGACGACGACGGCAACTTCGACTACCCTACTCTGCACGACCTTACGGAGGGCGTGCTCACCTTCCCCGACCTCATTCGCCGCATCGACCAGATTCTCGACAAGTACGGCAAGATTAAGGACACGGCGTCGCCGCGTCTCGCCGAGATTCGCTCGCAGCTGCGCAAGGCTGAGGGCAGCGTGTCGCGTACATTATATAGCATATTGCACGCCGCACAGAGTGAGGGCCTCGTCGACAAGGACGTTACGCCGACGCTGCGCGACGGGCGTCTCGTTGTGCCTATCGCTCCTGCCATGAAGCGACGCATTAAGGGTATCGTTCACGACGAGTCGTCGACGGGAAAGACGGTGTTCGTAGAGCCGACGGAGGTGGTAGAGGCAAACAACCGCATACGCGAGTTGGAGGCAGACGAGCGCCGCGAGATAATAGTGATACTCACGGAGTTCACGAAGCTTGTGCGTCCGCATGTGGACGACATCGTGAACGCCTACCGCATGCTTGCCGAGGTAGACTTCATCCGTGCACGCGCCGAGTTTGCGCAGCTCACGGGCGGCATAGAGCCGGAGGTGAGCGCGAAGCCCGTGGTCGACTGGATTACGGCGAAGCATCCGCTCTTGTGGCTCGCGCTGAAGAAGCAGGAGAAGCCTATCGTGCCGCTCGACATCATGCTGACGCGCGACCGCCACATACTGATTATATCGGGTCCGAACGCCGGCGGCAAGTCGGTGTGCCTGAAGACGGTGGGGCTGCTGCAGTACATGCTGCAGTGCGGACTGTCCATCCCCGTGAGCGAGCGCTCTAAGGTGGGCGTCTTCAGCGACATAATGATCGACATCGGCGACGAGCAGAGCATAGAGAACGACCTCTCGACCTACTCGTCTCACTTGCTGAACATGAAGAACATGATGCGACAGGCGGGCGAACGCACGCTGCTGCTCATCGACGAGTTCGGCACGGGCACCGAGCCGCAGATTGGCGGTGCAATGGCAGAGGCTGTGCTCAACCAGTTTGTGAAGAAGCACGCATGGGGCGTGATAACCACCCACTACCAGAACCTGAAGCACTACGCCGACTCGCACGACGGCATAGCCAACGGCGCCATGCTCTACGACCGCCACGAGATGCGACCGCTCTTCCAGCTCGCCATCGGTCAGCCGGGCTCGTCGTTCGCCATCGAGATTGCACGCAAGACGGGCATACCCGACGAGGTGATACGCGAGGCGAGCGACATCGTGGGCTCCGACTACATACAGAGCGACAAATACTTGCAGGACATCGTGCGCGACAAGCGCTACTGGGAGAACAAGCGACAGAACGTGCATCAGCGCGAGAAGGACCTGGAGAAGACTATCGCAAAATACGAGGAGGAGATTCGCGAGCTCGACCGCAAGCGCAAGGAGATTCTGCGCCAGACGAAGGAGCAGGCGCAGGAACTGCTGAAGGAGAGCAACCGCAACATCGAGAACACTATCCGCGAGATACGCGAGTGTCAGGCAGAGAAGGAGGAGACGAAGCGTCTGCGCGAAGAGCTGAAAGCGTTTAAGGAGGACGTGAACGAGATAGACACGAAGTCGGCTGACGACCTCATCGAGAAGAAAATGCGCCAGATTATGGAGCGCAAGGAGCGACGCGAGAAGCGCAAGAAGGAGAAGAAGGAGAACGCGGCGAACCCAGCCACCTCAACATCTCAACTCCTCAACACCTCAACATCTCAACACCTCAACACCTCAACGCCTCAACACCCCTTTAAGGCTGGCGACACGGTGCGCATGCGCGGACTCACGACGGTGGGCCGCGTGGAGTCGGTAGAGGGCAAGGAGGCAACGGTGGTGTTCGGCGACGTGCGCACGAAGGTGAAGACATCGCGCCTTGAGCACACCACGAAGACGCCGGAGTCGACACTGCCGCCAACGTTCGGCATCAGCCGCGAGACGCGTCAGACCATCGACCAGCATAAGCTCAACTTCCACCAGAACCTCGACGTGCGCGGAATGCGTGGCGACGAGGCGCTGAACGCCGTGCAGCACTTCATCGACGACGCCATACTCGTGGGTATGTCGCGCGTGCGCATCCTTCACGGCAAGGGCAACGGCATACTCAGACAACTCATCAGACAGTATCTGCAGTCGGTGCCTAACGTGACGCAATGCAAAGACGAGCACGTGCAATTCGGCGGAGCAGGCATCACGGTCGTCGACTTCTAATCCGCTACTAAAAAAAAGGCTGACTCTTAAGCTGCAAAACCGCAGCAAGAGTCAGCCTTTTCTTATACTTTAATCTTTACTCTTTCAGAGAACTCCTGCCTATTGGCTGTGGTTTTACGAATGTTTTGCTATCGAAAAGCCATCGGACACCGAACGCGAACCGATCGGACACCGAACGCAATCCGATCGGACACCGAACGCGAACCGATGCCTATTGCATTGCAATTCACTCGTTAAAGAGCTTCTTCTGGCTTAGCTTCCTCAACCTTATCCTCACTGAGCACCAACTCGCGATAGATAACTGCATCGACCGAAAGCATTACGCAAACGCCGGCAAGAACGCACAGAAGCACAACAAGTACGCCCAACGAACCTGCGATGGCGTCGAACATGCTGAAGAGAACGTAGGAAACAACGAGCAGAGCGAGGCTTACGGCAAACTTCAAGCAAAACGCCTTAAACTTATAGCCCATCATCAGACGGTTGCTCTCGGAGAGGCAAAGCGCCCAATTCATCTTCTTGCCCACAAGCAGATAGACAGCGAGCAGCCAACTGAACGAGAGTACAACAGCCGGTATTAACATGAACAGACAGGCTACCGACACGGCGGAGCTGATGACAGCCTGAAGGATGAAATACTCACCCATGCAATGACGGTACTCGGAATCGAAAATGAACATCGGACTGATCATCTCGCCCTTGCTGAGCTTCACGGGAAGCGTAGCCAAGGCTATCGTAGTGCCCACATTAACGTACGGAATCCATACGGTTACGAGCCAAAGCAACACAGAGAGAACAATCGGCACAAGATTTTTAACGCCGATGGCGAATGCGTCCTTCAAAGAAGGCACGAACTGAAGTTTTTCTTCCATAGCTATATTTTTTTTAGGTTACTGTTTTTAAGTGGTATAACATTTGCAAATATACAGCATTTTTCACATATACCAAACCTTTTTGCTAAGAAATATTAATTATTACGTACTATTTGCTACCCACCGTATATTCTTTTTCGCCCAAAAGCAATAAAAAAAACCGCTCCACATCCCATACTGGTATGCAAAGCGGCCCAATTAATTAATTATGAGAATTCAGTTACTTAGTAACCTTCACGGTCTTCATAGTGCCGTCGGCTCTCTTCATGGTCACGATGTATGTGCCCTTGCCGAGTGTTGAGAGGTTGTTGCCAACCACTGCTCCACCGAGAGTGTGAACCGAAACCTTTGCGTCAGCCGGAACAACCACGCCGTTGATAGCGTCAACCACCACTGTGAGCGTTGCTGTAGCTGCCTCCGACTCCTTCTCCTTGTAAACTACAACCACCTTGTAGTTGTGTTCACCGGCGAATGTGTCGGCTGTGTATTCCTTAGTGTATGTGCCTTCGCTGCCCGGAGCCTGAGCGTCCAGTGTAGCGAGAAGCTCCTCGCCCTCGTAAACCTTCACGGTGAGCGCTGCGTCAGCCGGCAGATCCTTTCCGTCGACGTCCTTAGTCGGGTTGGTCCAAGCAAGTTCTACAGCCGAGCGTGTCATAACCTCGGTAGCCGTGAGGTTGGCAACCGGAGCTGTAGCCACCGGCTCTTCTGCAGCGCCTTCCTTCTCAGCCAGACTGAAGTCGAAGATGTAGCCGTAAGCGTTTGCACCCTCTGTGTCGCTGATGTGGAACGCTACATAGTAGTTGCCCGACTCCTGTACGCTGAACTCGAATGAGCTCGGGTCGCGGTCGTATACTGTGTTGAGCTCGATAGAGCCGAGAGTCTGGTCGAACGAAGCCTGCACCTTCTTGTTTGTGCCGAGCTTCATTGTGAACGATGTTGTGCCAGACTCAAGACAGCTGCGGTTGTTGGCTGTGTGAGCCTTCGCTACGTATGTCTTTCCAGCCTCGAGAGCGAATGCCGGAGATACCCAATAGTCGTTGGCGTCGGTGTTCCAGTCGCTGCTGAAGCTTACACAAGGATGCTGGTCGCCCACCGGATTCCAGTCGGTATCGTACTCCTGATAGCCCCAAGAATTCCAGCTCCATGTAGAACCGGTATTGCCGCTGCGGTCCATTGCTGTCCATGCAGCTACGTTCTCTTCCTGCTCGAACGAAACCTCGTACGGAAGTGCTACCGGAGCATCGGGCTCGCCGTCTGCCTTCTCCTCTATCTTCACAGAGTAGATGCTGATAGCGTCGTTAGCGTTGTTGGCGCCCCAGTTGAGTGCGCGGAACGCGAAGAGGTATACGCCGTCCTTGTTGGCGTCGAGTGTCCACTGGTTCTTCACCTCGCCGCTCTCGCCTACGGTTGCCGGAAGCTTAGAGCCGATCCACTCGATAGTCTTCTGGTTGTCAGCCGACTTGCTGCCTACGAAGTAGTCGAGGATGAGGTTCAGCTCGTTGTTCGGACCCGAAGCTGCGTCTACAGTAATCGTGTACGACTTGCCTTCCTTCAGTTCGAACTTCGGCGAAACGAGCCAGTCGCATGTTTCAGACTTAGCGTCTACGCCCATGTGTGCAGCCGGTTTGCCGGCGAAGTCGGATGCGGTGTAAGCCCATGTCACGCCCGGCGTCTCACTGTTGTCCATCGTGGTCCATGTGGCGAACTTCTCAGCCGAGTCGAATGTCATATCGTAAGGCAATGTGCCCTCCTGGTCTTCTACTGGTGGATCTGGTTTGTCGGGATCAGGATCAGGACCCGGGTCAGGAGTTTCGCCGCCTACCTTCTCCTCGACGCTGAAGCCGAGAGCGTAGAGATATGCCCAGTTGCTCTTGTCGCCAGCAGAAGTGTTTGTGGCGTGGAACGCAAAACTGTAGAGTCCGTCCTCAGGAACGGTGAGGTCGTACGAGTTGTCGTACTGCACGCCAGAAGACGGCATATCGATGTCGCTCAGCTTTGTGAACGAAGCGGCGTCGGTAGGAGTCGTCGTGTACTCTACAGAGAGTTTTGCTGGTGTGCTGTACATTGTGCCCGAGCTTGTCTTCACGGTGTATGTCTTGCCTGCCTTCAGGCTGAATGACGGAGAAACGTAGTAGTCGTTAGGTTCGCCCGAGTCGGTCCTGATGCAGTAGCTCGGTGTGGCTGTCCACGCATTGCCGATGCAGAAACCGTCGTTGCCCCAATCGTTATTGAACTCCCATGATGTGCCAGGTGTCGGGCTGGCGTCAAGCACGGTCCAAACGTCGTTGGTAGAATCGAAGGTGATAGAGTAAGGCAGTTCTACTGTGCTCTGGGCATAAACATTCGTTGCGCCAAACAACGCAAGAACGAGCCCCATTGTGTTAAGTAACGTCTTTCTCATAACTATAAAGTTTAAAAGTTAATGAATCTATTTAGTTATCTATTACTACTCTCCAATTATTAATTGTATCAATTTTACACTAAAGGCATACAATACGATTGCAAAAGTAATAAATATTTTAATACAAAGAAACATTTGATAGATATTTTTGTATTTAAATTGGCATTTTGTTTAAAAATCTTCATTCGCAGCGTGAATTTGCAAAATAAGCAACAAAGTGTGCGAGCACAAAAAAACCGAAGACTATGCTATTGGCAGCATTGTCTCCGGTTATATGCGTTTTGTCTGTAAAGAAGCCTTACTTTTTCTTTGCAGAAATACTTACTTCTTCTTAGCAGCCTTCTCCTCCTTTGCAGGAGCCGCCGGCTTGTAAGCCTTGTTCAAGCCTGCAATCACCTCGTTGGTGATGTCGTAAGCCTTGTCGGCGTAGAGGATGTTGTCGCCTGCTTTGCTCAGAATCAAGCCGTACTTCTTGTCCTTGTTGTATACAGCGAGGAAGTGCTGGATAGAGTCGCGCAGAGCGTTGTTATACTTCTCTGTCTCTGCCTGGAACTCGCCGCTCAGACGCTGGTTGAGCACCTGAAGGTCGCTGTTCTGCTTCTGCAGCGACATCTGGATCTGCTCTGCCTGCTCGCGTGTGTAGGCGTTCTGCTGAACCTTCTGCTGGAAGTTGCCGTAAGCCTGCTCAAGAGCGTGCTGCTTCTGTGCGAGTGTGTTCTGGATGTTCTGACCCTTCTTCTGGAGAATGAGCGAGTAGTCCTTGCAGAACTTGTACTGCGACATGATGCTGTCTACCTCTACATACGCAATCTTTGCGTCTGAAGGCACAGCCTGCTTGCTCTCTACCTTCTTCTCGTCAACCTGACACTTCGACTTGTCGCAAGAGGTCATTGCGAAAGCGGCAACAGTTGCGAGTGCAAGTGCGCCGAAAATGTTTTTCTTGTTCATCTTTATTCTGTTTTTAATTTTATCATTTTAAGTGCCTGCCTATCTATACATTATATATTATAGACAAATCAGTTAGTACCACTATATACAACTTAGGCATATTAGTAGGCACCGTTGCGCTCACGGGCTTCGCGGTCCTGGTCCATCACGCAGTGGATGCCCTGCTTGCGCAAGCCCGGATTGTCGTGTACGTGCTGTGAAGAGAACTTGCCATTGCGTTTCAGCAGCACCTTTATCGACAACAAAGCGAAGGCTACTGCCACTACAGCGAGGCTTATAAGCATTAATTTAATCATATTATATTTTTTTATTTTGTGGTGTCTACCTTTTACATTATCTTTGCAGAAGATAGGCTGCACCTCGGCAATTTGAAGCAAGCTTCATTGCGCTCGATTTGCGCTATCTTTGCAGAAGATAGGCTGCACCGCCCATATCGGTACAAAGGTACGGCAAATCGGCGGTATGGCAAAATAATTTACCGAAAATTCAGATTATTATAACATCAACATAAAAAATTAAGGAAAATGAGCAATTGCGAATTGAAACCTGCTCGCGTGTTCGAGCAGTTTGCTAAAATCAATGAGATTCCGCGTCCTTCAAAGCATGAGGAGCGCATGATTGAGTATCTTCAGGAGTTCGGCAAGAGCCACGGCTTAGAGACCGAGACCGACGAGACGGGCAACGTAGTAATCCGCAAGCCGGCTACAAAGGGTCATGAGAACGCTCCTACACTCATCCTGCAGAGCCACATGGACATGGTCTGCGACAAACTCGTAGACGTAGACTTCAACTTCCACACCGACGCTATTCAGACTTATGTCGACGGCGAATGGCTCAACGCTAAGGGCACAACTCTCGGTGCTGACGACGGCATCGGATGCGCTATCGAACTGGCTATCCTCGACAGCGACGACATCGAGCACGGACCGCTGGAGTGTGTGTTCACACGCGACGAGGAGACAAGTCTCACTGGTGCTATGGGCATGAAGGCAGGTTTCATGAAAGGCGATATGCTCATCAACCTCGACTCTGAGGACGAAGGACAGATCTTCATCTCTTGCGCCGGCGGAAAGACTACTTCGGCTCGCTTCGCATTCGAGCGTGAGGCTGCTCCCGAGGGTATGTTCTTCCTCACAGCTTCGGTAAAGGGCTTGAAGGGCGGACACTCTGGCGACGATATCAACAAGAAGCGCGCCAACGCCATCAAGATTCTCGCTCGTTTCCTCTACAAGGAGCAGGAGAAGATGGATCTTCGCCTTGCTAAGTTCAACTCAGGCAAACTGCACAACGCCATTCCTCGTGACGGTAGCATCGTATTCGCTGTTCCGGCAAGCGAGAAGGAGACTGTTCGTGCCGACTGGAACGTGTTCACAGCTAACGTCGAGGAGGAGTTCCACGTAACCGATCCGGTTATGGAGTTCAACCTCGGTAGCACCGACGCTGAGAGCGTACTGCCGAAGGACACAAGCCGCCGCTTCATCCTTTGCATGCAGGCTGTCGACAACGGCGTGTTCGCTATGTGCCAGGACGAGGCTCTGGCATACATGGTCGAGACTTCTAACAATGTGGCAAGCGTTCAGACCGCAGAGAACGAGATCAACGTAGTGGCTTCGCAGCGTTCTAACGTGATGAGCAACCTCGAGAACGAGACTAACACCGTGAAGGCAGCCTTCGAACTGGCTGGCGCTGAGGTGAAGATGAGCGACGGCTATCCGGCTTGGAAGATGAACCCGGACAGCAAGCTCACGAAGGTGGCTGTCGAGTCGTACAAGAAGCTCTTCGGCAAGGATCCTATCGTTAAGGGCATCCATGCTGGCTTGGAGTGCGGTCTGTTCTCGGAGCGCTACCCGAACCTCGACATGGTTTCGTTCGGTCCTACGCTGCGCGACGTGCATACTCCTGACGAGCGTCTTCACATCCCGACTGTTCAGATGGTTTGGGATCACCTGCTCGACATCATGAAGCATCTCTAATATAGAAGGGTATGGCATCCATGTCATACCCACGCAGACTAAAAAATAAAGAGGGTATGGCTATTCCGCCATACCCTCTTGCTTTATGTTATAATTCCGTAAGTCTTTTTACAGTTCTACATCCGTAAGACACATGTCGAGCTGTTCTTTTATTGTCTTCTTGTCGAGTTTCTGACCGATGAACACGAGCTTCTGCATACGGTCGCCATACTTCTCGTCCCAGTCTCTGCGCAGTCCTTCTTCACGGTCGAGCATCTGCTGCAGTTCGTCCTTCGGCATTGTGGCGTACCACTGTCCGGCGTTTTTCAGCTCCATCTGCTTGCCTGCCTGCTCAAAAAGATAGCACATGTCGGGCTCTTCCTTGAACCAGCACAATCCCTTGCAGCGAATCACGTTCTTCGGGAACAGACGTGCCACGAAGTTGTCGAAGAAGTTCATGTCGAACGGCTTTCTGCGATAATATACGAACGTGCCAATGCCGTACTCCTCCACTTCGCCGCCTTCATGGTCGTGGTGATGGTGATGTCCGCAACCGCCATGGCAGTCGTGGTCGTGATGATGGTGTTCATGCTCTTCATCTTCATGGTCGTGATGATGGTGCTCATGCTCATGCTCCTCCTCATCGTCATCATCCTCCTCATCGCCGTGATGATTCTCAATCTCGTTGATCCATGCAGCCGATGTAGCCACCTCGTTGAAGTTAAAACGACCGGTGTTGAGCAGACGCTCCAAGTCTACGTCGCCGTAGTTGCATGGTATGATTTCTGCTTTAGGCTGAATGGCGCGGATTATCTCGGTGAGTTTGCGCAGATCGTCAGCGCTCACCTCCGCAGCCTTGTTGAGAAGTATAGTGTTGCAGAACTCTATCTGCTGTATTACGAGGTTTTCGAGGTCTTCGTCTTCAAGTCCGTCGCGTGTCAGAGCGCCACCGTTGTTGAACTCGTCTCTCATGCGCAGCGCGTCCACCACAGTCACAATGCTGTCAAGACGCGGTATGCCGTTGGTGATATACTGCGGACCGAGTGTCACCATCGAACTGATAGTCTGTGCGATCGGTGCTGGTTCGCAGATGCCGCTCGCCTCGATGACGATATAGTCGAAGCGCTTCATGTTAATGATGTCGCGCAACTGGTCAATGAGATCCATCTTCAGCGTGCAGCAGATACAGCCGTTCTGCAGAGCCACCAAACTGTCGTCTTGCTTGTTCACCACTCCACCCTGCTGGATGAGGTCGGCGTCGATGTTCACCTCGCCGATATCGTTCACGATAACGGCGAACTTAATGCCTTTCTCGTTGGAAAGGATTCGATTTAACAATGTTGTCTTGCCGCTGCCCAGATAACCTGTGAGCAGCAATACCGGAATCTGTGTCATAGTATTTTGTTATTATTCCTTCATTAATTCAGAATATGTGCGGTCCATTTCGTCAGTCATAACCGTGAAGTTATGCTGCGTCTGGCAGACCTTCAAGAACAGCGAAGCAAGGTCTGCTGCCTCTGCGTCAGCAAAGTCGACAGCTTCGTCGAGCAGCAGGATGTTCATCGCATCGAGCATCAGACGGAAGAGCGTAGCCCCACGTAGGGGGTGCACTTGTCCCAAGTGCACCGACCGATCAGAACGTGCATCCTCCCCCGTCTGGCGCAGACCGCGAACGTATGCGAACATCACGACACGCACAGTCAGCTCGATAGCGCGGTCGGTGTCTACCGACGTTTCCGTCTCTGCCTCCGCTTTACGCACATAGCCCTCAAGATGGTCGGCGTTTGAGAGGTATCTGCCTGCAAGCAGCATCGAGAAGTTGCGCTTGTATTCCTCCACCATAGCGTTGTAGTACGCCTCGTCGCCACACGCCGTGCGCACAAGCGCCATCATGTCGTCGCCACGCTGCTGCGCTTCGCAAGCCAGTGCCGCAATGTCTTCATACTTGTAGTTCATGGCTGCCAACGGGAAGAACATGGTGTCGAAGAAAGCGGGTGCGATGTGCTCGTAGTGCTCCAGCATCAGCTTCTTCACCGACTGCGGTGTCGTTTTCTCCTTCGGGTCTTCCACCTGACTCTCTATAACGCCATGCGAGAAGGCGTCGAAGAACGAACGCACCAAAGCCGCCTGAACCTTATACTTGTCTATTTTCTCTGTCATCAAAGTTCTGTTTGAATGTTAATTGACCTGTACTATATAATATTATGTATATAGAATGGTTTTGCTTATTAGAGCATTACTTCTTGTAAGCGTCGAGAATCTCCACTACATACACGTCGTGCAAGCCGCCCTTCGCACCGTACCACTGCTCAATCGACTTGTCGAGCATCTCCTCCGGACGAATCTGCGTTTTGTACAGCTTGCGACAAGTGAGTGTAAGGCGTGCTTCGTCGAATGTAACGCAGCCGTTCTCGGTGGCAACCGGTGTGAGATGAGCCTCCTTCGCCTTGTCGAAGTCTCTGCCCGACTTAGCGCCACAGAAGGCATACGCCTTGCGTGCCTCTTCCGAGTTGCCGAGGAAAACAAGGTTCATTGTGTCGTTAGCCTCTATGAACTCGTGTGTATAACGCTCCGGACGGATGTACACAAGAGCCACCGGACGGTTCCACAACCAGCCGAGGCATCCCCAAGAAGCTGTCATCATGTTGAACTTCTCCTCGTTGCCTGCAGCAACAAGCATCCACTCCTTACCAATAGTTGTGAACACATTATCGTGGAGTGTCGTAACGTCTATCTTTTCCATAGTCTTCTTAATTTTAATCATGGCGACTGAGGTGAAGCTCCGCCGCTCTAAGTTTATACAACCCTGCAGCATTCAAGGCGCAGCATGCACCTCAAACATGCAAATACAAAAAAACGAGACAAAACTTAAAGTCTTGTCTCGTCATCATTTTGAGCCTCTTGTCGGATTCGAACCAACGACCCCGAGATTACAAATCACGTGCTCTGGCCAACTGAGCTAAAGAGGCGGGTGGGCAAGCTACTTACATCGCGCCGCTACAACCAACTACCTTTGCTACGTTCCCGTCCTGGAGGGTTCGAAGGGAGCTGGCCGTGCAAGACTTACCCGTATTGCTCTGTAAGCGGTTGCAAAGGTACGCATTTGTTATGAAACCACCAAACGTTTTCGCAACTTTTTAACTACAAACTTACATTTTTCTGCTTTTAAACCCTAAGATCTATATAAAACAGAACTTTCTCGCCATACTTATGCAGCATTATAGGAGGGTATGGCATTCTTGCCATGCACACTATAGATTCATAAAGATATGGCGAGCTTCGCCATATAAGGCGCAATCATCTCTGCCGAATGCTCAAGAAACTGTCTGTCCACGTCGTCGAATGTAGCCAATTCGGTGCTGTCGATGTCTATTTCACCAACCACTACCCCATTATGCTTTAACGGAACGACAATCTCAGATCGGGAGAGCGACGAGCAGGCTATATGACCAGGGAATTTCTCGACATCCTCAACAACAAGTGAGCGCTGTTCTTTCCATGCCGTGCCACAGACACCGCGTCCGAACTTGATGCGTGTACATGCCGGTGTACCCTGAAACGGACCGAGTATCAGTTCGTCACCATCTACAATATAGAAACCTACCCAAAAATATTCCTCTGGAAAGATTGTCTTCATTACTGCAACACAATTACACAATACGCTGATAGGATGGTCAGCATCATTCGCGAATACTTCTATCTGAGAGATCAGTTCTGCGTATCTTGATTGTTTATCCATAGCTATATGTTTAATATAACTACAAAGGTATATATTTATTTTTAGATAGGGATAGTATATAGGAAATGATGTTAGTGGAAAAATCTGCCATATCTTCCAGCCGACGTGTATCTTATTGCATTTCAATAAGAAAGGGGCTGACAGATAGCAGGTGTATCTACCAGGATTTGAAGTTATCTACCAGGATTAGGGGGTGCAGCAGTCTCTGCTGCACCAACAAAGCTACGGTTGGTGCACTATTGCTCGGTTGGTGCACTTGAGACAAGTGCACCCCCTGTGGATACAAAAAAAGGTCTCCAAAGTCGTTTGACTCTGAAGACCTAAAGTAAAGAA
>ENA-UOJH01001782-UOJH01001782.1-human-gut-metagenome-genome-assembly--contig:-C148-NODE-1782-length-14920-cov-41.457719_pt1 | contig 14920 bp, 9 predicted proteins | sample MGYA00242345_ERZ723892 | MGnify/ENA metagenome assembly ERZ723892 | reverse complement strand
GAGATAGTAATTATCGACAGTCAAATGAATTACCGAGGAAAACTTGACACTTACCGCTTCTTATTATCTCCTTGTAGCTCTCTTGAAAAGATGGTAAAATGAAACTCTAGAACTTATTATACGAGAAAGAGGACTGGTGAGAGATATGAGACAGAAGGGGAACAATTTTGTGGAGTATGCCCTCATGCTGGGCCTGGTGGTCGGGATCGGATGGGGCGTTTTGGGGTCTTACGGAGACGGGATCCCTAGCATCTTTGGCTCCGCCGCAGAGCTTCTTCAAGCGGGGAGCAAAAGTACGGAGCAGAAGGTCTATGACCGTCATATGAAGTGGCTGCAGGATACGCTTAAAGATACGAAGGCTGGGTTCCAGACATTTGCGGGCTACATGAACGGACCGCATGGAGACTATTTCGATAAAAGAGAAGGTCCGGAGTTTACGACGGAGAATGGGCTGATCGATAGTGACAGTAAGTCGAATTTTGTGAAAAAGATCGATTCCAGTGCGCTCCAAAATGACAGCTGGGCGATGGTCGGTTATAAGGAAAATGACCAGCTGTACTATGCGGTCGCCATTTACAGTCCGGATAAGAATGGCGGGAAGACATTGGCCGATTAGTCGGTGGGGACGAAGGTCACGACGGATGTGTATCGGGTGAATCCTGATACGGGTGAGATCAAGCGTCTGAAGAATAATGTCTCGATGCAGGTGGGAGAGAACACACGAAAGGATGGAACTGGAACTAAGTATCATGTCCTTCGTGATCTGAAATGAGAAGTACAGAGAGAAACGCACGGGCTTTTCCGCCTGTGCGTTTTTGTGTAGAGAAATGCCGCTTTCGCCTTCCTTTTCTTCTACGAACTGTCATATAAATATGCTATAATGAAGCGATGTATATTTTTGATTGAGGTGCAATATGACTGACTTAGAAGAAATCAAACGCCGCCGGACGTTTGCGATCATTTCCCACCCGGATGCCGGCAAGACGACATTGACGGAAAAATTACTGCTTTACGGGGGTGCGATCCATCTCGCAGGCTCCGTCAAGGCGAGGAAGACGGCGCGCTATGCGGTGTCTGACTGGATGGAAATCGAAAAACAGCGCGGGATCTCTGTCACGAGCTCGGTACTGCAGTTCGACTACCAGGGCTGCCGCATCAATATCCTGGATACCCCGGGGCATGCGGACTTTTCGGAGGATACCTACCGCACGCTGATGGCCGTCGACTCGGCGGTCATGGTCATCGATGTGGCAAAGGGCGTCGAAGCGCAGACGAAGAAGCTCTTCAAGGTCTGCTCGGATCGCGGGATCCCGATCTTCACCTTCGTGAATAAGATCGACCATTTCGGTAAGAATCCGTTCGATCTGATGGCGGATATTGAAGATGTGCTTGGCATCCGTTCCTGTCCGATGAATTGGCCGATCGGTGTGAACGGTGACTACACGGGCATCTATGACCGTGAGACGGAGATGTGCCATATCTTCATCAAGGACAATGCACATGGCGTGAAGAAGCTGGAAGTGATCTCCGGCAAGATCGATGACGAAGCCATCGTTTCTCAGGTCGGGCAGGAAGTTTTGGATGCGCTCCGTGATGATTTGGAGCTTCTTGATGAAGCGGGCGATCCCTTCGATGCGGAAAAAGTCGCCAAAGGGGAGTTGACGCCGATGTTCTTCGGATCGGCTATGACGAATTTCGGCGTACAGCCATTTCTGGAGAAATACCTCGAGCTGGCGCCGCAGCCGGAAGCGAGAAAGACGCTGGAAGGCACCATCGAGCCGGAAGACCCGGCGTTCTCCGGTTTCATTTTCAAGATCCAGGCAAATATGGACCCGAAGCATCATGATCGTGTCGCTTTCATGCGTATCTGCTCGGGCGTCTTCGAGAAAGGCATCACCGTCCTGCATCGCCAGAGCGGCAAGATGCTCCGTCTCTCCCAGCCGCAGCAGTTCCTCGCGACGGAAAGACAGACGGTCGAGAAAGCCTACCCGGGCGACATCATCGGTCTTTTCGATACCGGTGAGCTCGGTGTCGGCGATACCGTCTGCGAGAAGAAGCATCCGGTCACCTTCATTGATTTCCCGGTCTTCCCGCCGGAGCTTTTTGCCCGCCTGTCTCCGGAAAGCAGCATGAAGAGAAAGCAGTTCCTGAATGGTGTCTCCCAGCTCGCGCAGGAAGGGGCGATCCAGGTCTACAAGCAGCCTTACGTCATGGAGTCTTTCATCATCGGCGCTGTCGGCCAGCTGCAGTTCGAAGTCATGAAGTACCGGCTGGAAAATGAATATAATGTCCATGTGAATCTGGAACCGCTCTCCTACACCGCAGCCCGCTGGACAGAAGGGGATGTCCCGCCGGAGGAGCTTATTGGCATCGATAATGCGATGGTCGTCTATGACCGCCGCGAGCGTCCTGTCTACCTTCTGCCGAATGCATGGCAGGCCGGCTGGCTCGCCCAGAGAAATCCGAAAGTCACCTTCCTTGAAAGCCCGCCGCTCGGAGTAGCGAGACTGGAAGGGAATTAAATGAGGAATTAGGAATGAGGAATTAAGGTGGCGGTTTCGCCGCTGAGCAGGAATCGCCTTCCCCTCGAGGGGAAGGCTGACGATACGGGAATACCGTCAGCCAAAATGGCGGCGTAGCCGCTACTAATTTGCCTTCCCCATTGGGGAAGGGGGACCGCGTTAGCGGTGGATAGGGTGCTTCCGTAAATCGTCGACTTGAGACGCATTTTCCCACTCTCTTTCATACCGCCAGTGCCCTATCCGCCCCTTCGGGGCACCTTCCCCTCGAGGGGAAGGCTGACGATACGAGGAAAACCTGCGATCAACAGACCTTCGGGCATCGCCCCATAAATATTTGCGGCGGAGCGACGCTCCGCGTCGATTTTTGTAAACGGCGAGGCCCGCATTCCGCGCGCTGGTCGCTATCCTTAGTCACCAGTCACCATTTCCGCTGATCAATGAAAACGTCCGCCGTCTGGCGGGCGTTTTTGCATGCATTTTTCATTTCAAATCTTTGCGGAGACTATGGTATACTAAATGCGAATATGGTTTTTCGTGGCTGGTGATGGGAATTGCGTTTCATAAATAACTGGCAGTTAAATTGACCATCCAATCAAGTGAGAAGTTTGAGGTGAAGGCTCAGCGCATAAAATATGGAAGCGGCGCGGAGTTTTATATAAATCATGAATAGACTGTTTTATAAAATGAGAGGTATTGGGGCGCTATATGAATTGTGCGCCCCTTCCTCCACTTCTCACTCCTAACTCCTAACTCCTAACTCCTAACTCCTCACTCCTAACTCACATGAGGTGATACTATGACTTTTTTGAATCGACTGCTTTCCCGCATTAAGAATGAGCGCGGAGCGTACATGGTATTTTTTGCGATATTGATCCCGATCCTTTTCGGTTGCGCAGGGCTCGCGGTGGACCTTGGGAATGGCTTTGCCCGTCACGCGCGCCTGCAGAAGGCGGCGGATGCGGCGGCTCTGGCTGGTGCCGCTACTTTTGCTATGAATCAAGAGACTGTCGATAGTCATCAAAAGGCAGATGCGCAGGCGGAAACTTATGCGAAAGTGAATTGGGGGAATGGGAGAGCATCATTCCAAAAGCGGCCCCAGGCGCAGACGGTGGATGGTGTATCGTATTATCGCGTCCTTCTTCAGGAGTCGATACCTACGACATTTATCAAATTTGTGGGCATTAAAGAAGACCTATTCAATATTGAGGCAGAAGCGGTGGCAGTGATTCCGACGAAATCGAATGAGCAGTTGAAATTCGATAGTCTGGCTTCTTTTAGCGGGAGTATGTCCGGAACATTTAACAATAATAATGGTACGGATGGTCACATGACGCAATGGGGTTGGGTCAATGGCAATAACAATCCGATAGCTTCGACTTATGATGGGCATGTGGTTTGCTATAATCAGGATTTTTATAATGCCAATTACAATAAGCCGGAATTCCAAAAGTTCTTTACCGGAGAAGCTAGAAATTTGCCAAGAAATGATGCCGTTCAAAAAGGTCTTTATAGTCCTATGGAGAAGGGTAACGAGAGTGATTTTACGGCGTTTTGTCAAAAGACTAATGATGCTATTGAAAAAATGTTTTCGGATTCTGCCAATTATTTTACGCCGCCTAAAGGAGAGCAGAATTATTCTTTGCCGAATGGCGATTACAATGGAACGAAGTCCAATAGGATTCTTCTAACCGGGGAACCGGGGATCAAAAATTTTTCGCTGACTCTTAAAAATCTGGATGGAGATCAAAATGAGCCTGTTTATGTTTATCTCAAAGGCGTTTTCGACTTAGTGAATATCAATTTGCAAGAGAATATCAAGCGCCCCATTATTTTTTGCCTTCCGGAAAAGAATCTCGAGCGGCCGACTGAAATCCATTTTAATGGAAATGGTCACGATTTTCGTGGCGTATTGTATACGCCATATGCAAACAATACGCCGCTCAATTTCGAAAATGGAACATTCAGAGGTACTATTTTAACGCATGACTTAACGCTTCAGTCTAACCATGGTTCGTTTGTTTTCGAAGAGTTTGGATTCCCTACGGGCGGTTCTAGTTCAAGTGGCGGAACCGGCAGCGGAAGCTCCTCGTCGCAGAAACTTCGTCTGGTAGATGGTAGTAAGCTCTCGTGGCAGTGAGGCCTTAGCTGATATATTTTGGCATTATCGCTTGAGGTACTGTGATAAACAAGTATGATTTTGAGAAAAATGAGATTCCAAAGAGGGAAGTCCTGACGGGCTTCTCTCTTTTTTACTGCTATTGCCCTGAATCACGTCATCATACAGGATCTCTTGATCCTACGCTTTTTCCATACCATACTATCAGAATTTCCTTTAACAGAAAGCCTATCCTTGCTGCCGACGTTCCGGCGGTTCATGGTATAATTATAAAGGGGAACTTTGCCAGTCTTTTACCTGCTTTTTACCGGAGTGGGCTATCATTAAAAGGTATGCTTCTGCGTGTGACCTGTTTCATCGCGCACCAGCCCGGTACGCCCCGCGGGCTAACGCTGACGCTTCGCTTGAATGAGAAATGAAGGTGGCGGCTAGGGATTAGGGGTTGGGGATTAGGAGCAAGCGGTGATTGAAATAGCGCAATTGGTACACTGATCGTTCTGCAAGGAAGATCTCTCGGCTATGCTCGAGATGACGGCGGCGCGAAGTGCTATCAAAACTCCGCGCCGCTTCATTATTTTCTGCGCCGCACCACCACTCCTCACTCCTCAATCCTAACTTTTACGTTTCATTTTTACGGATATATGGGATTACAAGATACCCGCTGTTTATAAAAGGAGGGCCACTTATGTCGGAACAAAAGCCGCTCATTTACGGTATCATTCACATCGGCTCGTCGAATCTGTCTCTTCGCATCGTGGAGTACAAGAATGTCAATGAAGTCCGTGTCATCGAGTCCGTGAGGAAGGATACGAACTTTGGGGAAGAGGTATTCAATCATAAGAATCTGTCTTTCGCTTCGATCCGGAAGCTCTGCCGCATGCTGAATGGCTTGAAGCAGCTGCTGTCGGATTATCAGGTAAAGGTATATGCGGCGTATGCGACGGCGGTTTTTCGTGAGGCGGATAACTGCCGCTCGATCCTGGATCTGATCCGTGTGAAGACGGGATTCAATGTGCAGGTCGTGGACATGCCGCAGGAGATCTATTTCAAGCATTTCGGCCTTTCGTACCAGCTGAAGCAGTATAACCGGGCGGCGAATGAGCGTCTGGGGAAGAATTTCCTCTTTGTCGACATCACGTCGGGGTGCGTGGGGCTGACGGTGTGGGAGAAGGGCTCGCTCTGTTACCAGCACAATGTACACATCGGGACGCTGCGTCTTTTGGAGACGTTCACGACGAACCAGCGCGAGTCGCGCTATTTCCCGGAAGCGCTGGCGGAGTACATCCATGCGATCATGGAGCCGCTCTGGGTATCGATCAGAAAGTATGACATCGATACGGTCGTTCTCTCGGGCCGTGAGGCGAGGATCGTCGCGATGCTCTTGCACCATGACCTTGATCAGAGGGATATCGCGGAGGTGAAGCCTCAGGAATTCGGCAAGGTGTATGACGAGGTGGGAAAATTCTCCACTTCGATGATCATGCAGAAGTATCACATCAGTGAGGCATGGGCGCTCACTGTCTCGCCGACGCTGCATATTTATCAGGAGATCCTGAATGCGATCCCTGTGAAGCATGTAGTCATGATGGGGATGACCTTCGTGCGCTCGGCATCGCTCTTCTATGGGGCGCAGAAGACGAATGATCCGGCGCTTGCGTACATGCGCGCGCAGAATCTGGAGCTGACGCGCTCGATCGCGGCGGACTATTACTATGAACCGGTGCATGCGAAAGCGATGGAGCTCTATAGCAAAGTGATTGTTCAGGCCTTTGACCGCGGAAATGGGCTCAATGACCGTGATGAATTCCTGCTTCGCATGGCGATCATCCTGTACCAGATCGGGAAGTATGTGAATCTTCTGGGCTCGTCCATGCAGGCGTGGAATATGGTCCGCGGGACGGATATTTTCGGGATCTCCGACCGAGAGAAGGATATCGTGGCGTGCATCGTCTACTATGATCACAAGGGGATCCCGAATGATGACGATGAGCCATTCCGCATCCTGTCGGATGAGTCGAAGATGACGGCGCTGAAGCTGATAGCCATCTTCCGTCTGGTCCGTGCGATGGATATGTCGAGAAAGCAGAAGCTGAAAGATCTTTCGGCCCATATCTCGGGGGACGCGCTTGTCATCGAGTATGAATCGAGTGAGGATACGGCCCTGGAGACATGGCTGTTTAATAAAGAAAAAACAATGTTTGAAACGGTATTTGGCATGGAAGCCAAATTGGAGCGGAGGTAACTATGGACGTGCAGGATAGACATCAGCATTATTATCTGAACCGCGAGCTGTCGTGGCTACAGTTCAATCGCCGCGTACTGCAGGAAGCGGTGGATCCGAACAATCCCCTGCTGGAAAAATTGAAATTCCTGGCGATCACGAGTTCGAATCTGGATGAATTCTTCATGATCCGCGTGGCGGGGCTGAGGCACCAGAAGGAAAATGGCGTGAAGCGCCGTGACATCGCCCATATGACACCGGAGGAGCAGCTCGAGCAGATCTCCGACACCTGCCAGAAGCTCGTCGCGCGCCAGTATCGTTTCCTCCATATGATCCTGTCCGAGCTTCGCACGGAAGGGCTCTACTTCATCCATCCGGAAGATGCGACAGAAGCGCAGAAAAAATGGATGGAGGATTATTTCGAGCGGCAGGTATTCCCAGTCGTCACGCCGATGGCCGTCGATTCCTCGCATCCGTTCCCGTTCCTCGCTTCGAAGAGCCTCAATATCGCGATGCTGCTCGAAAGAAATGAGCGTGACCTTTCGCTGGATGAGGAAAATGATATCGATGTGAAGACGGCGATCGTACCGGTGCCATCGCTGCTCCCTCGTATCGTCCGCCTGCCGGATGATCCGGAAAAGAAGGGGCGCCACGACTTCGTCCTCTTGGAACAGGTCATCCGTCACTTTGCGTCCCGTTTCTTCATCGGCTACGACCTCTTGGAGGCACATCCTTTCCGCATCACACGTGACGCGGATCTTGCGATCGACGAAGAAGATGCACAGGATCTCGTCGTCGAGGTGGAACGCCAGCTGAAAAAACGCCAGCGCGGGGAGGCCGTGCGTATCGAATTCGAAGCAGGCACCAGCCGCTTCATGCAGCGCTTCATGACGCAGGAGATGCATCTGGCGAAAGAGGATCTGTATGAGATCGACGGACCGCTCGATATGACGATGTTCTTTTCCTTCTGCGGCATCAAGGGCTACGACCGTCTCCGCTATCCGGAAGCGCATCCGCATCGCCCCTGGTCCATGATCCAGCTCGAAAAGGATGGTCGAAAGAATATTTTCGAGATGATCCGTGAGAAAGATCTCCTCGTGCATCTGCCCTATGAATCCTTTGAAGACTCTGTCGTCAATTTCGTCGCTTCTGCTGCAGCTGACCCCGATGTCCTTGCCATCAAGCAGACCCTGTACCGCGTGGCTTCCTCCTCGCCGATCATACAGGCGCTCGAAAAAGCAGCGCAGAACGGCAAGCAGGTCACTGTCCTCATGGAAGTCAAGGCGCGCTTCGATGAAGCGAATAACATCCTGATGGCCCGCCGCCTTGAAAAAGCAGGCGCGCATGTCATCTATGGCCTTGTCGGGCTCAAGACGCACTCGAAGTGTACGCTCGTCATCCGCCGCGAAAAGGACGGCATCCGCCGCTATGTCCATGTCGCGACCGGCAACTACAATGCATCCACAGCCAAGCTCTATACGGATCTCGGCGTATTCACCTGCAATGACCAGTTCGGCAGCGATGCTTCTGCCTTCTTCAATCTGCTCTCCGGCTACTCTGACCCGCCGCTGTGGGACTCCTTCATCGTCGCGCCGATCAATCTCCGCCAGCGCTGCATGGAGCTCATCGACCGCGAGATCGCCTTCGCTAAGCAGGGCGAGCAGGCACACATGGTCGCCAAGATGAATTCCCTCCTCGATAAGGAGATCATAGATAAGCTCTACGAAGCTTCTCAGGCAGGCGTCAGGATCGAGCTCATCATCCGAGGGATCTGCGTACTCATCCCGGGCATCCCCGGCGTCAGCGACAACATCACCGTCAGAAGCCTTGTCGGCCGCTTCCTGGAGCACAGCCGTGTTTTCTGGTTCGCCAATGGCGGTCGTGAAGAGCTGTATATCGGCAGTGCGGACTGGATGCCAAGAAACCTCAATGACCGCGTCGAACTCATGATCCCTGTGCGTGACGCCGATCTCTGCCATCGTCTGAAGACCATGGTCAATATGGAGCTTGCGGACAATCAGAAAGCGCACATCATGCAGTCTGATGGCATGTGGAAAAAGGAAATCGCGCCTGCTGATAAAGTGGGCGCGCAGGCCGAATTCCAGCGTATCGCGGAGAAGCGTGACCGCGAAGATGAATTGACCCTCGCGCAGAAAATGGAACCCTACATGCCTGTCTTTGGGAAAAAAGAAAAGTAAATCATGTATGACAAAAGCCGAAGCGAATGCTTCGGCTTTTTGCGTGACTGGTGGCTAGTGACTGGTGGCTAGTGACTGGTGGCTAGTGACTAGCGGCTAAAGGCTAAGAGCCTAAGAGACGGCAGACTCTCTCGTATTGTCATTTCGAGCGAAGCGAGAAATCTTTGCCATTCGCAAGCAATCAAGGAATGGCACGTTCCATGAGCTTTGATTCGTTATTATCCACTTTTCCTTCTGCCGTCTTCTCTTTTTGGGAAAGAATTACAAAATTCAAGGATTTTGATGGGCGGATTTCCCACTTTGAATGAAAATGAGAAGAACGAAAGGTCAAAGATGGGACAAAGTTGGGCTATCTCGGGTGAGAGATGAAGTTGGCTCAAGGTTGACAATCGGGCAGGGTTCGAAATGCATAAAATGCGAAAGAAACGATAACATGGGAGATAGAGCGATTCATAATTTGTTAATAATCCTCAAATGTCTATTGGGGAGATACAGGATTGACAATTGATTCAATGAATAATACTCGATAGTATCTGATAAAAATAGTAATATGACAAAAAGCGCAGGGAAGAATAGTGTGCGATGTATACTGGATGATATGCAGGAAATATTCGATAGATACGGAATAAATGCGAGCTGCTATCATTGTCAACATCGGAAAAATTGACAAAAAGTCTCTCTATGGTAGAATAACGGCCATAGGAGATGCATTTATGAAACCTTCAACGATGAATAAAGCGAAAAAAGTATTAGCATGTATATTGGCGGCGGCTGCCTTGGGAAGCCAGGTGGATCTTGCGGCAGCATCTTTGGATTTTCTGGGCGCAAGCCCTGCGAAGACTGTCACAGTATATGATGGGGCTCACAAGCAGGTCATTTCTACGGCAGCCTCCAATTTCAAGAATGTATTAAGCGACCTCAATGTATCACTGAAGGCGTATGACACATTCTGGACAAGCACGAAGGAGGTCTCGGACGGCGCAGTCATCGTGGTGGAGCGGGCGGTGCCTGTTTCCATCATCGCGAATGGCAAGAAAAAGGTTGTCTATACGACGCAGCAGACCGTGCAGGGCGTGGTGAATGACGCGGGCTTCGACTGGAAGAAGATGATGCCGATCGAAGACGGTCTGATGCAGGTGAAGGAAGGCATGCAGATCCATGTCGTCCCGTATACCGCGCGGAAGGTCTTCCGCAAGGAGGCGATGCCGATCCACTATAATAAGTGGTACGATGGCAGCCTCGGGGAGGATCAGGAGGTCGTCGTCCAAGAGGGGATCCCCGGCGAACGGGAAGTGGAGATCGATGAATTCATCTCCGGCGGCAAGGTCGTGAAGACGGTCATTGCTCATGCCAAGGTTCTCTCTGATGGCACGCCGGGCATTATGAAGACTGGCAAGGCAGAAGGGACGATGGGCTGGGTCGCCAATATGCATGCGAGCGCATATCATCCGAGCGATGGAGGCGGCAGCGGCATCACTGCGACTGGTACACAGGCCGGTCACGGCACGGTGGCAGTCGATCCCTCCGTCATTCCGCTCGGTACGAATGTATTCATCCCGAACTATGGCCATGCTGTCGCAGCAGATACCGGCGGTGCGATCGTCGGTAACCGCATCGACCTCTGCATGGAGTCTTTCGAGGACTGCTATAACTTCGGCAGACAGAATATCGAAGTATTTGTAAATTATTAAGGGTTCGAGGTTCAGGGTTGGCCCGTTGGGGCGTGCTTCCCTTTGATTATGTTTGAAAGAGGTTTAGCAGGTCTATAGCTTCTATAGGTTCAGCGGGGGGGCGGCGCATAACAATATAGAAGCGCCGCGATGTATAAATGGGGCGATGCCCGAAGGCAGCATTTCAGTGACCTTCGGGCATCGCCTTTTCTATTTTGCAGCGAAGCCGCCACTAATTTGCCTTCCCCATCGGGGAAGGGGGACCGCGTCAGCGGCGCTCGGGTGCTTTCGTAAATCGCCTGCTTGAGACGCTCCTTTTTCACTCCGCTCTGCGTCGCCCAACCTCCGCCCTGCGGGCACCTCCTTCCAAAGGAAGGAGGGATCGATACACTCGAAACGCCACACATTCTCGCCCCTTCCTCTGGAAGGGGCTGTCGAGCGTAGCGAGACGGGGTTGGCCCCCTGTATGTTGGAAATACGTTTCCCCCGTATCGCTGCCCCCACCACTTTCGGGCATCGCCCTATATATATTCGCGGCGAAGCCGCCACCTTCACTCCTCATTCCTCATTCGAGCGAGGATTCCATCCGTAATCAAGGGGCGACCCGACCTGTTCCCACAAAAAACTCCCTACTGCGCGCACCCTCTCTCTCATGCTATAATAAAGCAACATATAGGAGGATACTATGCTGACAGTTTATATAGCTTTATTCGTGACCGTGCTGGATCAGCTGGTGAAATGGATCGTCCAGCAGCACATGGTCTGGGGAGAATCGATTCCGCTCATTTCCGGAGTATTTCATCTGACCTACATCATCAATCCCGGCGCGGCCTTCGGCATTCTGGCGTATCAGAGATGGTTTTTCCTTGCGATCGTCATCTTGCTCTTTGGCGCGTTCTTCTTTTTCCGGAAGCGCATCCCGAAAGAGCCCCGCTATTTTTCCGCCGCGATCGGTATGCTGCTCGGTGGGGCTTTGGGAAATGCCATCGACCGTGTGCGTATCAGCGGCGTGGTGGACTTCTTCGACTTCCGCATCTGGCCGATCTTCAATGTAGCAGACATTTTCATCTGTGTCGGTGTGGCACTGATCGTATTTTATTTTTGGAGACATGAAGCATGAGTGAGAAAATTTACGTTGTGACCGAGCAAGAAGCAGGACAGCGTCTTGACCAGTTCCTGAAAGAGGCCTCCGGGCTCACCCGTTCTGAAGTGCAGAAATGGATCAAAGACGGCCGTGCGCTGCTCGCAGATGGCAAGATGATCCGCCCGAATTACCATGTGCAGACAGGCGATCAGATCTCCTTCTCCTGGGAAGAGAAGAAGGAGCTCACGCTCATTCCGCAGGATATACCGCTTGATATCCTCTACGAAGATGAACACATGCTGGTCATCAATAAAGCGCGCGGCATGGTCGTGCATCCCGGCTCGGGCAATCCGGATGGCACATTGGTGAATGCACTCCTCTTCCATGTCGGCCCTTCGCTTTTTGAGGCCTGCGAGGATCCCATACGTCCGGGCATTGTACACCGCCTTGACAAGGATACCTCGGGCGTCATGGTCGTCGCGAAGTCGAAGGAAGCCTTCCCTGTGCTGAAGGAAGAGATCGCGACGCATGAAGCGGAGCGTCACTACGTCGCCCTCGTCCATGGGCAGATGGAAGGAAATACGGGCGTCATCCGTTTCCCCTTGGGGCGCAGTACGAAGGATCGCATGAAATGGGACGTACAGCCTAAGACCGGCAAGCATGCCGTCACCCATTTCCGTGTACTTGAATTCATGCCGCATTACTCCTGGATCGAGTGCAAGCTGGAAACCGGACGTACCCACCAGATCCGCGTCCACATGGCACACATCCGCCATCCCGTCGTGAATGACCCGCTCTATGGCTGGAAGAAAGACCATTTCCCCATCGAAGGGCAGGCACTCCATTCGTGGACACTCGACATTTGCCACCCTGTGACGGGCAAGGCCCTGCACTTCGAAGCGCCGATCCCTGCTGATCTTGCGCTCTGCCTCCAGATGGCAAGAAAAGGGGAAATGTAAAGAAACACTGATTAAAGTTAGGAGTGAGGAGTTAGGAGTGAAGGTACGGCGCATAAAATTAGGAAGCGCCGAGGAGTTTTATGTAAATAACAAACAAATTGTTTTATATAATGAGGGAGTATTGGGGCACTATATGAATTGTGTGCCCCCTTCCCGCACTTCACACTTCTAACTAAGTCCAGACGTTGACAAATCGTAATACTAAAATCCCTAACCACCAGTCCCAAGTCCCTAGTCCCTAGTCCCTAGTCACCAGTCACTAGTTCCCCGAAAGCCGAAAGGAGAATTTCCTTGATCACACGTACCATATCTGTTCCGGGATTTCGCATCGGCACGGCGCAAGACCGTGTGGGTCTTACGGGCGTGACCGTCATTTTGGCGCCTGAAGGAGGTGCGACCGCGGGGGTCGATGTACGCGGCTGCGCGCCGGGGACGAGGGAGACGGATCTTCTCTCTCCGGAGAAAACGGTGCAGCAGATCCACGCTGTGGTCCTTTCCGGCGGCTCTGCCTTTGGCCTGGAAGCCGACAGCGGCGTCATGAATGCTCTCGCAGAAGACGGTGTCGGATTTCCCGTAGGGCCGGTGGCTGTACCGATCGTCTGCGGCGCGGTACTCTTCGACCTTTTAATCGGCGATCCGAAAGCCCATCCCGATCTTGCCATGGGATACGAGGCAGCGAAGCGGGCGGATGTGACATTTCCCGTCGGCTGCTACGGTGCAGGGACAGGTGCGACGGTCGGCAAGCTCAAGGGCGCAGAGCATGCCATGAAGAGTGGTGCCGGCTATGCGGAGATCTCCCTCGAAAGCGGACTCTGTGTCGGTGCCTACATGGCTGTCAATGCGTGCGGCGAAGTGTACGACAAAGAGACTACGCTTGCCGGTATTCTTTCCGATGATAAGAAAACCATCCTTTCTTCGCACGACTTCATGCTCAAAGGATTTGAGCGTATCCTTGGCGGCAATACTTCCATCGGCTGCGTCGTAACGAATGCGAAGCTCACCAAGGCGGAATGCAAGGCGGTGAGCGGTATGGCACACGATGGCTTCGCCAGATCCATCCGCCCCGTCCACACCACGATGGATGGGGATACCGTCTTTACCATGGCATCCGGAGAGATCGCCGCGCCTGTCGATACGGTGGGCTATCTTGCAGAAGAAGCCATTCGCCTTGCCGTCCTTGATGCGGTCAAGAGCGCGGAATCCATGGGCGCTCGCCCTGCGTATGCGGATATCACGCGCGGGGAGTAGAGCGTGCGCCTTAAGGAAACACTGATTAAATCTGACAACGATTTAATCAGCGTTAGCCCGTGGGGCGGGGCGCCCTTTGATTGCGTTTGAAAGCCTCGCTTGAATGAGAAATTAGAAATGAGAAATGCGAAATGGTGGTGCGGCGCATAAGACTATAGAAGCGCCGCGGAGTATAAATAATGGCAATGCCCGAAGATGGTATTTAGTCACCAGTCACTAGTCACCAGTTACTTGCGGCTCCTAATCCCTAGTCCCTAATCCCTAGTCCCTCATCCCTGCTTTCAAACTTCCTTATTTCCCCACGGGCGGCTAAATTGACATTTTCCTTCTTATCGCATACAATAGATAAGTACCTTTGGGGATGTACCGGTTTCGACAGGAGATTCTGGGACATAAACAGCGAGTCGGGATCCCACCTGCCCGTTAAACGGTGGAAAAACCTGAACGCAAAACGTGATTTTGCTTTAGCAGCCTAATCTGCTAATGTCCCCTGCGGTTTTCCTATGACCGCAGGCTGACATCAACCAATAGGATAGAGCGGAAGGATGCTTGGGACTTTCGTTTCGAAAACGATTCCGAGATCGGCAAAGGCAGTTTGTTCCTGTACGATACTTTGCTTAAATCTTAAAACAGTGAACTGCACTCGGAGAGGTTTATGGGACAGGCTTTTTGGACAGGGGTTCGACTCCCCTCATCTCCACCAGCAAGTGATAGAATCGCAGCGATGCGATTCTTTTTTATTGGATTAAAAAGTGGACATGATGGCAATTTTTCTGTAACGGATCAAATATATTTAATGATATATAAATTGACAGAATAAATATATATATAAATATATATAATTGATTTTAAGATTTTATGGTGTTTGGTCTAAAAGCTGGAGGGCAGTTCAAATGAAAAAA
>ENA-UOJH01001780-UOJH01001780.1-human-gut-metagenome-genome-assembly--contig:-C148-NODE-1780-length-14955-cov-4.528054_pt1 | contig 14955 bp, 18 predicted proteins | sample MGYA00242345_ERZ723892 | MGnify/ENA metagenome assembly ERZ723892 | reverse complement strand
AACTCAAAATATAGTAACGTAACCATTAAAAAAATGACCATTAGTCATTAATATTTGACCATCGGTCAAGAAAATTGGATGGCAATTTGATTATAATCAAGTTGTGAGAAAATATAATTATTTCACAAAGTTGAAAATGGTAGACGTTGGACCACTAACCACCATAAACAAAGGGCTTGCAAGCGTTCGTTGAATATCTCAATTGATAATTATCGAAAAACAATTAAGGTATCACGCCCACACGCACACGCACACGCACACACACACGAGCACACACGCGAGCACACGCGAGCACGCACACACACGCACACACGCGAGCACGCACGGGGTATTTTGCACCCGTGGGATATGTGGAACGTTATTGTTGTTGTGTGGTTGTTAGTCTCCTAGAGAGAAAACCCCATGTAAAATTGCACCCCCACAAAGTTTCAATGGACTGAGTCACAAGTAAAAATCCCTAGTATGAGGGGTATATAAGGAGTAGATATGTTCATTAGAAAAGACAACTACATTATCAATACTGACAAGATAGAGTACTTCATAGAGCACGACGGGGAATGGATTATGGTACTTCCCGACTTGAGAATTGAAGTCAGTACAGAGACAGTAGAGAAGATAACAAATTCAAGGATAAGAGGTGGAAGAAATGGGAAGACCGCAGAAAAGATTCAACGTAAATCTAACTCCAAATGAGTTTGAAGATAAGGTACACGAGTATTTTGACAAAGAAGAACAGCCTACAAAGGCGGGACTGCTATTGTACTGTGGAATCGGCAAGAGAAAGTGGAATGAACTGAGCAAGAATCGAAAGTACGATGATGCAATTGAGTACGCACAAGCAATGTTTCAAGACATGTACGAGCATCAGATGATGGATAAGAGTACGGTCACTGGTGCCATCTTCGGATTGAAGAATATGGGCTGGAGTGACAAGGGAACAATTGAAGCAGTAGACAGTGGTGCGATTACATTAGAACAAGCATTGACTGGTGGAAAGATGAAAGCATGAATGAAGGCTTGGGAATTACTCTGAAAGAGTATATAGAGCGATTCATGAACATTCAGACCAAGAGTGGGGAACTTAGACCATTGGTAATGAACCACGCACAGAATCGTTTCTACGACATATTTAAAGAGCACTACAACGCTGACAAGCCGATGAAGGTTATTATCCTCAAGGCTAGACAGATGGGCTTCTCAACGGTCACAGAAGCGGTAATGACGAGCCTATGCATGACAAACTTTTTCAGAAGTGCACTGGTTGTAGCACATACGAGTGACAGTAGTACGCATATCTTTGATATGTGCAAGAGATACTACGAGAACTTGCCTAAAGGCTTGAAACCTATGCTCAAGTATTCCAATGCAAAGGAACTGAGATTCGAGAATCCTAGCAAGACGGATGATGAGAGCAAGAAGGGTTTGAGAAGTAATATCAGAGTTGCAACTGCGGGGCAAGGTGGACTTGGACGTTCCAATACATTCAATTACATTCACTGCTCAGAGTTAGCCTTCTGGGAGGAACAGGACGGGCAGACAGTAGCTGACCAGATGACTGGTCTGTTGCAGACACTTCCTCAGCACGGTTTCAGTATGCTTGTAATTGAAAGTACTGCCAACGGATACAACTACTTCAAGAATCTGTGGGATATGGCAGTAAGTGGCGAATCTGACATGATTCCACTGTTTGTGCCATGGTTTGAAATGGAGGAGTACCGCCTCCCATACCATGGAGAAGCACTGACAGACGAGGAATGGAGTCTCAAGAAAGAGTACGACCTTGATGACGAGCAGATTATGTGGCGGAGATATGCCATCAGAAACCTATGCGGCAACGATTTAGACAAGTTCCGTCAAGAATACCCGAGCAATCCCGAAGAAGCGTTTATCCTGAGTGGACGACCAGTATTCAATACACAGAAAGTAATGGCACGTATCAGAGAACTTGAAGAGCACCCAGTGGCTGGCAAGACAGGAATGTTCACTGACCAAGGAAATTTCTATGAATCACAAGGCGGATATGTAACTATCTATGAACCACCTCAGTTCGGTCATACATACTCAAGCGGTGCAGATACTGCGGGAGAAGGGTCAGACTGGTTTGTAGCCTATGTTGTTGACAAGGACCAAGGCGGGAAGATGGTAGCGAAGTACCGTGCTCAGAATGGCGAGAAAATGTTCGTTGAGCAGTACATGAGACTCGGATACTACTACAACTATGCGATGCTCTGTCCCGAAACAAACTTTTCTACCTACCCGACAATGAAGCTTCAAGAGTTCGGATACTTGAATATGTATGTACGAGAGTCGGTAGACCAGTACAAAAAGACACTACAGAAGAAATTCGGCTTTAGAACTACATCACTTACGAGACCTTTGGCAATTGATTTGCTTACTGATGTCGTAAATGACCATCTAGATTTGATTTGTGACACTGATTTCCTTCACGAAGCACTGAGTTTCGTCAAGAATGACAAGGGAAGAGCGGAAGCAGCGGAAGGAGCACACGATGACTGTGTAATGGCGGCTGCAATTACTTACTACACAATGCCACAAGCTGAATATGTACAGAATAATGAGGTATCAGAAGAGTTTGAATACTCACAAGATGACCTCGATTTTATCAATTACGGAGGCTGATATGCAGATTTTACTTATTATCGTATGTTGTGCCATGTGCGGGCTGATGAGCGGTGCATTCATGGGCTACAAGTCATATAGCAAGGGATATGCAGACGGAAAGGCAGAAGCACAGAAACTCGTTGACAAGGACGGACTTACAAAAGAGGAAAAAGAACAGTTGAGACAGGTCATCAATGTACTCTCATGGGGAGGTGAAAATGAAAATTAAGACAACTCCAAGGGCTATATGGGATGAATATTCCAACGGACAGACATACAATCAGTCACAAGGACTGTATGAGACGGTCGAAAAGAATGAAAAGTTCTATCTAGGAGACCAGTGGGACGGTGTAAATGCACCTAACCTAATGAAGCCAGTATTCAACCTCATCAAGCGTGTATGTACGTACTATACTGCAATGATTGTATCTGACAATGTAGGAGTAAATATCGAACCTTTTGACACTTCTACGCAGAACAAGGCATTCTGCAGCGTTATTTCAAAAGAAATTGAAAAGGTGCTTGAAAGAGACAAGACAAACTTCAAGTGTCGTACAAATATGAAGAACTGTGCAGTAGACGGGGATACTTGCATGTTCGTAACATTCGACCCCGATATAGAAACGAACCAAGATGCAAAGGGCGAGGTACGTACAGAGATTATCGACAACACAAATGTCATCTTCGGCAATCCATACAGTATTGATGTACAGTCTCAGCCATATATTCTCATTGTTCAGCGTCTGTACAAGGACACTGTAAAGGACATGGCGGAAGCATGGGGAGTCTCAAAGGAAGACATCGAGAGCATTCACTCTGATTCTGACCCGAATGGAATATTGATTAACACGGATTCCAACGAACTGGTTACTGTAATTACAAAGTTTTGGAAGGTCAAGAAGGAAGAAACGGTCGGTATTGACCCTCTTACTAAAACAGAAATAACAAAGAACACTACTTCCGTGCATTACATGAAATGTACAGAGAATGTAGTGCTCAAGGAAGAGACAGACACGGGATATGTGAACTATCCAGTTGCTTACATGACGTGGGAACGCAGAAAGAACTCATATCACGGCCAGTCTCCTATCACTGGACTCATTCCTAACCAAATCTTCATCAACAAGATTTTCGCAATGTGCATGGTCTACATGACGAATATGGGATTCCCTAAGATTTTCTACGACCAAACAAAGCTCGGAAAACTTACGAATGATGTAACAAAGGCGGTATCACTTCCTAACATGGATATGGCTGGCAAGATGATGGATTCCGTCAAGGCTCCCGACTTCTCAAATCAGATTATTCAGCTGATTGACTCTACGATTCAGTATACAAAGGACTTCATGGGTGCTTCTGATGCTGCCTTGGGCGAACTTTCAAATCCTAACAATACATCTGCCATCGTTGCAGTTCAGCAGGCATCAAGCGTACCTCTAGAGATTCAGAAGCTCGACTTCTATCAGTTCTATGAGGATATCGTAAGAAGCATCATTGATATCATGTCGGAATCATACGGTATCAGACAAGTACGAATTACAGAAGCACAAGCCAAGGACTTAGGCTTGGTTGATAGACTAGCGTATATGAACCCAATGGACGGAACGGAACTCCCTCCTCAGTATGACTCTCTGACTGGTCAGCAGATTCAGCCAGTAGGAAGTGTACCTAAAGTAATCTACAAGACTACGATGCAGATTGATTTCAGTACAATCAAGAATCTCAACTATGACTTGAATGTAGAGATTGGTCAGTCAAGCTACTGGAGTGAAGCTACCCAAGTACAGACACTTGACGGTCTTTGGGACAAGGGTGTTATTACTGATGCAGTAGCATATCTTGAAGGTATTCCAGACAAGTATCTTCCTAACAAGAAGGAACTTATCGACTCCATCAAGAAGGTGCAAGACCAGACTCAGCTTAAAGCACAGATGATGCCACCAGTTCAGCCTATGACAGATGAAGAACTTCAACCTACTACAGAAACACAAGAAATGAAGGACGGTGTAGACAACAGAGCGGGCGGTGCAGACCCTACAAATGAGCAGCTTCAAGACACATACGCTGCAAGTAAAGAGTTCTATCAGTAGGACTGAGTCCAATAATATGTAAAAACTACAATATGCTTGAGAAAAGACACTTCTAATGAGGTGCCTTTTTTAGTGCCAACCATAGCACTTGGGAGAATTTTAAATGGCAGAAGAAATGGTAAACCAATCATCATCTGAAACCGAAAATGACGATGTGTTTGAAACAATGTTTTCAGAAGATTCTACTGATGATTCTACAGAAGAGAATACAGAGGAAACAGAAGAAACTCACGAAGATGAGGCGGACAGCACACAGTCAGAAGAAGCAAAAGACTTCTTGAACATTCGCTACAATGGCGAAGACAAAGCCCTTACGCAAGACGAAGCTATCATGCTTGCACAGAAAGGCATGAATTACGACAAGGTAAAGGGAAAACTAGATGCACTGGAGAACGGTGCACTCAAGTCAATTTCGGCTATCGCTGAAAGAGCGGGCATGACAATTGACGAATATGCAGAAAGATTAAACGACTTTCAAGAACAGTCAGAAATCACGCAGATTGCAAATGAGTATCAGAAGAAGCATCCCGATGTTGACGACGATGCAGCTTATGAATACGCAAATGCAGTCTATCAGAACAAGCGTGATGCCAAAGCTAGACAAGATGCAGAATCTCAAGCGAAGAGACAAGAACAAGAGAATGCATACTTTAGAGACCAGGTACAAGCTCTGTACAACTACAATCCCGATATCGACATTGAACACCTAGACACGGAAGTAATCGACGATATCAACAGTGGAATGAGTCCTATGGAAGCGTACTTGCGTTGGGAAAACAAATCACTCCGCACAAAGGCTACTAACAATGCAGTCAACAGCAAGAACAAGAAGAATGCGAACAGTGGTTTGAACTCCAATAATTCCAGTGTCGGCGGCGACCCGTTCCTTGAAGGTCTGCTTGGAAAATAAGGAGATTAAATCATGGCACAATCCGCAACAAACTACGCTGAAAAGTATTCAGACGAACTCGCACAGGCTTACTTGCAATCATCTATCATTGCGGGCAAGACAAATACAGAATATACATTCGACGGTGTTAAGACAGTACATGTATATTCCGCAGTAACACAGCCTTTACAAGACTATAAGAGAAGTGGCACATGGAGATATGGGCAGCCTAAGGAACTGGAAGATGATTCCCAAGATATGACATTAAGTCTTGATAAGTCATTCTCCATGACAATTGATAAAGGTAACTCAAAGGATAACTCTGCTTTAAAGAGAGAAAAGTTATCAAGCAACAGATTGGCGAACAGGTCACACCATTCTTTGACAAGCACGCATTACAGACATGGGCTACTGCTGCTGAAACTGCTACAAAGAATGTAATCACTGCTGCACCTACAAAGGACACAGTAGTAGACATGTTCGTAAAGGCACGTTCCATGTTTGTGAATCAGAAGATTCCAATGGGTGCAAACTGCTATGCATATGTACCTACATCTACAACATACGCTTTCTTGCTTATGAACCCTGACTTCATTTCAATCGAAAAACTTGGCGAAAAGCATTTAACAAACGGTCTTGTAGGTAAGTGCATGAACTGGAACATCATCGAAGTTCCGGATGAATATCTTCCGGAAAATACATTTGCTTTATTCACACACAAGAATGAAGTATTCGCACCTACAAAGATTGCTGAATTGAAGCAGTACAGTGACGTACCTGGTATTTCGGGCTTGCTCATTGAAGGTCGTTACTATGGCGATGCATTTGTACGCAAAACATTAGTCAACGCTACAACTGGCAACCCTAAGGGTACATTCGACCTACACGGTGTAATTACTGCAAAATTTGGCGGTTAATCATAAGAGAACTTTTCAGAGTTCTCTGAAAGGAGACACATGACAGTTAAAGAATTATATGAACGTGCAAAGTCACTGATGTTTGAAAAGCAATCTTCAAAGGACTATGACAACTACTATATTCCTTGGACTAATGTTCTTCTCTCAGAGAACTTTGATTTGGAAAATTCACTTCTACTGCGTGACGGGGAAGATGCACTCGACGAGATTCCAATGGTAACGAGTGATACAGACGAGCTCCCATATCACGACGTAATCAACTATGAGATTCTGCCATATGGACTTGCTGCTAACTTCTTCATTGATGATGACTTGTCTAAATACGATATCTTTCATACGTACTATCAGAATGCACAGATGAAGTACATGAAAGGTAACGAAGTATCTATTACTGATGTATACGGAGACTGACAATGCCAATCATTCAGCAGAAGACGCACAGAGCAGCAGAATTTCAGATGCTGCCTATCATTTCTCCCGCAAGTGGAGGACTGAATATCCAAGACCTAGAATATACATTAAATGTGAATCAGTCTCCAAAGCTGATAAACATGATGTACAAGAACGGTGTATTCGGCAAAAGATACGGGCAGAAACTTGCATATGACTTCAAAGTAGAAGTGTTTGCAAGCATTCGTTACAAAAACAACATCTTCATTCAGACGAATGGAGAAATCTATGAGTACGATACAAAGTCTCATAAAATGACTAGCAAGTACAAAGATGCGAAACTCTCGGAAAAAGGTTTCTTCTTTGTTTTCAATAAAGATTTGTTCTTCATGAACACGCACATTTACTTGAAACTGGAGCATGGGAAAACTGAAATCAAACCAGTTGAACCGTTCGTACCTCAAGTACTGATGAACTGCAATCCCGACGGTACTGGTGGAGATACGACACCATATGCATACAACATGCTCGGCACAAAGTATCAAGTTTCATTCAGAGGAGACGGTACTACAAAAGAGTTCAAGTTCCCAAGTGAAGCAATTCAGAAGGACAAGGAAGGCAAGGTTATTCCAATTGATTCTACAAAAGTAGAAATCAAGATTGCTACTACAGAGCATGTAGAGGGCGATGGTAGCTTTACCGTTGACAGAACAAACTACAAAATCATCTTCACTACTGCACCGCAGAAGGGAACAAACGATAACGTTTGGGTAACTATTTCAGTTACCAATCCCGATTATGTAGGTGTTATCGAGAAGTGCAAATACTGGACTGCATACGGTGGAGGTAACAATTCCCATCTGTTCCTTGCGGGCAATGGCACATCACGTTTCTACTATTCAGATACTGCTGATGCTTCCTACTTTCCCGAAACGAACTATATGGAAATCGGCAATTCAGAAGATGATATCACGGGATTCGGCTTGCAGTACAGCAGACTGATTATCTTCAAGCCTACTGAACTGTATGAAGCTACATATCAGTTTGGAGTGGATTCGACAGATACTACTCGATACTACTTCAATACAAAACCAGTCAACAACAGTATCGGCTGCGACTGCCCCGACTCTGTTCAGCTGATTGATTCACGTCTTACATGGCTCAACAAGACATACGGTGTATGTACACTGTGCTCGTCACTGATTGAAGATGAGCGGAATGTAAGACCTATTTCTAGAAATATCAACGGTGGTGTACGTGCCAAGGGACTGCTAGATGAAGAGAATCTAGACAAGTGCAAGTCAATTGACTTCGATGGCAAATACATACTGTTTATTAATAACCATGTATGGATGTGGGACTACAATCTAGCACCATACACTGACTCCAGTACAAGGTATTCCCTTGATGAACTGGCTGAAAATACTGCATGGTTCTACTGGGAGAATATCGGCTACAACGGTCAGATTGTCACGAATGCAGTTGCACTTGACAGAGAACTGTTCTTCATTTCTGATGCTAAATTCTGCAAGTTCACAAATTCATGTGACGACTATGGCAATGAAATCTACGCAGTGTACGAGACACCGATGTTTGACGGAAGTCACTTTGAATCATTGAAAACAGTCAAAAAGGCATTCTTTGAAGCCCGTGCAGACACTGCTTGCAATACAAGAATTACATACATAACAGACGAAAATTCAAACGGAGAAGAAGATGCTGAACCTATTGTTGTTACTCTCAGCCTTTGGGACCAGTTCCACTACAACACATTCGGCTGGACTACATACAAGTATGCAAAGACCTACACAAGAAAGTGCTCACTCAAGAAGATTTGCCTTTGGGGTTGCAGACTTGAAAGTGGATTCTCAAAGACTGATGCTGGAAAGGATATGAGTATTTCTTCTATCAAGTTTGAATACACGGTTGTCAAGGAGATTAAGTAATGGATAAATTTGAATTTACTCCAAAGAAAGGGTTTGAAGATGCTTCTGCATATCCCGACCCAATTTCTGAATCTGAGACACGAGAGCAGCTGATGCGACCATCGAAACAGTTGGCTGAGTACATTAACAGTAATGTAGTTACATCTATCACTGCATTGGCTGGTGCAACTGGGAACGCAGAATCAATCAAACAGATTCAAGATATGCTGAATGGTTTTGCAAAGCTGAACCATGTAGAGATATCAAAGACAGATTATGATTCACTTTCTGATTCTGAAAAGAAGAACGGAAGTGTTTACTTTATTGGAGACTAACAATGGGAAAAATCTTAAAGAACGGAACAGAGTACGGGCTTGGTGGAAATGAACTGATTGATAGAATCTATCCAGTCGGCTCAATCTATATCAGTACAAGTTCTACTTTCAATCCTCAGACAGCCTGGGGCGGAACATGGAAGAAAACTGCTGATGGCAGATGCTTGATTGGTGCAAGTGACGCATATCCTCTAGGTTCGACAGGAGGAGAAGCAACGCACACCTTGAACCATGAGGAAATGCCAAGTCACTCTCATGGAATATATGGTGCGGATTCTAGAAGTGGAGCTAATACACTCACGAAAGCTAGATTCTCATATAAAGACCAAGGCCAAACAACTTCATATATCAGTGGAATTATGGGTACTGAATTGACTGGCAGTGGCAAAGCACATAATAATATGCAACCTTACTTAGCAGTATACATTTGGGAAAGAACGGCTTAGCGGAGGAAAAATGAAAATCACATTAAAAAACAATTCTGAAATTAAAATTCAATCTTATGAGAACAAGGAATCAAGCGTTATCTTTCACATCGAAAACATTGCATTTGAAGATGTAAAGGCGAGATTCACAGAATCCAACACAGAAGAAGTTAACGTATTCAACGATTTGGATGAACAGGTAGCAAGTTACAAAGGCTACGTATTAGGAAACAGAATCATCCTCGATACTGACACAAACACGATGGAAGTAAGTCTGGAAGAAAAATCTACACGCAAGCTAGTTGAACAGAACACCGCTGACATCACTGCTATCAATGAAGCCATCGCTTCACTTGCAGAAATCGTAGGAGGAGAATAATCATGGTTAAATGGTACATAAGACAGATTCAGATGAATCGTATTACATTAGAAGATTTGCCAAAAAGATGGCATGATGCAGTTGCAGAAGCATTAAACAAATAATCACATTATTTCACATAGGATACAATGCGGGAACAAATCCGTTCTGTCATCAGACAACAACACCAACTACAACTGGTTAAGCAAAGGCACTCACAACGAGTGCTTTTCTTATTGCGATTTAGCCAAGCGGTAAGGCAACGGACTTTGAATCCGTTATCACTAGTTCGAATCTAGTAATCGCAACTATTAAAGGAGAAAGCAATGACAACTTACGACAGATTAACTTTTGGAATGAAATGCTTGAACGTTTCTCAGATTGGTTCAGCCTATGACGGAAGAAATCACTACTCACATGTTTCATATGAAGTAGACCTTGCTGGTATGGATACTGGTGCAGACGTTTGGAGAAACAAGATGCCTAACACGTACTGGTACTGTGCGGGTGCTTGGGGAAATGCAAACACTGGAAATACTAGATTCTTCTGGTCTTGCGACAAGAATGGCAAGGCAAAGAAGGTTCTCTGTGCAGATGGCTACCTAAGATACATCACACTTGCACTTACACATTCAAACAGAAACTTCTCTGTAGGACACTAATACAAATTCAATGAAATCATGTATCAAGAATGTACAAGTGGAAGAACAACGGGCAACCATATCCATCTAGAAATCTGTGCGGGACACGTCAGAACAAAGCATAGAAACCGTGTAGGTGGATATAACTTAGCAAACATGCTACCTGCAAACAGAATGATGTTCTTGCTGAATGGATACTCCTACATCAAGAACGGTGGAGGACTCTCATGGAAAACAACTTCTACAGTTCCTTACACAGTCGGTGCATCAAGCGGTACATATGTTACTAAACCAACCAACTGGAACCGCAAGTTAGCAAAAGGAAAGACATATACAGTCATTCCAAAGCAAGGATTGAACTTGCGTAAAGGGAACTCTACAAAAGCACCAGTTATCAAGACAGAACCATGTGGCACAAAACTCTACTATTACGGTGGATATGCATACAACGGTAAAGAAGCATGGGTATGGGTAACAGATGGCAAGAACGAAGGATTCGTCAAGGGAGACGCAAATTATTTGAATGGCTACATTGCCTAGGAGGAAATTATGGTTTTAAGTGATAAGACATATAACGTATTAAAATGGGTGGGTTTAATTGTATTACCCGCAATCGCAACACTTGTAAAGGCAGTGTTCCCAGTTTGGGACTTGCTTTATGCTGATGCAATTGCTACAACTTGTACTGCATTAGGTGTATTTGTAGGTACATTGATTGGTGTATCTCAAGCAAATATGAAACCCGAACTAGATGCAGAAGAAGAAGCAGTAGTTGATTTAGTCGGCGAAGATAAAGAAGAAACAAACGGAGAGGGGTAATGGCAGTAGATTCTTCTACTGTTGTTGCCATCATTGTTGCAATGCTAGGCAGTCAATGGTTTGGAAACTGGGTACAGAATACATTCTCAAATACTAGCAATAAAGTAATGTTACAGAAACTGAAAGAACTTGACTACAAGGTAGACAAGAACCAAGCAGAAACATGTCGTACACGTATCTTGAGATTCAATGGAGAAATCAAAAGAGGTGTACATCATGATGAAGAAGAATTTAATGATGCAATAGAAGCTATAAACGGTTATGAGGATTTCTGCAAGAGAAATCCTAACTATCCAAACAACAAGGCAGTATTAGCAATCAAAAATATAAAACATGTGTATGAAAAAGCATATGAAAACTACGACTTTTAGGACGAATAACCATGTCATTTGCGATGGCGGATAAAGTTGGTGTTTCTAAGGATTCTAACGGAAAAGCTACACCATCTAAAACTTGGAAAAAACAAAATGCGGGTTTGGTAAAATGGTACAATAACAAAAATAAACCGACTACACCAACTAGACAAACTAGACCAAGCGGTGGAGGCTCAAGAAGATACTCTACCAGTTACGCTTCAAGTGGACCAAGTGCAGCCGAATTAGCGGCTCAGCAAGCTGAAAGAGAAGCCCAAGAAAGAGCAGCAGCACAAGCAGCAGCGTTAAAGGCAGCTATGCAAGCTAGAACTGATGCAGTCAATGCGGCTAACAGTGCATTAGACCAGCAAGGCAAGGCACTTGAAGGTAAGTACAATACAAGTCTGAAACAAGCTCAGGGCGATTATCAAACGCTGAGAAATCAGAATGATGTGAACTACATGCGTGCTTTGTACAATCAGCGTGAAGCACTTGCTAACAGAGGAGCATTGAACAGTGGTACGGGTCGTTACGAAAATCTTGTAACTGGAAATGCGTACAATAACACTCTGAATAAAATCAATTCACAAGAAATGGCTGAAAGACAGAGCATTCAAGACAATATTGCGAACATGTGGGCTAACATCGCACAGCAGAAAGCAGCCAACAACAACACTACATTAGATAACTATACAAGTGCATTGCAGAATATCATCAACTCCAACTACAGTGGGTACAGTCCAACTGGTTCAGACTACTATCAGCAAGCACTGAGTACAATGAATGGAGCATTTGCTACACCAACTAATGCCAATGGTGGAACTACTAAAGACGGTGTATCAGCATATGCTAGATTACTTGCGAGCTTAGGATATGACATCTAGTCCAATCAAACCATTTGTTGGTGTTTCTCCGATGAAACAGAACAGTCCTTATGCACGAATGAGAACAATTGCTAGAAAGATGCGAAACAACATGCATAAGACTGCACAGAATCAAAGATACGTAAGAAGAAACGGAACATACAAATAGGAGGTTCTCATGGCGAAAAAGAAATCAAAGAAGATTAACTGGGGTGGAGGAGCGGGATTCTACGACCCTAGTGACAAGACTACAATCCACGGTAATGTCAAGAATGAACAGTACAAGAAAAGTCTAGAAAAGAAAAGCAAAAAAAATAATAATAAGTCATCTGAATCTCCAAAAAATACCCCTACTGCGAAAAGCGGTGGGGGTTCTTCTTCTACACCGAAGCAGAAGAGTGGAATTGAAGTAAGAAATCAGAAGCAAGCACAGAGAGAAGCAAAGATTGCAGAGAACCATCAGAAACTATATGAAGTAAATCCATTCAAGAGTTCAAATAAATCTGTAAACAAGGCAATTCAGACATCTGTTGACCAGAATGCAATGCGTAACGGAAACAAGACAAGTGATGCAGATGCAAAGGCAAAGATTCAGAATGAAGTGTTCAAACAGAAACGTGCTGAACTTGAAAAGTCTGTCAACAATGCAAAGACAACAGTTTCAAATGCAGTCAAGAAGCAAGGGCAGACAATCAAGGAAAACTTTATTGACAGTGAACTGCGTCAAAGGAGACTGAATGAAAACAGTCAAGCAAATATTGATTTGGCAGATGCACAGATTGCACTTTCTAGAAACGGACAAGTAGACAATCCTACTTGGAAGAATAAAAAGCCTAATAAAATCAATCTGAATGATGCTACACAAGTAAGCAAGCTGAACAAGAAAGCTACTGAAAGTAGTGAGACTGTTCAGAAGAACTTGGATAGAAATGCACTGTTGGGAGTAGTTGCTGACACAAATGCATCTTACGTAAAAGGTGTAGAAAATGCAGTATCAAGTGGTCTACAGTCTCCAGCAAATGCGTTAGCTACAGTAGGTAGAGTTGTAGGAAACAATACATTGCAAGATAAAGCGGGTGGCTTTGCACAAGATATGTACAATGCTACTGCTGCGGCTGACAAGGCAATGCAAGACAATAACTCTGTCTACAGTAATGCTATCGGTCAGACTTTCTCATCAGTAGGTAACATGCTACCTCAGACACTTTTAGGCTTGAGTTTAGGTGCTGCGGGACTGGATAAAGATGCAATTCAGCCATATGTCTTAGGTTTGATGGGTGCAAATGTTTACGGTAGTGAAATGTCTAGTGCTATGAACGACTACATGGCACAGAATAACGCTGAAAAGTATTCTGACATCAATAACGATATGTTTACTCGTGCAAACTTATACGCATTGGCAAGTGCGGGTAAAGAAGTTCTTACTGAACTTGTAGATGAAAAAATCCCTGGCTACCAAAAGCTGAACATTAACGATATCTTGGAAGAAGGACTTGAAGAAGTGTATGGTGGCTTGGCTGAACCATACATCAATCAGATTCTAACTGCTAAAAATGGTGTAGAAGGATTTATACAAGGTTCTAAGGAACTAGGAGAATCCATTGCAAGTGGAGACTTGGCTAAACAAGGCATCATGGGAAGTGCAAGTGCATTGCTTGCTAACGCACCATACTCAATTGCAGATACTGTAAACAAGGCAAAGGCAAGGTCGGAAAATAATAAATTCATTCAAGAGCATGGAACGGAACTTGAAAAGAATTTCGGTCGTGTTGTCAGTGACTACAATCTTGCAAAAGAAAATTACGGAATTACAAAGAACGATACCTCAAAGAGCATCATCGACAAGACACAATACAATATCAACCATGACAATGGTGTTGTTTCAGACTACATGGTTAACAACAGTAATGAAACATTCAGACGATATGCTAGAGACATTCAAGCAGAAGCAATCAGAAATGCTATCGGCAGTGAAAGAACAAATCAGCAGACAAATGCTTTTATTAAAAGTGTAAATGATAATAATCTTGCAGTTGAATTTACAGATAATGTAAATGTTAATGGCGAGAAAGTTTTTGCAAAACTTAATGGAGACAACGGAATTACGTTTGATAATTCAATCTTAAAAGATAAAAGCATAAACTTAGATGAAACATTACGTCAAACTTTGGAAAAAGGCTATGCATTAAAAGCAGACAATGTATATGTTGCGGACAAGCCAACACCATCAGAAGATACGCAAAAAGGTGATGTCGAAGATGGTACATTAGTACTTAATACAGAATTACCTTCTGAACCAAAGGAATTAAATAACGAGCAGAAAGAAGC
>ENA-UOJH01001763-UOJH01001763.1-human-gut-metagenome-genome-assembly--contig:-C148-NODE-1763-length-15082-cov-5.896586_pt1 | contig 15082 bp, 9 predicted proteins | sample MGYA00242345_ERZ723892 | MGnify/ENA metagenome assembly ERZ723892 | reverse complement strand
ATTCACGGAATGGGTCTATCAGACAGCGTTAGGCGTGACACTGTATGATGGGTCCTGGAACCAGTGGGATGCCACGCATGCCATTTCAGAAGACGAACTGCTGCCCGGCGACCTCGGCTTCATGGCGGTGCCCGGTACAGTCCCAGTCAACCATGTGCTGCTCTACGCGGGAGAGGATGCCGACGGAACCAAACTATGGGTCCACTGTGCCAGCGGCACTGGCGTGGTGCTGAACTCCCCAGACTATGTGACCCAATACCGACGCAGGAATGATATTGATTTAGAAGGAGATCTGCCCTTGGCAGACATCACGGAGGAGATTGGATATGGCGGATGATCGAGAGTTCAGCAATGTCTATACTATCCCGCCAAACTACACTGATTCTGGAAAATTGCTGGGCGGTCTGCTGGAGACACGAAATACAGTAGAGGCATGCATTCTGCTTTTGCTTGTGGGCTATCCGGAATTGATGTGGATGCATCTTCCAGCTACTGCAAAAGTTGTTGTGATGACCGTGACGCTGTTGCCACTGGGCGTCTTCGCCCTGATGGGCATTGGCGGGGACTCTCTGCTCCGGTTTGTCACCAATATGGTTCTGTTTTGGGTACGGCGCCGTCGATTGCATTACAGGAGGATAGGATACCACTATGGCACGACAGTCACACACAGGAAACGCCCGTCGGCACAAAAGCCCAGGCCGTCGGCAAAAAGCAGCCGCCCGTCTAGAGTTCGTACAGGACTACATTCCCCTCAAAGAGATCAGAAACGGGATCGTTGAAACTACAGATGGCCGGTACCTCAAAATCCTGGAAATTGAACCCATCAACTTTTTGCTTCGCTCCAATGAGGAGCAGTGGGGCATTATCTCTACGTTTGCCAGCTGGCTTAAAATTTCGCCCATGCGCCTGCAGTTTAAGTCCGTAACCCGCAAAGCGGATTCTGACAAGTATGTGGCGGGGCTGGAGGCGGACATTGAGAGCGAGGACGTAACGGCCTGCCGGGAATTGGGGCGTGGTACTATCCAGTTCATCCGGGAGGAAGGTAGCCGTGAGGCATTGTCCCGCCGGTTTTTCCTGATTTTTCAATACGAGGCGGTGCGCCGCCAGTCCGATAACGATTATGGTGAGGTCTACGCAGCGTTGCAGACGGTGACGCAGAATGCCAAGACCTATTTCGCCCAATGCGGCAACAGTATTGTACAGCCAAAAGATGAAGACGCATTTGTAGCTGAAATCCTGTATATGTACTTCAATCGCCGTTCCTGCGTGGAGGACCCTTTCCAGAGTCGGCTCAACCGCGTGGTGGTGGATGCGATGGCGGCAAAAAGGCGAGTTGTCGGCATCGATCCAGTCCCGAAGATCCGGACATCCAACTTTGTGGCCCCTCGCGGCCTTGACTTGAGTCATGCTGGCTACATTATTATGGATGGGACCTACTATACCTACTTATATATTCGCAAAAACGGATTTCCTCAGCAGGTGCGGGGAGGTTGGATGTCTTCACTCATCAATGCAGGCGAGGGCGTAGATGTGGATCTGCATCTGCACCGCGAGATCCGTGGTAAGACCATTGATCGAGTGGCCCAGCGCATCCGGCTCAACCGCACCAAACTGCGAGAACTGCAGGACACCTCCACTGACTATGAGGAACTGGCTGGCTCTATCCAGGCCGGTTACTACATCAAGCAGGGACTCTCCAGCCGGAATGAGGACCTGTTCTATATGTCGGTGCTCATTACGATATCTGCCCCTACCTACGAAGAACTGCAGTGGCGTAAGCAGCAGATGAGTGACTTGATGAAGTCCATGGACATCCAAGTAGGTGACTGCCTGTTTCAACAGGAGGCGGCACTGCGATCCACCATGCCATTTCTCTGCCTCGATCCTGGTCTGGAGCGCAAGTCCAAACGAAATGTGCTTACTTCAGGCGCGGCCTCGACCTATATGTTCACCAGTTTTGAACTGTCTGATGACAATGGCATTCTCTTGGGTCTTAACCGGCATAACAATTCGCTGTGTATTGTCGATCCATTTAATACAAAAGTCAATAAGAATGCCAATTTTACTATCTGCGGGACATCTGGCGCCGGTAAGACCTTTACCATGCAGGTGATGGCGCTCAGGCTTCGGATGCGCGGCGTCCAGTGCTATATTATTGCTCCGCTCAAAGGCCATGAGTTCAAGCGTGCCTGCCACAAAATTGGCGGTACCTATATCAAACTGGCCCCGGGTTCCAGCGCCTGCATCAACGTCATGGAGATTCGTCCTACACTCACACCGGAAATGGAACTGATCGACGAATTGGATTACAACGACATCGACTCCATGCTGGCAAAAAAGATCCAGCAGTTGATGATTTTCTTCTCCCTTCTGATCCCCGATATGAATAATGAAGAGGAGCAGATGCTGGACGAGGCCCTGGTCAAGACCTACGCCAAGTTCGGGATTACCCACGATAACAATTCTATCTATGTTGACCAGAGCAGGGGAGAGATCAAGACTATGCCAATCCTGGGAGATCTCTATGAGATACTCAAGGAAAATCCACTGACTACCCGGCTGGCCACCATAGTCAGCCGCTTTGTTACAGGCAGCGCCCAGAGTTTTAACCGCCAGACCAATGTAAACCTAGACAATAAGTATGTTGTGCTGGACATCTCGGAACTCAAGGGCAAACTGTTGCCGGTAGGTATGATGATTGCGTTGGACTATGTGTGGGACCAGGTGAAGGCAGACCGTACCAGACGCAAAATGGTGTTTATCGACGAGATCTGGAAACTGATTGGCGGCGCGGCCAACAAACAGGCTGCGGAGTTTTGTCTGGAAATATTCAAAATTATTCGAGGCTACGGAGGAGGCGCCCTTGCGGCAACGCAGGACCTCTCCGATTTTTTTGGCTTAGAGGACGGCCGTTATGGCAGAGCAATTCTGAATAATTCCAAGACGAAAATCATCCTCAACTTGGAGCCGGACGAGGCAGAATATGTGAAAGATGTCTTGAAATTAACTCGAACTGAGATCCGCAGCATCACACAGTTTGAGCGCGGTGAGGCGCTGATCTCCAGCAACAGCAACAAAGTGCCGGTCATTATCAAGGCATCCCGGGAGGAGCAGCAGATGATCACTACCGACCGGGCTGAACTGGAGGCTATGCTCAACGAATTAAAGGCGGTAGCCGATATTGCGGAAAGCGGAAGCAATGGTTCTTCTGCGGGTTTGACTGGTGGAATGGAGGGAAAAGATGCCGAAGATTGAACTTTACCCACATAACCAAGCTGCACTCAACCATTTGGAGGAGGCCCTCAAGTATACACGCCGTGCTGCGGTTATCCAGCCTACTGGAACTGGGAAGAGTTTTGTTGCGCTGGCTTTTATAGAACGCCGGCCGAATAACTCGTTTTTGTATCTCGCACCATCTACGCATATCTTCAATCAACTGAAACATCATGCTGGGCATACAGATGTGCTTCTCCATACAACCATGATGACATATCAGAAACTTTGCCTGCTTCACGAGGACGAACTTGGGAAACTGGAGCCGGACTACATTATCCTTGATGAATTTCACCGCTGTGGGGCGGATGACTGGGGAAGTGCGGTTGACCATCTTCTCGCTTTGTATGTTGAATGCTTCTTAATTGGATTTACAGCTACCCCAGTCCGGTATCTGGATAAGGCCGGCACACGCGATATGTCTGAGGAACTTTTTCACGGAAGTATTGCAAGTTATTATACCCTTCAAGATGCAATCAATGATAAGGTCCTGCCGGTGCCGCACTATGTATTGGGAGATATCCTGATGAACGAAAGGGTCTCTTCTCTGGAAACCGCATTAACGCAGGTTGCCTCTTATGGGAGGGCTCGTACTGCTGGTTATTCATTGTTAGAAAGCCTTAAAAGAAATATGGCAGAAGCGCAAGGAATTGACGAAATATTTAAGTGCCATATGCCCAATAGATTTGCAAAGTTGATCGTATTCTGCCGGAATCTTGAACATATTGCGCAATGTCGGGAAGACATGCACCGTTGGCTGGGACCAGGTAAGAAAATCAGGGAGTATGTCTGCCGTTCAGATGAAAAGGCCGCTGATATTGAACTCAACGCCTTTGCTGGGGATAATGAAAGGAATGCAATACGGTTGCTCTACTGCGTGGATATGCTGAATGAGGGTATCCACATCAAGGATGTGGATGGGGTTGTCATGTTACGCCCTACGATAAGCCCGATTGTCTATTTACAGCAGATTGGACGCTGTCTCGCCTGCAGTTCGGATGGTAGTACATCCCCGGTAATTTTTGATTTGGTCAACAACTATGAGTCTGCACGTGTTGAAGAGTCTGGTCAGCGTGTATTCAATATTGAGTTTTCCCACCATCCCAGCAGTGGGAAAGGGAAGAACACGCCTATACCCTTTTACATGTCTGGGGTCCCCACACAATTCGAAGCCATCCTTGAGAAGTTCGATCATCTATTTACGCGGGCGGGACGATGGGATTTTTGCTACTCCATCCTCCAGGAATTTTACCACGAATACGGCCAATATCCGCATAGCCGCACATGTTACCGAGGCATCAAAATAGGGAGGTGGCTATCGGAACAAATCCTATATATCCAGCACAACAGTCTATCAGTAGCCCGAAAGGAAAGGCTGGAGATGCTACCTGGCTGGTCGACTTTTCTGATTGAACGACAACCAACCAGACGTACATTCGATGACTACTATAAAGAATTGCTCGTTTACTTTGAGAGAGAAGGGCACATTGATATTCCACAATCATACATAAATCCATCGACAGGATGTAAACTGGGCCTTTATCTGACACGTTTACGCAACATTAGAAAAAAGACCGATAGGGGACATTTATCGCAGGACCAGATCAATAGACTGAATGCTCTTGGCATGAAGTGGGTGAAAAGAGAGCACCCATATCGGGACTTCGATTATTATTACCAGCAACTGATAAAGTTTTACCGCCGAGAAGGGCACATCAAAGTTCCCACAAGGTTTATTGATCCTGATACTGGTTGCCATTTGGGCAACTTTATCAATTGTGTAAGGCAGGCAAAGAGGGGAACGGGCCATGATATTGTTCTGACAGACCGGCAAATTGAGATGCTCAATGACTTAGGGATGGTTTGGCAAGTCCAGGCATCTCCATTGCCATTTGATACTTACTATGAGGAGCTGCTCCGATACTATCGGAGGGAGGGGCATATTAGGGTGCCTGGGAACTATATTGTGCCGGAGAATGGATGCAAACTTGGGAAATTCATTCAGCGAATGAGAGCAATTCGTGCGGGCACTGCGTCTAGTGGGTTTATCACCCAGGAACAGATCGCAAAACTGGATGCGATGGGTATGGTTTGGAATGCATCAAATTCAAAAAAGAATTTAGAAGAGAGGAGTTGCAGAAATGGATATTTTCACCTCGTTGACAGCGGAGGAGATCGCACACAGCAAGCGGACTGCGGAGATCAGCAGAATACTGGCTGAACATGCGGATTATGACTCGGCTGAAGTACACGAAGTGTATCAGGCGGCATTGCTTCACGATATTGGGAAAACAATGATCCCGGTGCGCATCCGTTGTAAATCGGGCAGTTTATCAGAAGTAGAACGGTCATCAATGCGGAAACATACGTCAATTGGACATTTTCTGCTGCTACAAACCGGAACGATGCTGGGGACATCTTCTGTTGTGGCCTTGCAGCACCATGAACGGCTGGACGGCAGCGGCTATTTGGGGCTGCAAGATGCTGAAATTCACCCTCATGCAAAAATAGTAGCAGTGGCAGACGTTTTCGATGCCCTGATCTCGCCTCGCCCTTATAAGCGTCCGTGGGATATCCGTCGAGTCAGCGATTACCTAAAATCGTGCGCTGGCGTGAAATTGGATGGTGCCATTGTCAGACTGCTGCTGGACAATCTTCCACAGGTATTGGCCCTATATCGGGACAGTACACGTATAACCTGCAAAATACGTATTTCTCCCATTTATACACATAGAGGAAGGAGGGAAACAAAACTATGCTGTTACAGGAAGAACAGTATATCATCCATTGGCTGACAGAGTATGGGCCGCTGCCTAAAGCGCAAATTGTCCGAATGCTGAAGGACAAACCGCCTAAGACGGCAGAAAAGATTATTCGTGCGCTCAAGAACGAGGTCATGCTCCACGAAATCTCCGGCGGGTACTATCTGGGGGTGGACCCCATGTGCCAGCCGGATCAGCGCATGATCCTTGCCGTATGGGTGTTGCTGCAGTTCATTGACAGGGTGGACCCTATGGCTCACTATCCCGCTACTTATCCGTCCCAGATTTTCTTCCTCAAAGAAGATATTGGATATGAGATTGTTGTCCTCTACGATGGCGAACAGCATCTGACCAGACTGCTTCAGCCTCAGGAGGATCTGCGGTATATCCTTGTCCTGCCACATATCAACATGGCGCAGGAGCTGGTCTTGCCATCTGCGCCTCACCTGTTTGCGACTGTGGATTACAACGGACAGGAGACGCCGGATGTACGGTTCTTTACGGAAAGCGAGGGGGACACCTATGCCGCGGTCTGAGTTTGAGCGGGCGCTTGGAGCAGCGGAGCATCGGGCGGGAAGAGCGGCGGTGGAATTAGCCCGTACTCGCCGTTTGCTGGAGCGGGAGGACATGGCCGGTGCGTTCGGGGCGGCATTCGCATTTTCCGCGGAGGTAGAGAAACTCGCGCTTCTTGCGCGTGTCTTGCCAGCCTATACCGGACATCCCAAGGCAGCGGAACTGAAGGAGCAGATGCTGATGGACACGATCCCCGTGGAGATGGGATATGCAAAGCGCGGGTGGTTTCGTTTGCAGATCCCTGCACTGCTGCCGAAGAAGGAGTCCGGCTCCCCCATCTACATCCAGCAGTATCTCTACCCGGCGCTGCGGCGCTATTTTGCTGGAAAGCCGCCGGCTCTCTATCAAAATTGCGTGCTGGCCTACCGCCATGTGTACTGTCGGGAACGTCCGGAGCGTGCCTATCGGGACCACGATAACATTGAGGTCAACATGGTGACAGACATCATCACGCTGTACCTGCTTCCGGATGATGCGCCGCGGCGATGCGCCCACTACTATTGCAGCGCCGCCGGGGCAGAGGATCAGACGGAGGTCTATGTAATCCCAACCAGCCGGTTCCCCACATGGCTGGCGGCAGAACAGGCGAATGATTTGGAGGAGGAAAGACTGTATGAAACGAGCGAAATTTGGGACTAAAAAAGTACGGGATTTGAGGCCCAGTTTCACCCCATTTTTCCACGTAAATCCGAAACGCAGGAAAATACCTGAAAATCAAGGGTTTCCCAAGGTGACAGGGAGGCGTTTTGCGGCAAAGAGAGGAAAAGCCATGCCTTAAAATCAGTCACGACCGGGCAGTCCCAATGATCACACTGCGACCGGGCCGTCCTGGTGACCGCCTGCTGCTTTTACTGGCCATTGCTGGGGAATACCCCATGCGCTCTCTGCATCTGTTAGGCAGCAGCCGGACGCTGGAGGACCTTGTCCACCGGCTGGGGCATGTGCAGGACTTCCGCACCTCCACTGGGGCAGACCTTGGCTCCTGTAAAATGATTACCACAAGTGGGAGGGGCGAGCGGCGGACAATCCGGCTGTATAAGAGTGCGCTCCCCCTCCTGCAGACCCTCCATCCGGCAGCCCTCGCACACTATTTAGACATCACTCGAAATCATCGTTTTTCTGGGAGTGCGGAACATATCGAGCGCAACCACCGAGTCGCAGAGACGGTGGCGATGTGCTTGGTTGCGGACGTGGAGACACGTCCTTTTCTACTGCCTGTTCTCCAAAGGCGGGCAATTCAGCAGGTTGTACTGGATGGGGCGAGTTTTTACACGGCAAAATCCGTGAAGCGGCTGGACCATGCGGAAATGAACAAGACGATTTTCACACGGCTCACGGGCGCGCTCTTCAGCCCTGGTTACTGTTATGCTGTCTATAACACGCGCAATGCAGTGATGAAGTGGAGCGGTATGGGCGAGTTCAAGACAGCACGGCATTTGGAAGAATTATCCCGTATGAATGCAGGCCCCGCCCGGGCAGACCATGCACTTCTGTTGGGAGAGAATATGGATTTGGCCCTGCAGACCTTGCTGGAGTCGGATAAAAGCGGCCGCATAGAACTGCGTTTTGACCGTATCTATCCACACGTACATTTTATCCCAATGACAGAGCAGGGAATCCGACTGCTGAGGCTCCTAACGCTCCCAGACTGGAAAGAGCGGGTCCTGTCAGTTGTCTTTCCGGAGCAGATGCGTACAGTGGGACCGGGCGTGATGGAGTATGACGCTCAAAACGGGAATACCCTGATTCTCTCCCACTTGGACGGCGACATCGCACGGCTTGTGCGGGTGCGGCAGGCGCTGGAGCACAGCAAGGTCCCATATGAGATCATGTGTTTCCCCTGGCAATGCCCATTCCTGCACGGGTATATCGGCCCTCGGGCACAGCTGCGTGAAATCAGCATGACTGACTTGGAGGCGGCGCTGGGGATCGGACCTCAGGCAGATGAGATCTGACTGGAAGGGGGGACTGCCATGCAGTCGAAGTATATTCGCACAATAGGAATTGTACTCGCCGTCATACTGAGTATGGCGGCGATTTTTTACATAGGTGGGTTGGTCAACCAATTCAACCTCAATTATCAGAAGTGGCTTGCAGAGGGCGGGATCACTGGCAAAGCCACAATGGACGCGATCTGTTTTTCGCCGGTGTGCTGCTGGCGGAGCGCCATGACCGCAAGCGGTCTGAAATGCGTTGCCCTTGTGGCAGTCATCGGCAGTGGTGTATATCTTTTCATCCATTTCCAAGACCGATTTGGCAATGGCGACTATGATCCTCGCAATTTCTCCCGCAGTAAGCGGGGGACCTATGGCACAGCGGGGTGGATGAGCGACAAGGAGATGCGTGCTATCCTGGAGATCAGCAGCCCCGGCCATGCGAAGGGGATTATCTTAGGCAAGACGGAGAAAGGAGCCGTCATTTGTCTGCCGGAGGATACCCGGCTCAATAAGCATATTGCCGTCTTCGGCGCAAGCGGAACAATGAAATCCCGCGGAATCATCCGCCCGGCGCTGTTCCAGAGTATCCGGCGCGGGGAATCCGTGGTGATTTCAGATCCAAAATCCGAAATGTATGCGGACACGGCAGAACTGTTTCGCAAGCACGGCTATCTGGTTCGGGTCTACAATCTGTTACAGCCGGAACTTGGCGACTCCTGGAACTGTATGTTCGACCTGGGCGGGGACACCCTCATGGCACAGGTGCTTACCGATGTCATCATCGCCAACACGAAGGGAGATGGTGAGAGTGATCATTTCTGGGATAATGGCGAGGCAAATCTGCTCAAGAGCCTGATCCTTTATGTGGATATGGACTCTACCCGCAAACCGGAGGAGAAAAACCTGCCGGCCGTCTATCAAATGATCACCCAGAACACAGAAAAAGAACTGACTATGATTTTTGATCGGCTGCCGCTGGACCATCCAGCTAAGGCTCCATACAGCCTGTTCAGTCAAGGCAGTGATGCAGTACGGGCTGGCATTGTGCTTGGCCTTGGAACCAGGCTTCAGGTGTTGCAAAGCGAAGCCGTGCGTCAGATTACCCGTCGCTCGGATATTGATTTGTCACTGCCGGGCAAACAAAAATGCGCATACTTTATCATCTTGGACGACCAAAACTCATCTCTTGAGTTTTTGTCGTCTCTTTTCTTTGTATTTTTGTTCATTAAGTTGGTGCGCTATGCGGACAGTATGCCGGAGCAGCGATGCAAGGTGCCGGTCAATATCATATTGGATGAGATGAACAACATTGGCGTGATCCCTGACTTTGGCCGGCGACTCAGCACAGTACGCTCAAGGGCCCTGCAGATTTTGATGGTCTGCCAGAGCCTGCCTCAGCTTCAGAACCGGTATCCCGATAATCTGTGGGCGGAACTATTAGGCAACGCGGATACGCAGGTTATGTTGGGAGCCACTGATGATGTGTCGGCGCAATACTTCAGTGCCCGCAGCGGAGACATGACAGTGGAAGTCAACTCCACTATGACCACACGACAAAGTATCGCCCTTGCGCAGGTTATTCCTCAATACCGCTACACAGAGGGAATCGGCCGCCGCCGCGTACTGACTCCAGATGAGGTGCTGCGCCTGCCCAACGATGAACTGCTCATCATCATCCGCGGACAGAAGGTTCTGCGGGCCAAGAAGTTTGACTTTACGGAACACCCGTATGCCAAAGAATGCGTGAAGGCCCATATCCGGGACTACAAGCCTGCACATCCTGAGGAGAAGCCCGCTCCGGTGATGGTCCACCCACAAGCGGAGGAAACTCCACCACCGGAAAAAAAGAAGACGGCAAAAGAGAAAACAGCAGGTCGCGGAGCGTCTGCAGCAAAACAGGGCGAGAAGCCTGCTGCTCCAGCTCAAACTAGCGCGCCCCCGGCTGCTGCGCCGCCAGAACAACCGTCAAAACCCGCCAAACGGCCCAAGACCCTCTATGAGAGCGCTAGGCCGCCGACGGATTTTTGAGTAATTAAAGCACGATGAAAAAACAAAGGAGGACTCAATACCATGGCAAAAACCAAGAAAGAGATTCAGGAACAGAACTCTGAAGAAAAGCAGGATGGCATTACTGACGGCCTGACCGATTCGGAATTGTACCCAGATGGGAGCCCGCCTGCGGGCATGATCGATCTGGAACTGGCAAGTGCGACTACATTGGACCCGGATGCCTCCCAGACTGACGAAAATTTGGGCGAAGCTGCGGATGGCCAGGCACCGCATCCCCAGACTGAGAATGATGGGGATGCATCCCAAGATGAATCGCTTCAGCCTGGTGCTGAACCTGGTGAAGGCGACTCTGGTTCCCAGACTGAAACAGAATCCAGTTTGGAACCCGATGACGTTCCCCAGACTGAGTATAATTTTCGAGATGAGTGGCCTCAGCCTGGCGGGCAACCAGGTACCGAACCTGGCGAAGGTGCCTCCGATTCCCAGACCGAGTCTGATTCGGGAGGAGATTGCGATGAGCGGCTTCAGCCTGGTGAAAATGACGATACGCCCCAGACTGACTCGGAATCAGTTCAGGATGCGGAGGCCGGCGCGCCGCCCGCAAGGCGCCGCAGGAGCACCCGCAAGAAGGTATCTGAGGCGGAGCCCAAATCCGATGCTTCTGACGCTGAGGCATCCAATGAGGAGGAAACCAATACAGGGCAGTCCCCAAAACTCCGGATGCCTGGCCGGCGCCGCCAGAGGGTTGTCTCCATTGACGCCGAGCGTACCGTGCAGACAGATACAGACCGGCTGCGCAGCGATCTGCTGGATCTGGTGGAATCCCTTAAAAGCAAGAAGATTCTCACCGGCACGATCCAGGGTGTGGAGCGGCTGGCAGACAACCCGGAGATGTCCTATGCGGTCATCTACCATGGGGACTTCAAAGTGATCATCCCGGTGTTGGAGGCTATTGAGGAGCCGGAGGATTATCGCGGGCAGCCTCGGGGTGATGTACTCCACTATCTGCTCAATAAGAGACTGGGTGCGGAGGTGGACTACATTGTCAAGGGCGTCGACCAGGAAAACAATGTAGTGGCTGCCAGCCGTCTGGAGGCTATGGCACTCAAGCGGCGGGAGTATTATTTCCGTACCGACCGGGACGGCAACTATCAGATCTATGAAGGAATCCGCGCAGAGGCCCGGGTTATCTCCGTTATCCGGGCCGGCATCTTTATTGACCTGTTCGGCGCGGAGTGCTACATCCCGCTGCGGGAACTTTCCTATCAGCGGTGGGTGGATGCCGCGCAGCACTATCAGCCTGGCCAGCGCGTGCTGGTCAAGGTCCTGGAGGTGGACCGCAGCGACCGCAGCCACCCTCGGGTGTCCGCATCGGTAAAGCAGGCGATGGAAAACCCCTACGAAAAGGCCTTGAAGAAATATGTGGTGGGCAACCGCTACGTGGGCACCGTCAGCATGGTGGACCTCAACGGCGTGTTCGTATCCCTGGACGGAGGCGTCGACTGCCTATGTACCTATCCCAAGCGCGGCCGGCCGCCACGGGGCGCCAGGGCGACTGTGCGCATCCTCGGTATCAACCATGAGAACAACCGGATCTGGGGTGTGATCACACATATGTCTACAACTCGATAATGCTTTTGATGTGACAAAAAAAATAAAAATCGAAATTTGTCACATTGATATTATCAACTTTACAATTTAGAAGGGATGTGATAAGATGATGACTGGGAGGTGAGTTCATGGAACTCAGGAACCGTACTCGGTATTTAAAGCAATTGATTTCGTTCCAGGACACAGACCTCATAAAAGTGGTCACCGGTATCCGGCGTTGTGGGAAGTCCAGCCTGCTGGAACTGATGGAAGAGCACCTTAGGGAAAACGGTGTGGCAGCGGAGCAGATCGTCTCTATGAATTTTGAGTCTATGCAGTACGCCGATATGGATAGCAAGGCTCTCTACCAAGCGGTAATGGAGCGGAAACTGGCGGGGAAGAGGCTTTACCTCTTTTTTGATGAGGTTCAAAAGGTCCCCCAATGGCAGAATGCGGTCAACTCCTTTCGGATCGACCTAGACTGCGACATCTATGTAACCGGCTCCAATGCTTTTTTGCTCTCATCCGAGTTGTCCACCTACCTGTCCGGCCGATATGTGGAAGTGAAGATGCTGCCCCTCTCCTTTGCGGAATTCCTTGATTTTCAAGGGTACACAGTGGAGTCATATCAATCTCCCGCAGGCGGCCAACGGAAGCGAGCCATTGACAAACAGGGACAAATGATGGATTTGCGGGAACTGTTTCAGGCATACATCCGCTTCGGCGGGATGCCAGCCATTTCGGAAACCGGGCTTGATCAAAAAAAGGTCCATATGCTGCTGGATGGCATTTACTCTGCTGTGGTAGTGCGGGACATCCTGGAGCGCGGCCGCCGGAAGGAACAGCGGGCCATTACAGACGCACTGCTTTTGCGGAAGATCATCCTCTTTCTGTCCGACAACATTGGGAACAACACCTCAATCCGCTCCATCGGCAACACGCTTGTGACGGAGGGCCTCCTGGAGGAGGGGAACCGTAAGAGCAAGCCAGCCGTGCAGACCATCTCGGCCTATATAGACGCCCTGCTGGAGTCCTATATCTTCTATGAGGTCAAGCGGTTTGACATCAAGGGAAAGGACTATCTGCGGACACTTGGCAAGTATTATATCGTGGATACTGGCCTTCGCAATTACCTGCTGGGTGACCGGGGCGGTGACACCGGCCATCTGCTGGAGAATATCATATATTTGGAACTGTTCCGGCGTGGATACGATGTGGCGATTGGGAAACTGGACGATAAGGAGATCGATTTTATCGCAACCAGCAACGGCCCCAAAAGATATATCCAAGTGACCGAAACCATGAGTGATTCTGAAACACGGAAACGGGAACTGGCGCCTCTGATGGCGGTACAGGACAACTACGAGAAAGTCGTCATTACGATGGATCAGCCGCTGGATACCGACATCAACGGGATTAAGATCGTGAATGCGCTGGATTTCCTGCTGGATGGTGAAACACAGTAGAATTTGGATAGCACTTGGAATCAGGGTGAACGCATGAGGTGCGTTCACCCTGATTCATTTTCTGCGAAGAGGAGATGAACTAAGATGAATAGAACGAGAAAGAAAACGGGACGGGCCTGCCTGTCTCTGTTGGTGATTGTAATGTTGATGTCAGTGTTGTGTCCAGCGGCTTTGGCCGATACCGATGGCACAGAACCACAACTGACACAGCAGCCGGATCAACTGGTTCTGCAGCTTGGAACGCGCTGGGCGGGTGTAGAGTTTGAACTACGCACTGACGCCGGAGTCTTCCCGGCCCCCATTGTTGTAGACAGCAGCGGAGTACTGACTATGGATTTGGGCGGCAGCAAGACCTATACCCTCAGCTGCCTCAATTCCACGGTACCTATCCCAGATCCGCTCACGGGGCACGGCCAGGCTGTACAGGAGCCGGCCGAGCCATCGCAAGACGCCGCTGCGGATGCGGCGCAGCAGGAAAAAACTGATGCAAACTCAGGCAACGGCATCCCAGTCGGCACGCTGATCCTGTTCCTGACAGGCTTGGCTCTCGCTGGGGCGGGCCTGGCTGCGCTCTACATTGCCAAACGGCGCCAGCAGTCGGTTTGTGATAACTGGGAGGATGGGGACGATGACGAATACTGAGCCCCGAAATGGTCCCAGACTGAGATGGATACTCCCAGACTGAAATGAGTGGGATTTTTGCGAAAATCACTGTGTTTTTTGTGATTTTTATTGACTTTTTGGATGGATTCTGCTATAATTTCAACATAGCAAGATACTGCGTAGAGGCTTTCGATACGTCGGGGCGCCATGGCGTCAGACCTGCTGAAATGGTGCGGGGAATCGTTACGGAGCCGCTGTCCCGCGGCCCCACAACGCGCAGGTCTTGTCTGAAAAGAATGTGGCCGGAAGGCCGCTGAAATACAGTGCAGAGTCAATGGCTGGATGCGACACCACTATTCCAGCGCTTGGCTCTGCATTGTCTTTTTTCAGCGGTCTTCCGGTCTTTTTCGTTTTTCCCGGTTCCGCTCAGGCTGATGCGAGTCTGTCATATGTCATTACTTCGAGAGGAGGATTTTAGCATGAAGAGAAAATCAAACCGCAGCAAGGATAGTGTACTGCCGGGTAGTGGGCGCCTACATTGCCACTGCGGCAGCCCTGCGGTTCTGCGCAGCGCGGAGGGTTTATGCAGGGTACACCAGGAGGGAGCGATGGCCTATGTCTGTTCCAGATATCCGGATTGTGATTCCTTTGTGATGGCACATGCAAAGACATTGAAGCCGATGGGCAGTTTGGCGGGACCGGAACTGAGGCGGCTACGCTATAACGCGCATAAGGAATTCAACCGTCTGTACCAGTCAGGGATCATGAGTAAGCGTGATGCTTATCAGTGGCTGGGCATGATTGTGCAGGCACCGATGGCTCACGCCCATATTGGGCATCTGGGAGAGTATTACTGTCAGGTGGTCAT
>ENA-UOJH01001761-UOJH01001761.1-human-gut-metagenome-genome-assembly--contig:-C148-NODE-1761-length-15092-cov-9.273991_pt1 | contig 15092 bp, 10 predicted proteins | sample MGYA00242345_ERZ723892 | MGnify/ENA metagenome assembly ERZ723892 | reverse complement strand
CTGCACGCGCTGCGCAATCAGGTGCGGTGTACATGGCTTCGCCATGAATCCCTGCAATTCGTGACCGATTTGCAACCGCGCCTTACTATCGTGAGGCGCGAGTGACGTTAGATTGGCGGCAGACTGCCTGCGGAATGCGGCATTGCTTCGCTCGCCGCATTGATGAGTGCTCCGGTAGACGGAAATTAGGCTGTACCAGCGCGAGATGGGCAGAGCGGCACCCGCAAGGGGTGTGCCGCATCCGTAAGGCAGCAGAGCCGCCAACGGCTGCGCAACAGCGGATGATAGGAGTACGCCAAGTCGTATAGCAGGGGTAAATGCGGCTTTGCCGCACGCAAGAGGTGCAATCCGGCAAGCATTGCAGCTCTTCGAGCTGCTCGCTTGCAATGAAAAATTTTCTCTGGGAGGGTGTAAGGGAGGGGCGTCTCTTTTCAAAAAAGAGACACCCCTCCCTTATCCGCGTTCCCACACGGTGTGGGGAACAAGGCGGCAGCACTTTGTGCTGCATTATCCCCGCGCCTTAGCGGCGCGCTTTAATTTATAGAGCTCTTCGGCAGCCAGCCGCGTCTTGGCGACCACATCCCCGCCGCCTTGCGGAAAGCAGTAATACAGCGCTTTGTGGTCGCCGATGCACAGCATATCGCCGATCTCGTACCAGAAATAGTCGGCGTACAGGCTGTATGAGGCCTCAGGCTTTTGGAAATAGTCCAGTTTCCCGCTGCAGCCGGTCAGGTGGAAGCCGTTTTCATCGTGGTGCAGCCGGCCTTCGCCCACGCGGCAGATCTCGCGCATGTTGACCATCATGCAGATCTGCACGGGAATATCAAGCTGATATGCGCCGCTTTCCAGCTCCTCGCGCACGCACTGCCGCTCCCAGGTGTACCAGTCCGGCACGTGGGTGAACGCGGCCTCGCCGTTCAAACATTCCAGCGTACCAATCTCTGTCAAGCGGTATTCCTTGTTACAGCTTCGGCAAATGAGTGATGTGCCTTTGCCCTCCATTTTCCCCTCGGCGAGGCAGTGCGGGCACTTGTAGAGCACGCGGTTGAGTCCGTCGGCGCGGAACGGCTCGCTGACGGAGACGCCGTTTTCCTCCTGCCAGCGGAAATTGTCGAAGCGGAAGGCGGAAAAGATGCGCTCATTGATCTCGGCGACGTTCCTTTCTGCAACGTCGCTGGACGAGAGCAGGCACTGCATCTGCGCTGAGACCTTCGCGCGCCGCTTTTGCAGCCCGTTGTAGAGCGGGTCACGCGCGAACGCGCCGTAGGTGCGGATCATCACGACCGGCACATTCAGTGCCTTGACGCACTTGCCGATGCTCTCCGGCAGCGGTGTGGCCGTGCCGTCGAAGCTGTAGCTCGCCTCGGGGTAGAGCAGCACAGACGTTTTGAGCGTCCGCACGCAGTAGAGCATATCGCGCACGAGCGTCGTGTCCGAGCAGAACTTGCGCGTGGGGATGCAGCCGACGCTGCGCATCAGCCACTCCTTGCCGACAAAGCCGTCCGACGTGCAGACGATGTTGAACGGGCGCGGGTACAGCACCGCCTCCGCGATTTTGAGGTCGAGAAAGCACGAGTGGTTCATCAGGACAAGGCAGGGCTCATCGCTTTTGATCTGCGCCATGCCGATCTTCTCGCAGTGGAAATACGTCGCCAGAAGGTCGGGTGCGGAGACTGCGCGCAGGACCGTCCGGAACAGGAGCGACGGATTTTTCGGCTTTTTGTGCACCTGCGGCGGCTGGGCAAGCGCCTGTTCATATGTCATATCGACGACTTTAATTTTCATTCTGTTTCTCCGGCACGACGTGGATGTTCAGATGATCGTAGGACATCTCTACGTTGTGCTTTGCAAAGGTGTTGCGCAGGCGCTCGTACATCTTAAAATAAGTGTCCCAGTAGGCGTCTGCCGCCGTCCAGCAGCGGATGGTGTATTCGATGGAGCTGGCACCGTAATTCGAGAGATACACCGTCGGCGTGGGTTCTTTCAGCACGGCGGGGAAGGCGAGAACGGCGTCCATGCAGGCCTGCTTCACCTCGTCCGTCGGCGCGTCGTAGGATGCTGTGACCTTGTAGACGATGCGGCGGCGGCCCAGGACGGTGAAGTTGATGATCTTCGAGCTGGACATTTCGCGGTTGGGCTGGAGCACGATCTGTCCGTCCGGCGTTTCAATCTTCGTGTGCGTCAGTGAAATTTCACGCACCGTGCCGGTCGTGCCGCCGACTTCGATCTCGTCGCCGAGCGAGAACGGGTGCGAGAAGAGAATGACGAGTCCGCCGGCGACGTTGCCGAGAATGTCCTCGGCGGCCAGCGTGACGCCCAACGTCAGCACCGACATGATGGCGGTGAGCGACGAGGTGTTGATGCCGAGCGCCTCGGCTGTGATGATGATGGTAAGCAGATACAGAAGCGTTTTGAGGCTCGTGAGGATGACCTTTTGCAGCCGCTCGTTCAGGCGGTTCGCGCGCGAGAGCAGCCGCGAACAGAGCTTGAGCACGAGCCGCACGACGATCAGGCAGATGAGGAACGTCAGCAGCGCGGAAAGGATGCTGCCGATGCTGTAGCCACCGATCGAGCGGGAGATGATCTGGGAAATATTGTCCATGGCGTTTCGCCCCTTTCGATGCCCAGTATATCAGTGTTGCCGCGCCTTTGTAAAGAGCACGCTAAGAATCCTCAGAATTCCTTAAACTTTGCCGGTTGAGAAACGGGCGGAAAGAGCGTATAATGCAGCGTGATCTTTTTTAAAAAGGAAGTGCCCGCATGCGCCCTTACGCCCTCATCGACCTCCACTGCGACACGTTGACCGACTGCATGTACGCAGGATCGAACATCATCGACACGCTCGACGATCCCGCGCGCACGCTGTCGCTCACAAGTATTCCGAAGGACATCCACTGGGCGCAGTTTTTCGCCGTGTTCGTGCCCGATGAGCTGCGCGGGGAGAAGGCCATCCGCTTTTTTGATGACGCCTGCGCGAATTTCGACCGCCAGATGCGAAAATTCGCAGATCGTGTGTCGCCCTGCCGCAATGTTGCCGATATGGAGCGCGCGTGGGCGGCGGGGAAGACCGCGGCCTTTCTGAGCGTGGAAAACGGCAGCGCGTTTGCTGGCGACCTGTCGCGCATCGGGAAGACGAAGCGTCAGGGCGTCTGCGCCGTGACGCTGACGTGGAATGGGGAAAACGAGCTCGGCTCGGGCAATGTGACGGACCGCGGCCTGACGGACTTTGGCCGCGCCGCCGTGCGCGAAATGGAGCGCTGCGGCATTTTGATCGACGTCTCGCACCTGAACGACGCGGGGCTCGCGGACGTGTTCGAGACGGCGGAAAGGCCGTTTCTCGCCACGCACTCCAACGCCCGCGCAATTTGCGCGCACAAGCGCAACCTGACGGACGTGCAGATCAAGGAGATGGTGCGCCGCGGCTGCCTGATCGGCCTCAACTACTACGGGCCATTCCTGCGCGACGGGGGAGCGGTCAGGAGCTTAGACGACGTCTATCGCCATGTGGCGCACTTTTTCGACCTCGGCGCGCGCAAAAACCTCGCCCTCGGCTCGGACTTCGACGGCGCGGTGCTGCCGCCGTGCCTTGATTCGCCGGAGAAGGCGGCGGATTTTTACGAGTATCTGCTTTCGCGCGGCGTATCGCAGCAGGACGCAGACGGCATTTTCTTTGAAAATGCTCGCACATTCCTGCGGAAAAACCTTGGGTGAGCGCAAAACGCTTGGCAGCGGGCGGCGCACTGTGATACAATCAATAAAAACAGGGGAGGGGAGCACATGGCAAAAAAATCGAGCCGCAACACCAAGGCGCGTATTGTCTCGGCGGCGTGGAAGCTCTTTTACGAGCAGGGCTATGAGGAGACGACGGTGGAGGAGATCATCTTCGAGTCGGAGACGTCGAAGGGCTCGTTTTACCACTATTTTGACGGCAAGGACGCGCTGCTCTCGTCCCTCTCGGTGCTGTTTGACGAGCGGTATGAGGAGCTGATGCAGCAGCCCCACGACGAGATGGACTGCATCGAGCTCTTATGCTGGCTCAATCAGGAGCTGTTCACGACGATCGAGAACACGGTCTCCATCGAGCTTCTGGCGCGGCTTTTTTCCTCCCAGCTCGTGACCAAGGGAGAAAAGCACCTGCTCGACCGCAAACGCACGTACTATCGTCTTTTGCGCCAAATCGTCTCTCAGGGGCAGGAGCGTGAGGAGCTGACCGACACGCGTACCGTGAGCGAGATCGTCAAGGCCTACGCGATGTTCGAGCGCGGGCTGATGTATGACTGGTGTCTTTCGGGCGGGGAATATTCGCTTGTGCAGTATGCGCGCGAGATGATGCCGCTCTTTTTAGACGGCTTTCGCAAAAAATAAAATTCGTTTCAAAAACAGTCTACTAAATCGTCTTGCAGAAAATGCAGTAAAATTAATCAAAAACTCAGAATTTTGCAGTGCCGTACAGGAATTATTCTGTACGGCGTTCTGTATTTACGTCTGCTTTCTTTTGTGCTATATTGTGCAGGTCTTAACGAAAGCTGAAGGAGAAAATCACATGACAAGCGCACAGATCATTATTGTAGTGACCATCGTTCTCTATCTCGTCGCGATGGTGTTCGTCGGCGTGTATTTTGGCAAAAAGGGCAGCGGCAGCAGCTCGGACGACTTCTACCTCGGCGGGCGCAAGATGGGCCCCGTCGTCACGGCCATGAGCGCCGAGGCAAGCGATATGAGCAGCTACCTTTTGATGGGTCTGCCCGGCCTTGCCTACCTCTGCGGACTGCCGGAGGTGACGTGGACGGCCATTGGTCTGGCCATCGGCACGTATCTCAACTGGCTGATCGTCGCGCGCCGCCTGCGCCGGTATTCGGCCAAACTCGGCGCCATCACGATCCCCGACTTTTTCGCCCGCCGCTTCGGAGATAAGAAGCATCTGCTTTCCTGCATCGCGGCGGTCGTGATCCTCATTTTCTTCATTCCCTACACGGCGTCCGGCTTCAAAGCCATCGGCACGCTCTTCAATAGCCTCTTTGGTGTGGAGTATCATACGGCAATGATCGTCGGCGGCATTGTGGTCGTGCTGTACACGGTGATGGGCGGCTTCATGGCCGTTTCGTTCACCGACCTGATCCAGTCTATCTTCATGACGATCGCGCTCATCGTCATTGTGTGCTTCGGCGTGCAGCAGGCGGGCGGACTGGACACGGTCATCGACAACGCCAGCGCGCTGCCGGGCTATCTCAACATGACGCAGGGCTACGACGCCGCGACCGGCACGGCCGCCTCGTTCAGCACGCTGAGCATCATTTCGACGCTCGCGTGGGGTCTTGGCTACTTCGGCATGCCGCACATCCTGCTGCGTTTTATGGCCATCCGCGAGGAAAAGGAGCTCAACCAGTCCCGCCGCATCGCGACGATCTGGGTTGTGATCTCCATGTTCATCGCCGTGTGCATCGGCGTCATCGGCTACAGCGTGACCGCCGCGGGCAAAGTGCCCTTCCTGGCGACGAGCGCGGAATCTGAGACCATCATCATTAAATTGGCAGACCTGATGAGCCAGCACGGCGTGCTGCTCGCCGTCATGGCGGGCATCATCCTCTCCGGCATTCTGGCCGCAACGATGTCGACCGCGGACTCGCAGCTTTTGGCCGCGGCGTCCAGCGTGTCACAGGACCTCATGCAGCATTCGTTCGGTATCAAGATGAACCAGCGTACGACGATGCTGGCCGCGCGCGCCACGGTCATCGGCATCGCCCTTATCGGCATAGTGCTTGCGTGGGACCCCAACAGCTCCGTGTTCCGCGTGGTTTCGTTTGCGTGGGCGGGCTTTGGCGCGGCGTTCGGCCCTGTGATGCTCTTCTCGCTCTTCTGGAAGCGCGCGAACAAGCAGGGCGCGCTCGCGGGCATGATCACTGGCGGCGCGGTGGTCTTCATCTGGAAGTACCTCATCGCGCCGATGGGCGGCGCGTGGGCCATCTACGAGCTGCTCCCCGCGTTCCTTGCGGCGTGCATTGCGATCGTGATCGTATCGCTCGCGACGCCCGCGCCGGAGAAGGCCGTCACCGATACCTTCGACGAGATCTGCGGCAAATAAAAGGGAAGAACAGGCGAGGGCTGCGGCCCTCGCTTTTCTTTGTTAGCCAAATGGAGTGAAATGGAAAAATATGACAAAAAATCCGCATTGACTATTGAAAATGGAATGACTAACGTTTATTATTGATAACATCTATTTATGGGTGCTGACATCAGGCGGCGGGATACGTGCATTTGTCCTGCCGGCCGATACTACACTGATGGCAAGCAGTGAAAGGAGAAAACAGCAGTGTCAAGACTCGATATTATGACGCCCTCCCATGCCCAGACCGTCATCGACGGGCTGTACCGCGATGTGGAGCGGCGTATCGCCGCAAGCCCTCCGGGACTGTGTCCGGTGGACCTGGCCAAGAGCTTTCTGGATCTCTGCCATGCGCAGACGTGCGGCAAGTGCGTTCCCTGCCGTATCGGCCTCGGCCAGCTCTCTGAGCTGATGGAGCAGGTGCTCGAGGGCGAAGCCACGATGGAGACCATCTCGATCATCGAGCGCGTGGCGCGTGTGATCGTCAACAGCGCCGACTGCGCCATTGGCCGCGATGCGGCGCGCCTGGTGCTTGACGGCGTGCAGGGCTTCCGCGACGACTACGAAGAGCATATTCTGCGCCACCGCTGCCTTGGCGGCATGCGCGAGCCCGTTCCCTGTGTGGCGCTGTGCCCTGCGGGCGTGGATATCCCGGGCTATCTCGTGCTCATCAAGTACGGCCGCTACGCCGATGCCGTGCGCCTGATCCGCAAGGATAACCCATTCCCCTCGGCCTGCGCGTACATCTGCGAGCATCCGTGCGAGGCGCGCTGCCGAAGAAACATGATCGACGACGCGGTCAACATCCGCGGCCTCAAGCGCTACGCAGTGGATAACGCGGGCTACGTGCCGCAGCCCGACTGTGCCGAGCCCACAGGCAAGAAGGTCGCCGTCATCGGCGGCGGCCCGAGCGGCCTTTCCGCGGCGTATTACTTAGCTTTGATGGGCCACAAGGTCACCGTGTATGAAAAGTGCGCGAAGCTCGGCGGCATGCTGCGCTACGGCATCCCCAACTACCGCCTGCCGCGCGAAGTGCTCGACGCGGAGATCGCGTCGATGCTGGCGCTTGGCATCGATGTGCATGTCAACGTCAATGTCGGCGACGATGTGACGTTCGACGAGCTGCGCCAGCAGAACGACGCGCTTTACATCGCGCTAGGCGCGCACACGGATAAAAAGACCGGCATCGAGGGCGAGGACGCTGAGGGCGTCATCTCCGCGGTCGAGATGCTGCGCGAGATCGGCGACGATCACATGCCGGACTTCCGCAACAAGGACATCGTCGTCATCGGTGGCGGCAACGTCGCGATGGATGTCTGCCGCAGCGCCGTTCGTCTCGGCGCGCGCAAAGTGAGCTGCGTCTACCGCCGCCGCCAGGAGGACATGACGGCCCTTCCCGAGGAAGTGGAGGGCGCCGTTGCCGAGGGCGTGGAGCTCGTGACGCTTCAGGCACCTGTCCGCATCGAGACCGATGCGAACGGTCACGCCGTCGCGCTGTGGACACAGCCGCAGATCATCGGCGAGATGGATAAAAAGGGCCGCCCCGCGCCCGAAAAGGCCAAGCGCAGCGAAAAGCGCATCGCGGCGGACGTTGTCGTTGTCGCCATCGGTCAGGGCGTGGAGACCCACGGCTTTGAGCAGACGAAGATCGCAATCAAGCGCGGCGCGTTCGTCGCCGAGGCCAGCGGCCAGATCGACAATATGGACGGCGTCTTCGCCGGCGGCGACTGCGTCACCGGCCCTGCGACCGTCATCCGCGCCATCGCGGCCGGCAAGGTCGCCGCGGCGAATATCGACGAATACCTCGGCTTTCACCACGAGATCGACCCCGGCGTCGAGATCCCCACGGCGCGGCTGAACAACAAGCCGCCCCACGGCCGTATCGACACCACCGAGCGCGAGGCAGGCGAACGCAAGCACGACTTCAAGTGCATCGAGTGCGGCCTCACCGATGAAGAGGCGTACTCCGAGGCGTCGCGCTGCCTGCGCTGCGACCACTTCGGCTACGGCATCTTCCGCGGAGGGAGGAAAGGCAAATGGTAAGAAACGTTACACTGACCATCGACCACAAGAGCGTCACCGTGCCCGAGAATACCACGATCTTGGAGGCCGCGCGCTCGGTCAATATCAATATCCCGACGCTGTGCTACTTAAAGGACATCAACGAGATCGGCGCGTGCCGCATCTGCTGCGTGGAGGTCGAGGGCATGGAGCGCCTCGTCCCCGCGTGCGACAATGTGGTGGCGGACGGCATGGTCGTCTTCACGAACAGCGCCAAGGCGCGCGAGGCGCGCCGCATGAACCTGCGCCTCATCCTTTCACACCACGATACATCGTGCACGAACTGCACGCGAAGCGGCAACTGCACCTTGCAGCAGCTGGCGAACGACTTCAACATGCGCGGCACGCACTTCCCCAAAAAGCTGCGTCACGAGGCGGTGGATTATTCCACGCCGCTCATTCGCGAAAACGACAAGTGCGTGCAGTGCTTGCGCTGCATCCAGGTGTGCGAAAACGTGCAGAGCGTGAAGATCTGGGACCTTCTCGGCACGGGCTCGCGCACGGTCGTGGACGCGTCGTACAACCGCCGCATTCAGGACACCGAGTGCACCTACTGCGGCCAGTGCATCACCCACTGCCCGACGGCGGCGCTGCGCGAGCGCGACGACACGGGTCTCGTCTTCGACGCGATCGACGATCCGAATATCGTCACCGTGGCGCAGGTCGCGCCCGCGGTGCGCGCGGCATGGGCCGAGCAGTTCGGGCTCGACAGCGAGTTCGCAACGCCCAAGCGCATGGTCGCGGCGCTGCGCGAGCTGGGCTTCAACTATGTGTTCGACACCGACTTTGCCGCCGACCTCACGATCATGGAGGAAGGCAGCGAGTTTATCGAGCGCTTCACCCACAAGGACCAGTATCAGTGGCCGATGTTCACGTCCTGCTGCCCGGGCTGGGTTCGCTTTGTGAAGTCCCAGTACCCCGAACTGACGGACAATCTCTCCACGGCCAAGTCGCCCCAGCAGATGTTCGGTGCGGTGGCGAAGAGCTACTTTGCCGAAAAGGTCGGTATCGACCCCAAGCGCCTTTTCGTCGTCTCGATCATGCCGTGCGTGTCGAAAAAGAGCGAATGCGCGCTGCCGACGATGAAAAACGACGCGGGCGACCCCGATGTCGACGTGAGCATCACGACGCGCGAGCTGAACATTATGATGCGCGCGAATCACATTGAACCCAAGTACCTGCCCGAGGAGGAGTTCGACAGCCCGCTCGGCTCCGCGACCGGCGCGGCGGTCGTCTTCGGCGCGACCGGCGGCGTGATGGACGCGGCGCTGCGTTCGGCGTACTTCCTCATCACGGGCAAGAATCCTGACCCTGACGCGTTCACCGCCGTGCGCGGCATGGACGGGTGGAAGGAGGCGACGTTCAACATCCCCGGCGCGGGCGACGTGCGCGTCGCGGTCGTGAGCTCGCTCGGGAAAGCCCGCAAGCTCATTGAGGCTGTCAAGCGCGGCGACGCAGCGTATGACTTTGTCGAGGTCATGGCCTGTCCCGGCGGCTGCGCGGGCGGCGGCGGTCAGCCCATCCACGACGGTACCGAGCTTGCCGAGGATCGCGGCAACGTGCTCTGGCGGCTCGATCAGGGTGAGCTTCTGCGCTTCTCGCACGAGAATCCGGATGTCAAGGCGCTCTACAAGGACTACCTCGGCGCGCCGCTTGGCGAAAAGTCGCACCACCTGCTGCACACCGACCACAACGCGTGGCAGATGCCGCAGAAAATGCTGTAAGGACGCAAAAAAAACTCCGTATGAGATTTCTCATACGGAGTTTTTTATTGCTGAATTTTATCGGGTGTACGTGCCGTACTCACTGATGACGGCGCAGAGCTGACTAAACGCCTGCTGCGCGTCGCCGTCGATCTTGTAGGCGACGGCGCGGTTGGCGTCGTCGTAGATGAAGCCCTCGTCCCAGTTGAGGTATAGGTCGTGCTTCTGTCCGTCTTCGGGGATCCACCAGATGGTGACATAGTTCTCGTTCTGCGTGAAGCGGGAGAAAAGCGAGGTGGGCAGGCGGTAATAGCGCTGCACCGAAATTTCAGACATAGCGCTGCGCAGAGCCGCGGCGGCCTCGCTGTCCGGATAGCCCTCTACCCGGCAGTCGCCGGTGTCGAACGTGCCGTAGCCGTCCGGCGTGGGAACAATGGTCGAAATGCAGAAGAGTCCGTCGACGCGGGCGGTCTCAGGCGCGGGGATCAGCTCGCCGAGCGGCTGCGAGCGGCGCAGCAGCAAAAACGCGGCAACGACGAGAAGCACTGCGGCGACGGCGATGAGCACGGTTTTTCTCTTTTTGTCCATGGGGTTCTCCTTTCCAAAATCAAGCTTGCTTTTTGCCGTTCAACAGGGGAGAGGGGAATCGCTTTTCGATAGTTTACCTGAGAAAGAGCTTTTTGACAAGCCCTTCTTCGGGCGTGACATAGAGTGTGCGGTAATTGTCGTAGGTCACCATGCCGGGGCGTGCGCCCGCGGGCTTTTTGACGAACTTCACGGGGCAGTAGTCGACGGGGACGCTGCTGCTCTCCTTCGCCTGCGAGAAGTAGGATGCGAGCATTGCGGCCTCGCGCAGATCATCGTCGCTCGGCGTGAGCCCCGCGCAGCGCAGGATGACGTGCGAGCCGTGGATGTGCTGGGTGTGGAACCAGTAGTCGCGCTTGTCGGCCTTTTTTGTCAGCTGGTCGTTCTGCACGTTGCTGCGGCCGACGAGGACCTCAAGCCCACTCGAGGTTTTGAATGTGCGCGGGGCGAAGGCGCGCTTGAGCTCCTTTTTGCCGCTCGACTTTCGGATATAGTTCGTCTCCTGCAATTCGCGGCGGATCTCATTGAATTCCTGCTCAGTCTCCGCCTGCGAAAGCTCCTGCAGGACGCTTTCCAAGTACGCGCGTTCGTTTTCCGCCTTTTCGATCTGCTTGCGCAGGTGGAATTCGGCGGTCTTGAGCTTGTTGTACTGCTTGTAGTTTTTCGCGGCGTTCTGCTGGGGGGAGAGCAGCGGGTCGAGCGGGATGTCGATGGTCGGGCAGCCGTCCTCGTAGTAGTTTTCCGCATGCAAGACTTTTTCTCCGCTCTTCATGCGGTACAGGTTCGCGGTGATGAGGTCGCCGCGCAGGCGGAATTCGTCGCGCTTCTGCGTCGCGGCGTAGTCGTGCTTTAAGTTCTCGGCCTTGCGCGCCATGCGGTCGCGCGCGACCGTGACCGCGTGCGTCAGCTCGCGGCCGCGGCGGGCGGAGAGCTCCTGCCGCTCACGCGCGTCGTAGAACTCGTCGAGCATTTGCGAGAAGCTCTCACGCGTCTCGACCTGCGTTTCCGCGCCGTACTGCGCGATGGGACGGTAGGTGAAATCCACGGGCTTGCCGTCGCGGTAGAGGATGACGGGCATATAGTTATCTTCCTTTACAGCGTTGGCTGTATCGGAAAATTCCTGCACCAGCGCCCCGCGCTGCGTATCATTCAGCGTGCCGAAGCGCACATCGGTCTCGTGTCCCGCGCGGAAGGCGAATTCGCGCGCGATCAGCGGCGAAATGCCGGTGTAATGGTCGAGCACCCACTTGTCGACAGCCTGCTCCGCGTCGCCGCCGCGCTGCGCGAGGGCGAGGGAGTCCTCCTCCTGCGATAAAAGCGACAGCTTGTCGAGCGGTGTCGGCAGATGGTAGAAAAGGCCGGGCAGCAGTTGGCGCGTGGCGGAAAGGTCCGCGTCCACGCGGCGCAGACATTCGACGATACGCCCCTGCGCGTCGAGCAGGACGAGGTTCGACCGCCGCCCCATGCACTCGAGCACGAGCTGCTTGCGGCTGATCTCGCCGAATTCGTCCGTGCACTGGAGCGTTAAAATCACCATGCGCTCAAGATCCGGCTGCTCGATGGACAGCACGCGCGCGCCGACTAAGTGCTTGCGCAGCAGCATGCAGAACATCGGCGGCTGGGCAGGGTTGTCGCGCAGAATGTTCGTGAGCTGGATGCGCGGTTGGTTTGCGCCCGCGTTGAGCAGCAGGCGCAGATTGCCGCGCAGCAGCAGAACGATTTGGTCGCGCGCGGGCTGCTGCACCTTGTCGATGCGCGCGCCGATGAGCTGAGGTCTCAGCTCGTGTAAAACTGCCCGCAGGCAGATCGCGTCAAGTGGCATTGTCGTCCTCCATCATCCGGTTGAAAAGCTCGTTGATGCGCGCGTGATCGTCGCGCAGATACAGCCAGCCGAACAGCGCCTCGAGGCCTGTGGCCTTCTGATAGTCCGCGCGGTCGGCGTGGTGGGGGATGGAATGGACATTCGCGTTGCGCCCGCGGCGGAACACAGAGGCCTCTTCCTCCGTCAAAAGGGGTAAGAGCTTTTCGGCAAAGCGCGCCTGCTGCGGCGCGCAGACGAGCTCGACCGTCGCGCGGTGAAGGCCCTTGCCCGTCGCCTTGCCGTGCACGCACAGATATGTGCGCACAAGCAGCTCATACACCGCGTCGCCCAGATGGGCGAGGCCGATGGAGCTGATGGCGCGGATGGCGTCGTCGTTCATTTTGGCTTGTGTATAATCGTACATAAAAACTCCTGAGGTTTGAAAGTACACATATTCTATAACCTTGTCGGAATTCTGTCAATCGGCGAGCGCTGCCGCGCGCGAAAAGCCGTTGCGCTTTTGCAAAAATCCGCTATAATGGCAGAAAAGACAAGACCTTTGAGATCGGAGAAGAGAAGCCTATGAAAAAACTGACCACCGCGCTGCTCACGGCGCTTTTGCTGCTGAACCTTGCCGCCTGCGGCGAAAAGGAGCCGGACGACACCCCGTCCGGCTACGACGATTCGCTCATTTCCGAGCTTTACAGCGAGGAGGGCGAGTACACGGACGCCGAGAACAACACGCTCGCATACAGCTACCATGTGCCAAGAATCGTGTCGGAAACGGCGGTCGCCGCCGCGCTGAACGACGAGATCGCCGATCAATTCGGCGCGCTCGTGCAGGAGCAGAAGAACATGATGGCCTCCCGCGTTTCGCTCACATGCCTTTCCGTCACGTGGACGAGCTACTGGAACGACAGCCTGCTCTGCCTTGTGGTGCGCGCGGAGATGGACGGCGACACGAGCACGACGGAGACGTACAGCTACGACTTTTTCGGCGGCAAACGCCTCATGAGCGAGGACCTGCTGGCGCGCTGCGAGCTTTCAACGCAGGACTTCATCACGGCGGCGCGCCGCACCGCGGCAAACTACTTTGATGAGACGTACCGAGATGCGCTCAGCGGCAGCATGGGCGGCGCGGGCTTCATCGCGTCCTATGCCGAGCGCCGCGCGTGGACGCTCTCGGACGAGAACATCAACGCGGAGATGCGGCTCTATCTCGACGGCGGCGTGCTGCACATGATCGTGCCCGTCGGCTCGTTCGCCGGGGCGGAGAGCTACGACGCTGACCTTGCGCTCGACCTCTCTGCGCGCGAGACGGTCGAGAAGACGGCGCAGGACAGCTTTGTCAAGGCAGCGCTCTCGGGCGGCGATTTGACGGTCAGCTTTGAAAAGACGGCGGACTCCGCGTGGTACGCGGAGAATTTCCGCTTTGACTACGAGACCATCTACCCCGTGGAAGGCCTGTATTCCGACTACACGGATGTGTTCGTCGGCTCGGTGGGGCAGGGGTACTTCCCGTACATCTTCCTGCTGACGAGCGAGGGCACGGTGGAGTACGTGAACCTGCTCGAGGGCCTGACGGCGGGCTTCCTCTGCGACGGCGGACCGCTCGGCGGCGTGAAGGGCGTTGTTTCGTTCGAGTCCGGCGAGGTCGAGGAGGACTACGGCACGTATCAGACGGTGTTCGCCGTCGACGCATCAGGGGAGAAACACGACCTCTCCGGCGCGGTCAGCGACGCGGACTACACGATCCCGTCGGAATTTCTCGGCGAGTGGACGGCGACCGTGACGCACGACACCGCCGAGCAGGGCAGCTATGACAGCGATTATATTCTGACGCTCACGGATGGCGGCGGCCTCACGGTGCAGGACATCAACAGCGAGGTTGGGATTTTCTTTGAGTACACCGGCCAGCTCAACTACCTCGGCACGAACGGCGAGGGCATGGTCTTTGGCTATCACTTGAACGAGAATGCGGGCACGGTGCGCTACGGCGCGTTCACGCTGCTGCGCGGCAGCGACGGCCTGCACGTCAAATCCGTCGCAGGCGAAAACTTCTTCGACGCGCCGAGCGGACGCTACACCGTGTTTGCGAGAGGGTAAAAAGAAAAGCAGGGCCTTTTTTGAGCGCGGAAGGGCCCTGCTTTTTTTCGGCTTTGACGCGCTAAGCAAAATTAGAGGGGGATACCGCTTTGACCGCGCTCCTGATCCATGCGGTCACACCCCCTTGGCATCTGACGGGAGAAAGAGGCTTTGGCGGCATCCGGAGACCAAGGAGAAAGCCTCTCAAATCGGGGAAAATGCTCTAGTGAAAGGAGAACCTTTCAAAAAAGCAAAGATTTCTTCAAAAAAGTGTTGACAGGTTCTACTCTCTGTGCTATATTATCACTTGTTCCGAGCCGAACGGAACGGTAAAAACAAAACGGCATGGGGGTATAGCTCAGCTGGGAGCCCGGTTGAAGCGGGAAATATCATCAGTACTAATTGAATAAGAAATTACTCAGCGCACCCCTTATATGGGGGTATAGCTCAGCTGGGAGCCCGGTTGAAGCGGTAAACAACCCCCGCACTAATTGAATAAGAAATTACTCAGCGCACCCCTTATATGGGGGTATAGCTCAGCTGGGAGCCCGGTTGAAGCGGTAAACAACCCCCGCACTAATTGAATAAGAAATTACTCAGCGCACCCCTTACATGGGGGTATAGCTCAGCTGGGAGAGCGCTTGACTGGCAGTCAAGAGGTCAGCGGTTCGATCCCGCTTATCTCCACCAATCGGGTGCGCTGAGTATTCTTAATAAATGCTTGCTTTGAAAAAAGCAAGTTTTTTGTTTTATG
>ENA-UOJH01001759-UOJH01001759.1-human-gut-metagenome-genome-assembly--contig:-C148-NODE-1759-length-15108-cov-6.273700_pt1 | contig 15108 bp, 10 predicted proteins | sample MGYA00242345_ERZ723892 | MGnify/ENA metagenome assembly ERZ723892 | reverse complement strand
TCGGTTCAAGCATGAAGTCGGTAGGTGAAATCATGTCTATCGGTCGCTCTTTCGAAGAAATCATTCAGAAAGGTCTTCGCATGATCGGTCAGGGTATGCACGGTTTTGTAGGTAACGACGATGTACACTTCGACGACCTCGATAAAGAACTTTCACGTCCGACTGACTTGCGTATCTTCTCCATCGCACAAGCTATGGAAGAAGGATACAGCATCGACCGTATCCACGAACTGACTAAGATCGATCCCTGGTTCCTCGGCAAGCTGAAGAACATTGTAGACTATAAAGCCAAATTGTCTACCTATAACAAGGTGGAAGATATCCCGGCTGACGTAATGCGTGAAGCTAAGGTTCTTGGTTTCTCTGACTTCCAGATTGCCCGCTTCGTTCTGAATCCGACCGGAAACATGGAAAAAGAAAACCTTGCAGTACGTGCTCACCGTAAAGCCTTAGGTATTCTTCCGGCTGTAAAACGCATCAATACTATCGCTTCCGAACATCCGGAACTGACTAACTACCTGTATATGACTTATGCAGTGGAAGGTTACGACGTAAACTATTATAAGAATGAGAAATCAGTAGTAGTACTGGGGTCGGGCGCTTACCGCATCGGTAGCTCGGTTGAATTTGACTGGTGCTCGGTGAATGCGGTTCAGACTGCCCGCAAGCTGGGTTACAAGTCTATCATGATCAACTACAATCCTGAAACAGTTTCTACTGACTACGATATGTGCGACCGTCTGTACTTCGACGAACTTTCTTTCGAACGTGTGCTTGACGTGATCGACCTTGAACAACCGCGTGGTGTGATCGTATCCGTAGGCGGACAGATTCCGAACAACCTGGCTATGAAGCTGTATCGCCAGTCGGTACCTGTACTGGGTACTTCGCCGGTTTCTATCGACCGTGCCGAAAACCGTAACAAGTTCTCTGCAATGCTCGATCAGCTCGGTATCGACCAACCGGCATGGATGGAACTTACCAGCCTCGAAGAAGTGAAAGGATTCGTAGAAAAAGTAGGTTATCCGGTATTGGTTCGTCCTTCATACGTACTCTCGGGTGCTGCAATGAACGTTTGCTACGATGACGAAGAACTGGAAAACTTTTTGAAGATGGCTGCTGAAGTATCTAAGGAGTATCCGGTAGTTGTTTCTCAGTTCCTTGAAAATACAAAGGAGATAGAGTTTGACGCTGTAGCTCAGAACGGTGAAGTGGTTGAATACGCTATTTCCGAACACGTAGAGTTTGCCGGTGTACACTCCGGTGACGCTACTCTGGTATTCCCGGCACAGAAGATTTATTTTGCAACTGCCCGCCGCATCAAGAAGATCAGCCGTCAGATTGCTAAAGAACTGAATATCTCCGGTCCGTTCAACATCCAGTTCCTTGCCCGCAACAACGAAGTGAAGGTAATTGAATGTAACCTGCGTGCTTCTCGTAGCTTCCCGTTTGTATCTAAGGTGCTGAAACGCAACTTCATCGAAACGGCTACCCGCATCATGCTGGATGCTCCGTATAGCCAACCGGACAAAACTGCGTTCGACATCGACTGGATTGGCGTAAAAGCCTCTCAGTTCTCTTTCTCCCGTCTTCACAAGGCTGACCCTGTTTTGGGTGTGGACATGTCTTCTACCGGTGAAGTAGGTTGTATCGGTGATGATTTCTCTGAAGCATTGCTGAATGCGATGATCGCTACAGGCTTCAAGATTCCGGAAAAGGCAGTGATGTTCTCTTCGGGTGCAATGAAGTCTAAGGTTGACTTGCTGGATGCAAGCCGCATGTTGTTTGCCAAAGGATATCAGATTTACGCTACTGCCGGAACCGCTGCATTCCTGAATGCTCATGGTGTAGAAACGACTCCGGTTTACTGGCCGGATGAAAAACCGGGAGCAGAAAACAATGTGATGAAGATGATCGCTGATCATAAGTTCGATTTGATCGTTAACATTCCGAAGAACCACAGCAAGCGTGAGTTGACGAATGGTTACCGTATCCGTCGTGGCGCTATCGATCATAATATTCCGTTGATTACGAATGCTCGTCTGGCAAGTGCTTTCATTGAAGCATTCTGTGAACTGAAACTGAGCGATATTCAGATTAAGAGCTGGCAGGAATATAAATAAACTGCTTTATATATAATAAGGAGACTCTCTCTTTGGCATACCAAGGAGAGAGTCTCTTTTTTTATGTATGGCTTGGTTTATTTTCTCTCTTTATTTCTCTCTCTGTGAATCAACATACGTTTTGCTCTCATGCTCTCACTTTTTGCCTGTATCGCTTTATCCATCGTAGTTACAGCTATGGTAGCAAGTGTGGTAGCAGTGTGGTAGCAAGCGTTTGCTCTCACTTTTTATCCATTCGCAATCCGTTTTTTCTTTCTGTTATGGTCTTATATTCAGTACGTTAACATCTGAGCTGTCAACTGTTAATGATTGTCGTTTCATCTATTAATAATTGAGAATTCAGGTATTAATGGCTGATACCTCCTCTGTTATTGCCTGATCAATGCTTTGTTCTGACTTATCGCCAGGTGTTTCAAACGGGTTTCCATCGCTTGAAACCACAGTTTCCATTACTTGAAACTAGAGTTCCCATTACTTGAAACTTTAGTTTCATACGCTCGAAACTTTTGGTTTCAAGCCTTTGGAACTACAGTTTCACACCGATGAAACTAGAGTTCCAAGCTGTGGAAACTGCGGTTCCAAATGGAGAGAATGTTAAACTCTCAGGTAGAGGGTTCTAAGACTATTAATTGCTCTCTTACATCCTAAGTGAAATAACTGATAGTGAATGGTACCTGTATTTTATGGCTTACTCACGCAATAATTGTAGACTTTCAGATTCTGTACCTTACTGTTGAAGTTTCCAGCCTTTTCCAGCGGGAAGACTAGTGTACGTACATAACTCATCGAATCTTTCCCTGCGTTAAAGTAGAGTTTCTGCGTATTCATTTCTTCAACCACCTTTCCGTTGACCCTCAGCGTAGTGCTTCGGTTGTTTCCTTCTATCTGAATAGTTGCTTTTTCTCCCGGATTCACTTTGTAGGGGAAGGTATTCAGGTAACCGTCGCGGGCAAATCCCATCATTCCCCGGATGGGGTCGGACAGGTAGAATACAGCATTAGGAGAACGGAATAATTCGGTTCCTTCGTTCTCTTCTGCTCCGGTGATGTCGAAGCTCACAGTGTAGTTATAACCGATTTCCGGATAATCGGAAGTGCTGCCGGGGGCAACCGTGGAACGTTCGTATACTAATCCCGGCTTTGTGCCGATTCTCGCCAGCTGATTGACTCCGGGTGCTTCGCTGAGGAGCGCTCGTTTCTCATTAAATGTTTCATAAGGAATACCCGTTTGGGCACCTGTCCACATTTTTACGGACAGAGTCTGCAAAGGTGAGAATATACGGTGATGGATGTCTTTTACTGAAATTCCGTTGCCGGCATGGTCGTTCCAGATAGCAAACATACCGCCGAGAATGGAAGGGTGCTTTTCTTCAAATACCGATTTTCCGATATGGGCTGGAGTCCATTCCTTATATAAGTATGGCTCGTTGAGGTAGTCCTGATAATACTCGGCTACCGGAACGATATAGACCATTCCGTCCGGAATACAGATTAACTTGTATCCGTCTTTTATCATGGTTGCCGGGTCGGCATACCCGTTGTACCAGGCATTCATGATGACGTTTTCTGATTTGACAGGGGTATCACCTTTGGCATGGCTGAGAGCGCCCCATACCACTGCTTGCTTGCCAAAACCTTCGACAAAACGAATGTAATGATCGGTGAAAGCCCGGAATTTTTCTATCACGTCTTTCTTTGCATTCGAGTATTCGTCTGTACCGATATGTACCCGTTTGCCAACAAACACCGGATTGTCGCCTTCCAGATATTCTTTGAACAGAGCATCTACAAATTCATACGTTTCCGGCTTGAATAAGTCGAGATGATCCATTCCATACTCTTTGCTGCCGATTTCCGGTTTGTAATGAGTAAGTGCCAGTGAATGGGCAGGAACATCAATCTCCGGAATGATTTCCACGAAGTTGGATGCTGCCTGTTTCTGGAAGTCGATGAACTCTTTCTTGGAATAAGAGCCGTCACGGGCAGCCAATCCCGGATAAGTATCCGACTCCAGACGGAAAGCAGCATACGTCTTATCCCAGTTGTGCTCGAAATATTGCTTGAATCCGTTATCGTTCAGATGAACTTGCAGCGTATTCATTTTGTAGTAAGCCATGATTTTTACCAGGTCTTGCAGATAAGACATCGGTATGAACTTACGACCGCAGTCTATCATGAAGCCGCGAAGCGGATAGTCGGGATAATCTCGGATTACTCCTTGCGGGAGTGAACGTTCCTGATTCTGCTCCGCCAGTTGCAGGAGGGTGCGTGTGCTCCAGTAAAGGCCGGTTGTGGTAGGGGCGGAGGCAGCTACGCGGTCGGTTATCTTAATGGCATAACCTTCTTCGCCTAATTTCTTGTCTGTCGATAATGCTAAGACAAAATCGCCGGAGGCAGCCTTGCCTTGTACTACGCTTAATGTCTGCCCGAACATCTGCCGATAATCGTCGGCAAACATCTTGGCTATTCGCAGTAATTCGGGATTTTGGGAGGTACAGACAATCCGGGCATCTTTTCCCGGAATAAAGTTGCCGTCTTTTCCCGTCCATTGTTTGAGTTCGGGAATAACGAACGGTTTCGGGTTGACAGCGGCACGGGATAAACTACCCGTCAGACAAAAGATGACCAATAAGGCCAAAGCTTTCAGCGATACAAACTTGTTTCTCATAAGGGGGATTTTTGTGTTTTTGTTAATTAATAAATGATTATAGTTAATTATTGGGTGAAAGTAGGCATAATTTGGATATCTGTCAACAAGTAAAGCTATTTATTTTTTATTTTTGTGATTTCCAAAATGATAAAAACCGATTAAGAATGTTAGTACTTCTATCTTGCGCCAAGACGATGAGTGCGGTGTCGAAGGTGAAAGTTCCTTTGACTACGAGCCCCCGCTTTCAGAAGGAAGCGGCGGAAATAGCGTTGCAGATGTCTCAGTTTTCTGTTGACGAATTGGAACGTTTACTGCGTGTCAACGCTAAGATTGCTGTGGAGAATTATAAGCGTTACCAAGCTTTTCATGCGGAGGCTACTCCGGAATTACCGGCTTTGCTGGCTTATACCGGAATCGTATTCAAGCGCCTCAATCCGAAAGATTTCTCTGTGGAGGACTTTGAATATGCGCAGGAACACTTGCGGCTGACTTCGTTCTGTTATGGGCTGTTGCGCCCTTTGGATGTAATTCGTCCTTATCGTCTGGAGGGAGATGTCGTGTTGCCGGAATTAGGGAATCAGACAATGTTTTCCTACTGGCAGTCGCGTTTGACGGATGTGTTTATACAGAATATCCGGCAGGCAGGAGGAATCTTGTGTAACCTTGCCAGCGATGAGATGAAAAGTCTGTTTGACTGGAAACGGGTGGAGAAGGAGGTGCGTGTGGTAACTCCCGAATTTCATGTCTGGAAGAATGGAAAACTGGCTACGATTGTGGTCTATACCAAAATGTCTCGTGGCGAAATGACACGTTTTATCTTGAAGAATAAGGTCGGGAATCCGGATGACCTGAAGGGATTCTCGTGGGAAGGGTTCGAATTTGACGAATCCCTTTCGGATGAAAGAAAATTTGTATTTACGAATGGTAAGGGGGAATAAGGAATATGACAGAAGTCGAGAAGATGCGTAGCAGCCAGTTGGCTGATATGTCTGCACCGGAGTTGCAGGAACGTTTTGAACATGCAAAGAAGTTGCTGGCTGTCATGCGTGGATTGAGCACGTATGATGACGGTTACAGGGAATTGTTGGAAGAGTTGGTGCCGGGTATTCCTGAAACTTCGGTGATCTGCCCTCCTTTCCATTGCGACCACGGAGACGGGATCAGGTTGGGCGAACATGTATTTGTCAATGCCAATTGTACTTTTTTGGATGGAGGATACATTACAATCGGTGCTCATACGCTGGTAGGGCCTTGCGTGCAGATTTATACGCCGCATCATCCGATGAATTATCTGGAACGTCGCGGTTCGAAAGAATATGCCTATCCGGTTACGGTCGGTGAAGATTGCTGGATTGGTGGCGGAGCAATCATCTGTCCCGGTGTGACGATTGGCAACCGATGTGTGATAGGAGCGGGAAGTGTCGTAACGAAAGATATTCCCGACGACAGTGTCGTAGTCGGGAATCCGGCCCGTGTGGTCCGCAAACAGGTTTAACCGGGAAATTTATTTCCCGGATTTGAGTGTTCCCGCATTGTTGTCTTCGTTATGAAGGCGTCTTTCGGCGGACTCGTATTTGCGTCCGAAACTGAAATTCCACGAAAGTGTGAGAGCGAATACTCTGGAACTTTCTTTGATGTACATCCAGTTTTTGGAAGGAGCTAACGGACTGAAGTTCTCACTCCCTATTCTGTAGTTACTGCCGAAAGGGTTGAGAGACATGACTCCTACATTCAGCTGCTTGTAGCGGTAGCTGACGCTTAAAAGATGGTAGTTCTCTCCGTAACTCAGAGTCTCTCCGTAAAAATCATTTCGGTGGTTCCGTATCTCGAAATACGCGCTCCATTTTTTATAGGCTGCCGTTGCGCTGGCACAATAGTACCAGTTGGTATAAGTGTGATGATAGTTGTGTCCGCGGCTGTCGAAATAGTTGATACCTGTCGATATGGACAAACTTAAGATATCTTTTATAGGGCCTACCTTGATTTCTACTTCCGGATTGAGCTTTTGCCAGCTCCGCTGGTTGGCGGTGGTGCGCACAAAAAGTTCGCCTTCTCTGAATGTTTCTTCCATATTGGGCTTGTGCTGATACTGATACAGGAGATAAAGGCTGCTGCTGAATAGTCCTTTACGGAAGTCTACGTTCAGCGTATTGTTGTAGACCGTTGACATTTTCAGGGTCGGATTTCCCCGGCGTATTTGTAAGGAGTCAATCAGTTGCTCTACGTTGCTCAGATCGGAGAGGGCGGGGGTGCTTCTGGAAATCTGTCCCTGGTAGCGGATAAAAGCTTGGTCCGAGAAATTGTAGGTAAGCCGTATACGGGGTAAGACTGAATATTTCTGATATCCTTCACCTTCTTGGTTGAACCATGAGCGGCTGCCCTGTACCCCGACGGAATAATTAAACCTTTTTATTTTGCTGCTGTATTCTATATAAGTGGAAGTGTGTGCTTCCTGCATCCGCGTTTCCGCCGAAGAAGTGCCGGCGTACTTGTTCTCCGTCAGTGATTGCTGGTGGCGGATACCTGCACTGAGCTTGCTGTTGGTGAATTTCTTTTCGTAGATGCCTTCGCCGATAAATGAGTATTTCTTTCCGCGGATAGCCGAATAAATATCGGTAGCAAGGATGGAATGCTTCTTTTCTTCGTAGGTGCGGTCGTCATAAGTATGTATATAAGTGCCTACCGTGTTCAGGATGATGGCCTGGTTGTTTTTGAGGTTACGTTGCAGATAGATATCGATGGAGGGAGATTTGCTGTCTGAGGCCGTGTGGTCTTTCATGGCTACACTATTATCCGGATTGTCGATGGGGTATAATGTGCTTTGGGTGTTCAGTTTGTTATAACGGAAACTTCCCCGAAGGGCTACACTGACGAACCACTTTTCGGCTTCCTGGTAGCTGTAATTCATTGTCAGATAATCCCAGCGCATTTTCATTTTGTCAGGGACACCGTCTTCCAGTCTTGTAAAAGAAGGCTTGTCCGAGAAATGAAACGTTTCGGAATTCTCCCGCCAGTAGTTCTTGAATGAGCGATAACCTTCATGGTAATTGATTCCCCATTCGGAATTTTTATGGTTGATTTTGGCTGTTGCATTGTTGTTTCCCAAAAGTGTGTTGACTGATGTACTTGTGTCAAATCCTACGTAGCCACCTGTCTGATGACGGCGGACGATATAGTCTATGACAGCCGCTGCGTTATCTCCATACCGTAAACCCGGTTCGTCATGGTATTCGATGCGGATCACGTCTTCCGGCTGCAAAGCCAGTATCTCCTGTATCTCCACTTTCGCTCCGTTGATACGTAGCTGTACGTCTCCCTGATTGGAAGAAGTAATCGTTTGCCGGATGGGGTCGACTTGTATGCGGCTGAGTTGTAAACGTTGTAACAGGCTAAGCCCGTTCGTTGAAGTTTTTAGCTGACGGGCACTGGGAAGAATGATCTTCCGGTCGGGCTGGTTGATAACAGGATTGGCGGTAATGGTCACTTCTTCCAGTGCGATGGCTGCCGAATCAATGGAGATCGACCCCAAGTCGAGTGTGGTTGTAAAATCATTCAGGTTGATTTGTTGTGTTTGATAGCCTAGCCCGGATATCCGTAATTGATAATTTCCTTTTTGTAAGTTGTTCATGTTGAATCGTCCCCGTTGGTCGGTAATGCCTCCGGAGATGAAAATAGAATCTTTTGTCTGTAAAATGACATTGGCAAATTCTACCGGCTCTTTGCCGGATACGATTCTTCCTCTTAACTGTAAGTCTTGTGCAATAAGCAACATACACAGACATAGAAATGCTGTGGTTGTAGTGATTCGTTTCATATCTTATTATTAATGGCAGAGAAAGAGTCGCGACTGTCTTTATCTTGTTGTGTTTATTAGACGGACCTAGAGAAGTGAAAGTTGCATGAAAAAAAACTTTTTTCATTATTTGCTGATAATCAGATAATTTCTGATTGTGATAAAAACTTTCTTGAAAAATAATACATGAAATGTTTGGAGGTTTCGAAAAAAGCCGTACCTTTGCATCGCTTTTGAAACGGAAGTGTACGGGCGCTTAGCTCAGCTGGTTCAGAGCATCTGGTTTACACCCAGAGGGTCGGGGGTTCGAATCCCTCAGCGCCCACCATAAAAACCGAAACACTTCCGCCAACAAAAGGGCGCTTAGCTCAGCTGGTTCAGAGCATCTGGTTTACACCCAGAGGGTCGGGGGTTCGAATCCCTCAGCGCCCACAGAAATGGAAGTCTTGCGAAGAAATTCGTGAGACTTTTTTTGTTCTTGCTGCTTTTTATTTAACTTTGCAGTACGATCGGATGTTAAATAGAAAAAGTAACCCCTTTATATATTAGGTGATGGAAGAGGATGTTCGTTGGCTGCAACGTTTGGATAGTTTCCGAAAAGCTTGTCGGAGAGTGCTTGAGATTACAGAGTCGGATAAAGAACCGGATGATTTGTCTGAACTGGAGCAAGAAGGGCTTGTTCAGCGTTTCGAGTATACGTATGAGTTGGCATGGAAAGTGATGCAGGACTTCTTGAAGTATAAAGGGTATGACTTTGCGCTGGGGCCGAACGGTACACTGCAAAAAGCTTTTGAAGACGGGCTGATATCCAATCATGATGCGTGGAGAAGGATGAATAAAGCCCGGGGAACCACGTCTCATACGTATAATGAAGGTGATGCATTGGAGATTGTAGAGAATATTTATACTGAATATTCAGGGTTGCTGAAAATGTTGGCTATAAAGCTGGAACAAGAAAAACTTAAACTTGAAACAGGAAATTTGTTTTCGTGATGTTTGGATTGAGCGATGAGGTGATACAGGATATTTGTGGCGTTTTTGAGCGACATAGCAATATTGATGAAGTGGTACTGTTCGGTTCGCGTGCCAAAGGAAACTATTTGGAAGGTTCTGATATAGACTTGGCGGCTAAAGGAAACGGGTTGACTTTTAATCAATTGATGGACATAAATGTCCAAATAGAAGACCTCGGGATCTTATATAAAGTGGATGTCGTTGATTATAACAAGAATATAGGCACTCCTCTTGTAGCACATATCGATAGGGTTGGTAAAGTGTTCTATAAAAAGAGATACTAAGAATATTAAATGGATTTTTTGTTTCTTACCGCTTTTATACAAACTTTCTTTGTCCTTTTGGCTTATAACTCAGGAAAAAGAGTTAATTTTGCAGTCTGATAATTATCTAAGAAAACGTATGGAACTTGATGTATTAACGGCCATATCTCCGATTGATGGTCGATATAGAGGCAAAACTAAAGCTTTGGCAGCTTATTTCTCTGAATTTGCACTGATTAAATACCGTGTACAGGTAGAGGTGGAATACTTTATCACCTTGTGTGAACTTCCTTTGCCGCAGTTGAAAGGAATCGATAACAGCGTGTTTGAAACTTTACGGAATATCTACCGTAATTTTTCGGAAGCAGATGCGCAACGTATTAAAGATATCGAGAGTGTAACCAACCATGATGTAAAAGCTGTAGAATATTTCCTGAAAGAAGAATTTGACAAGCTGGGTGGAATGGATGACTATAAAGAATTCATTCACTTCGGACTGACTTCGCAGGATATTAACAATACGTCTGTGCCTCTTTCTATCAAAGAAGCGTTGGATAAAGTTTATTATCCGTTGATTGAGGAACTGATTGCACAGTTGAAAACTTATGCAACGGAGTGGGCTGACATCCCGATGCTTGCTAAAACTCATGGACAGCCGGCTTCTCCGACTCGCCTGGGTAAAGAGGTGATGGTATTCGTTTACCGTCTGGAACGCCAGCTGGCTATGCTGAAGGCATGTCCGATCACTGCTAAATTTGGTGGGGCTACCGGTAATTACAATGCTCATCATGTTGCATATCCTCAATATGACTGGAAACAATTCGGCAATCGTTTTGTTGCAGAGAAACTGGGACTGGAACGCGAAGAATATACCACTCAGATTTCGAACTACGATAACTTATCTGCTATCTTTGACGCGATGAAACGTATCAATACCGTGATGGTAGATATGAACCGTGACTTCTGGCAGTATATTTCTATGGAATACTTCAAACAGAAAATCAAGGCCGGAGAAGTCGGATCAAGCGCAATGCCGCACAAGGTAAATCCGATTGACTTTGAAAATGCGGAAGGTAATCTGGGTATCGCGACATCTATTCTGGAACACTTGGCTGTGAAACTTCCTGTTTCCCGCTTGCAGCGTGACCTGACAGATTCTACAGTACTCCGTAATGTCGGTGTGCCTTTCGGACATATCGTGATTGCCATTCAGAGTTCACTGAAAGGACTTCGCAAGTTGCTGCTGAACGAACCGGCTATTTACCGTGACCTGGATAATTGCTGGAGCGTAGTGGCTGAGGCTATCCAGACTATTTTACGCCGCGAGGCTTACCCGCATCCGTATGAAGCTTTGAAAGCTTTGACCCGGACAAACCAGGCTATTACAGAAAGTTCTATTAAAGAGTTTATCGAAGGCTTGAATGTAAGCGAAGATATTAAAAAAGAGTTAAGAGCAATTACTCCGCATACTTATACGGGACTTTAATTGTTTACTTATACAATAAACGTGTTTTTTAAATAGGCCGTGAGGCCAAAGTCTAATTTTATTCGAATAAAAAAATGAGCACAGAAAACGAAGAATGGCGCGAAAATTCTTTCAATGAGGAGAATACAGGTGCCGGCCGTGATGGTAACAAGTCTTACAACAGAGAAGGTGGAGAACGTCCGTATCGTCCTTCTTACAACCGTGAAGGTGGGGATCGTCCGTATCGCCCGCGATTTAATACCAACAATGAAGGTGGAGAACGCCCGCAGCGTTCTTATGGTGACCGCTCTTATGGCGATCGTCCGCAACGTCCTTCTTATAATCGTGAAGGTGGAGACCGTCCGTATCGCCCTCGCTTCAATAGCAATAATGAAGGAGGCGAACGTCCGCAACGTCCTTACAACCGCGAAGGTGGAGAGCGTTCTTATGATCGTCCTCAACGTCCTTCTTACAACCGTGAAGGTGGTGACCGTCCGTACCGTCCGAGATTTAACCCGAATGGCGAAGGAGGCGATCGTCCGCAGCGTCCTTACAATCGTGAAGGCGGCGAACAACGTTCTTATGGCGACCGTCCGTACCGTCCCCGTTTTAACAGTGGCGAAGGTGGCGACCGTCCTCAGCGTCCTTATAACCGCGAAGGTGGTGATCGTCCGTATCGTCCTCGCTTCAATAGTGGCGAAGGTGGCGGCTATCGTAATAACAATGCTGGCGGCGGCTATCGTCCGAGATTTAACAATGACCGTTCGCAGGGGGGCTATCGTCCGCGTCCGCGTACCAGTGACTATGATCCGAATGCTAAATATAGCATCAAGAAACAGATTGAGTACAAGGAACAGTTTGTTGACCCGAATGAACCGATTCGTCTGAATAAGTTCCTGGCTAATGCCGGTGTTTGCTCACGTCGCGAGGCTGATGAGTTTATCACAGCAGGTGTGGTTTCTGTAAACGGTGAAGTCGTAACTGAATTGGGTACAAAGATCAAGCGTTCGGATGTTGTGAAGTTCCATGATGAACCGGTTAGCATTGAACGCAAGGTATACGTACTGTTGAATAAGCCGAAAGATACGGTTACTACATCGGATGATCCGCAGGAACGCCGTACGGTAATGGACCTGGTAAAAGGCGCTTGCAACGAGCGTATTTATCCGGTAGGACGTCTTGACCGCAACACGACTGGTGTACTTCTGCTGACCAATGACGGTGACTTGGCTTCAAAGCTGACACATCCGAAATTCTTGAAGAAGAAAATTTATCATGTTCATCTGGATAAGAACCTGACAAAAGCGGATATGGATCAGATTGCAGCTGGTGTACAGTTGGAAGATGGTGAAATCCATGCAGATGCTATCAGCTACACAGATGATTTCAAGAAAGACCAGGTAGGTATCGAAATTCACTCCGGCAAGAACCGTATCGTTCGCCGTATTTTCGAATCACTGGGATATAAAGTAGTAAAACTCGACCGTGTATTCTTTGCCGGATTGACCAAGAAAGGTCTGCGCCGCGGAGACTGGCGTTATCTGTCGGAAGCAGAAGTAAACTACCTCCGCATGGGTTCATTTGAGTAATATATAATATTGTATTAAAAAAGTTTTATGGAAAAGATTGGTAGAACAAAAATTGTTGATCTGTTGAAGCGCGAAGATTTTGGCGCTATGGTCAATGTGAAAGGATGGGTTCGCACCCGTAGAGGTAGCAAACAAGTTAACTTTATCGCACTGAATGACGGTTCTACAATAAATAATGTGCAGATCGTAGTGGATCTGGCTAATTTCGATGAAGAGATGCTGAAACTGATTACTACCGGAGCTTGTATAAGCGTGAACGGGGTAATGGTGGAATCGGTAGGTTCCGGTCAGAAAGTAGAAGTGCAGGCTAAAGAAATCGAAGTGCTGGGTACTTGCGACAATACATATCCATTGCAGAAAAAAGGTCACTCCATGGAATTCTTGCGCGAAATCGCTCACTTGCGTCCGCGTACCAATACCTTTGGTGCAGTGTTCCGCATTCGTCACAATATGGCGATTGCTATTCACAAGTTTTTCCATGAAAAGGGATTTTTCTATTTCCATACACCGATTATTACAGGGTCTGACTGTGAAGGTGCCGGACAGATGTTCCAGGTAACTACCATGAATCTGTATGACTTGAAGAAAGACGAAAGAGGTTCTATCTCTTATGATGACGACTTCTTCGGCAAGCAGACAAGTCTGACTGTATCCGGCCAGCTGGAAGGTGAACTGGCTGCTACGGCGATGGGTGCTATCTATACATTCGGTCCTACATTCCGTGCTGAAAACTCCAATACTCCCCGCCACTTGGCAGAGTTCTGGATGATTGAGCCGGAAGTGGCTTTCAACGACATTGCTGACAATATGGACTTGGCAGAAGAGTTCATTAAATATTGTGTGAAATGGGCGTTGGATAACTGTGCGGATGATGTGAAGTTCCTGAACGATATGTTCGACAAGGGCTTGATTGAACGTCTGCAAGGTGTGTTGAAGGATGATTTCGTTCGTCTGCCTTATACAGAGGGTATCAAGATTCTGGAAGATGCTGTTGCCAAAGGACACAAGTTTGAGTTTCCGGTTTACTGGGGAGTAGACTTGGCTTCCGAACACGAACGTTATCTGGTGGAAGAGCACTTTAAACGTCCGGTGATTCTGACTGATTATCCGAAGGAGATCAAGGCCTTCTATATGAAGCAGAATGAGGATGGGAAGACAGTGCGTGCAATGGATGTTCTTTTCCCGAAAATCGGTGAAATCATTGGTGGTTCTGAACGTGAAGCGGACTATAACAAATTGATGACTCGTATTGAAGAGATGCATATCCCGATGAAGGATATGTGGTGGTATCTGGATACACGTAAGTTCGGTACTTGTCCTCACTCCGGTTTTGGACTCGGTTTTGAGCGTCTGTTGCTGTTTGTGACAGGTATGTCAAATATCCGTGACGTGATACCGTTCCCGCGTACACCGAGAAATGCTGAATTCTAATATTTTGGTATATTTATGTAAAACTCGCATAATCTTTCGATTGTGCGAGTTTTTTTTATTCCTTTGATTGTTATTTTCTCAAAATAAATCTTTATATTTGGACATACGCATTCAAGAGTGTTAACTAAAATCATATTGTCATGAAAAAACTCTATTTCTTTACCATGCTTTCAATTATGTTGTTAGCGGTAACAGGTGCGATGGCCCAGAAGAAAACTAAGTTTAAACCGGCCGATTTAAAAGGGATTTGGCAGTTGTGCCATTATGTATCAGAATCTCCCGATGTTCCGGGATCGTTGAAACCCAGTAATACATTTAAGGTATTGAGTGATGACGGCAGAATCGTGAATTTTACCATTATTCCCGGTTCCAGTGCAATTGTTACGGGATATGGGTCGTGGAAGCAGTTGACAGATGATTCTTATAGAGAAAGTATCGAGAAGAATATTCATCTTCCGATGTTGGATAATCAGGACAATATTCTGGAATTTGAAATAAAGGATAGCGATTATCTGCATTTAAAATACTTCATCAAGAATGCCTTGAATGGAAATGAATTGAACACCTGGTATTATGAAACCTGGAAAAGAATAAGTATGCCGGCCAAGTTTCCGGAAGATATTGTGAGATAAAGATAATTTGATTGTTATTATAGTCTGCATATTACTTCTTTAAAGGAGAAGATATGCAGACTTTTTTATGCCTGTTTTTCGTTCTATTTCTTCTTGTTTGCCAATTAGATATATTCAAAAAAAGCAAGAAATAGTTTGCCAATTCAAAG
>ENA-UOJH01001746-UOJH01001746.1-human-gut-metagenome-genome-assembly--contig:-C148-NODE-1746-length-15148-cov-9.833565_pt1 | contig 15148 bp, 12 predicted proteins | sample MGYA00242345_ERZ723892 | MGnify/ENA metagenome assembly ERZ723892 | reverse complement strand
CTTCCGAGGTGGCGTAAAAGTTGTAAAGTGCTGTTAGGAGGGAAACATTATGGAAAAAGCAAAGGTATATTTTACGGATTTCCGCTGTCGTCCGGGAAAAAATAATGTACAGAAACTGCAGAAGCTCTGCAAGAGAGCCGGGATTGAACAGATTCATTTTGAAGGGAAATTCGTCGCCATCAAGATGCATTTCGGCGAACTGGGCTGTCTGGCTTCGCTGCGGCCGCAGTATGTCAAGGCCGTTGCCGATTTGGTCAAGGAATTGGGCGGCCGCCCGTTTTTGACGGACTGCAATACTCTGTATCCGGGCAGCCGCAAGCACGCACTGGAACACTTGGACTGTGCCAACCTCAATGGCTATAACACGGTTACGACAGGCTGTCAGATTATCATCGGCGACGGCTTGCGTGGCACCGATGAAGTAGAAGTGCCCGTCAAGAATGGTGAATACGTTGAAAAAGCTAAAATCGGCCGGGCCATTATGGATGCTGACGTCTTCATCAGCCTGGCTCACTTCAAAGGCCACGAAATGACGGGCTTCGGCGGCGCCATCAAGAATATCGGCATGGGCTGCGGCAGCCGTGCCGGCAAGATGGAACAACATTCGTCGGGCAAACCGAAAGTCGACGAAAGCAAGTGCAAGAACTGTCATCGCTGCGCGCAGGAATGCGGTTCTGACGCCATTACCTATGAAAATAACGTCGCCCATATCCACGAAGACCTGTGCAAAGGCTGTGGCCGCTGCATCGGCGCCTGTGCCTTCGACGCCATTGAAACCGTCGAATGGGATGCTAATGAAAAACTGGACCGCAAGATGGCCGAATACGCCCAGGCTGTCTGCCAGAATCGCCCGTGCTTCCACATCAATCTGGTTATGGATGTTTCGCCGAACTGCGACTGCCATGCTGAAAACGATGCGCCTATCCTGCCAGATATCGGCATGTTCGCTTCCTTTGACCCAGTTGCTCTCGACCAGGCCTGTGCCGATGCCTGCATGAAAGCAGCGCCTATGCCTAACAGCCAGTTGTCGGATAACCTGGCCAAACCTGATTGGCACCACCATCATGACCACTTCCTCGACAGTAACCCCAACGTCGATTGGAAGACGACACTGGAACACGCTGAAAAAATCGGCTTAGGCACACGGGAATACGAACTCGTCCGCGTCCGCTGATATTCAATCATGAAAAAGCTAGTACTTGATGTGTCTAATCATCTGGTGCTAGCTTTTTGTGTTTTCTTCTCAGTTGTTGTATAATGTACATATTTAATATAAAATATATATAATATTAATTGAATGCTATATTCAATGGTGTTGGAGAAATATTTTTAAAATATAAAGGAGCAGGTGTGAATGACGAGAGATTTTACGTGGGGGGTGGGGATAGAAGCTTAAAAGCTTCTGCTGTTACGCCGAATGAGACGGTCTATGACATGGTTCAGCAGATGACGCAGGCATCCCGGCGGATGAATCCTTCGCAGATTATTCTGATCAATGGGGCGCGCAAAGGAGCTAAGTTTCAGATTGCAGAAGCTGTCCGTGCAGAAGTCGTGGCTTTTTTTGCTTGGGAACCGATGGCGACGAAACTGGCCGCTACCTATCCCCAGGTACAGGTCTATGCGATTCAGCCTAGTGTCCTGGACCTGTTACGGTGTATTTATTTTGCTCCCAAAGAAGGAAAGCTAGGGGCTATCATCCCTTTTGCACTCCGCGATTACTATGATGACTTGGAAGAGGCTTTGCAGGTGATGAATGTCTCTTTTTATCGCTTGGCGCCGGCTTGTGACGAACGGGCATTGCGGGAACTCATTCGGCGGGCAGCGTCTCACGGGGTTACGGATCTCATCGGGACCGATGACATTTCGGCCATGACTGTTGCCCGGCATATGAATTGGATTCCCTTGCGACCGGGATGCGGAGGGATTGCCCGTGCCTTTTTCAAGGCTTTGTGGAATATCCAGCACCATTATCAAGGCAATATTCGTGCGGCCCTTCCGCAGTATGGGATGCTGGCTCATTACCATCTGAAGGATATCGTCGGGTCTTCTCAAGCGATTACGGAGGTCAAGGAACTAGCAAGTCTATGGGCCTACGGATTCGACTATTCTCCTCGTGGGAGAATCCGGGACGGGCAAAGAAATGCTGGCTCAGGCCATACACAATCTGAGCCATCGCCGGTACGGCCCTTTTGTGGCGGTCAACTGCGGGTCCATTACGGAAAGTCTGCTGGAAAGTGAACTCTTCGGCTATGTAGGCGGGACCTTTACGGGAGCTAACCGGGATGGTAAAATAGGCCTTTTTGAAGCGGCCAATGGCGGGACGCTGTTCCTCGACGAAGTCGGAGATATGCCGTATGTCCTGCAAAACCGCTTGCTGCGGGTCCTCCAGGAAAAGTATGTCCGCCCTGTAGGCAGTCAGCATGGCGTCCCTATCGACGTCCGGGTCATTGCGGCGACGAATAAGAACTTGCCTCAAGAAGTCCGAAAGGGAAATTTCCGGCTGGACCTCTATTACCGCCTGTCCGTCTTGCCCATCTAAGTTCCGCCCCTGCGCAAGCGCAAAGGGGATATTCAAGAGATTTCTGAGTCCCTTTGACAGATGCTGGATCTTCGCTACTATAAATCACACACCTTCGATGATCGCGTTTGGACATTCTTAAAGGAGCAGCCCTGGCCAGGTAATGTCCGTCAACTGGCCCATGCCATCGAACGGTTGGTGTTAATCGTCAAAAATCAGACGATTCAAGTCACAGACGTTTTGCGGGTCATGCCTCGGGATATTGTTGCTGAAGAACGGGGAAATCCTTATGAAGCAGGCCAACTCAAAGATTTGACCTATGAGATGATTAAAAAAATGAGCCATGAAGGCAAAAGTGGGGCTGCCATCGCCAAAGAACTCGGTATCAGCCGCTCCACGGTCTATCGCATCAAACGGAAACACGAAGAAAAAGGCGCCGATGATATGCTGAACGTCCGTCTGGCCAAAGACGTGACAGGCCTCAACAGCGTCACCACCGGGGGAACCACCATGAATGACAAAGGCATCACCATCAAGACAGGCGATGCCAACCGCACCATTACTGTCCAGGACGGCAACGTCAACATGGGCGGCAACAAGGCTGGCGCAGCAGCCCTGGCGGCTCTCCATCCGCTGGACTTCGACCCGGACGACAAGTGGGATTTCGCAGCCGGTTATGGCAATTATAAAGATGCCAGTGCCGTAGCTGTCGGTGCTTACTATCGTCCCAATGAAGACACGATGTTCAATATCGGCGGTTCCTTCGGCGGTGGCGAAAACATGGTCAATGCCGGCGTCAGCTTCAAGGTCGGCCAGGGCAACCATGTTTCCACGTCCCGCGTGGCCATGGCTAAGGAAATCAAAGACTTGCGCCAGAATGTGGCTAACTTGAACGCCATCGTCAACCGCCAGAGTGCCCTCATCGACAAATTGACAGGTACCAACGTCGGGATGATCAAGGATAAGGGAAATGATTTGTTCCCCGATGTTCCGGCCAACCACTGGGCTTATGAATACGTTACCAAGCTGAAACAGGCCGGTATCCTGACGGGCTATCCTGACGGGAACTTCGATGGCAATCGCATGATGACGCGTTATGAATTTGCGGCCATCGTCTACCGGGCCATCATGGCCGGCGCCGCTTCCAACCCGGCTTTGAACCAGGATGGAACGTTGGATAAATTAGCTAACGAATTTTCATCGGAAATGAAGTACATCCGCATCGATACGATTGCCAAAGATAAGAATGGTAAACCGACCATTGAACGAGTTCGTGTCATTCCCGATACGCAACACGATGCGCAATCGTAAAGGAGGGGAGTATCATCGCACAGATAGGATTGTCTTTTCGTATCGATTCAGACCTAAAACAAGAGTTTGAAACCTTTTGCGATGCTGCTGGCATCAGTATGACGGCGGCTATCCACTTGTTTATCAAGGCAACAGTTCGGGAACAACGGATTCCTTTTGAAATAAAGGCTACAGGCAAAACAATAGAATCGAGAACGTAAGAGAAAGGGCTTGTCGCACGACGACAAGCCCTTTCAAACTGTTAGCAGCTAGTGGCTTGTAGGGGCTTCCACGTGGGAAGCCCGCTGTGAGAGTTGACCACAGCCCAGTCGAGTATAATGGCGTTTTTTTTACGAGCCGCGGGTCACTCGAGGTGATGTTGTTATTCGGAGTTTATCTCTGCGTAGCAGCATCTGAGTCCAAGATGTCCTGCGGCCTGCGACCTGCGGGCCATTAGGCCCCAAAAACTCGATGAACGACGAACGACCTACGATGAACGGGGCGTCAGCCCCTAAAAAACTCTTCACAGGGGCGGCCTATATATGGTATTATATACTGTAAACCCTAAATTATGATTTTTGTGAAAAACGGAGAGAATACATGGATTTTCAGAGTAATCGATTTTATCATATTATTTCCTACGGCTGTCAGGCGAATATGTCTGACAGTGAGCATTATGCCGGGCAGTTAGAAGAGCTGGGCTACCATCATACGGAGGATTTGGATACAGCCGATGTCATCCTCATCAATACGTGTTGTGTCCGTGAGACGGCGGAAGACAAGACGTTGGGGAAAATCGGCGAGCTCAAGCATTTGAAGACGCAGAACCCCGATTTGATCATTGCCGTCACAGGCTGCATGGCCCAGGAATGGCAGGATAAGCTCTTCAAGCGGGCGCCTCATATCGACTTGGTCATTGGGACGCACAATATCCACAAGCTCATCGAGCTCATCCAGGAACGGCGCAGCAAGGCCGACCATTATATGGCTGCCGACATGAGCCTGCCGGCCTTTCACGATATGCCGGTCAAGCGTTTCCAGAAGTTCTTTGCCTGGATTCCCATCATGAACGGCTGCAACAAGTTCTGCACGTACTGCATCGTGCCTTATGTCCGGGGCCGCGAAGTGAGCCGCCCTATCGACGCCATTGTGGAAGAAATCAAGAAGGTCGCCGCTGAAGGCTACAAGGAAATCACCTTGCTCGGTCAGAACGTCAATTCGTATGGTCTGGACCTCAAAGACGGCACGGATTTCTCCAAGCTCGTCGCCGCTGTCGATGATATCGACGGCATCGAACGGGTACGCTACATGACCAGCCATCCCAAGGATATGACCTTTGCCATGATCGACGCCATTGCCGACAGCCAGAAGGTCGTCAACCACATGCATCTGCCTATCCAGTGCGGCTCCAATGAGCTCTTGAAGAAGATGAACCGCGGTTACACGGTAGAACATTACTTGGAACTCGTCGATTATGCCCGCAAGCGCATACCCGACTTAGTCCTGACGACGGACATCATCGTCGGCTTTCCTGGCGAAACGGAAGCCATGTTTGAAGATACGCTGAACCTGCTCAAACGCGTCCAGTACGATATGGCTTATACGTTCATTTATTCGCCGCGGACAGGGACACCGGCGGCCAAGATGGAAGACCAGATTCCGCAGGAAGAAAAGAGCCGTCGCCTTCAGCGCCTGATGGAAGTACAGAACGTCTATAGTTTAGCCAAGAATAAAGAAATGGAAGACCATGTCTATGATGTCATCGTCGAAGGACCGACTAAGAATGATGCCAATCACTGGTTTGGCCGGACGACGGGCAATAAGATAATCATTTGGGAAAATGACGGCTCCGTCGCTATCGGCGATACCGTGCCGGTCCAGGTCGACAAGGGCCAGACATGGGTCCTCAAAGGTCACTTAGTGCACTAAAGGAAGGTGAGACTTTGGCAGGAAAAAAATTAACGCCTATGATGCAGCAGTACATGGAAGTCAAAGAGCAGTGCCAGGATAAAATCCTCTTTTTCCGCCTCGGCGACTTCTATGAAATGTTTTTTGACGATGCCCTGACGGCGTCGCGCGAACTGGACCTGACCTTGACGGGCCGGGCTGGCGGCAATAAGGAAAAAGTTCCTATGTGTGGCGTGCCCTTTCATTCGGCCGATACCTATATTGAACGGCTGGTCCACAAAGGCTATAAGGTCGCTATTTGCGAACAGATGGAGGACCCGAAGCTGGCGAAAGGCTTGGTCAAGCGCAAGATCATCAAGGTCATTACACCAGGGACGATTACCCTGGAAAATGCCGTAGCGTCGAAGCAGAACAATTACATCGGCTGCCTGAATGAAAAAGAAGGCATCCTTTCTATGGCCCTTATGGACGTCACGACCGGCGAATGTCTGTGGGCTGACTGCGCTGCGTCGGTCATGGAAGACTCCTTGTTCGATATCCTTGCCGTCTACGAACCGAGTGAACTTATTTACGCCCATATGGGGAAGGATATGGACGCTGTCCGCGAATACTTGCGAAGCCATTTGGCTCAATGTACGGTCACGGAATTTCCTGCTGATGACAATGTCGATTATAGCGAACAGGCCCGGTCCTATTTCCCGCCCGAAGATTTTGTGGCTGCTACAGCGGCTGGCGACTGCATCGGCATGCTCCTGGCCTATGTCAGCGACGTCATGCAGTCCGATATTTCTCACATCAATTCCCTGGAACACATCGACAATGACCGGCGCCTGGTCGTCGATGCGGCCAGCCTGCGCCATCTGGAAATCACGCAGAACGTCCGCGACGGCGGCCGCCGGGGGACGCTCCTCGATGTCTTGGACAAGACCCAGACGGCTATGGGCGGGCGGCTCCTGCGCAAGTGGTTGGAAGCGCCGCTTATCCGCATTGCCGATATTACGCGCCGCCAAGATGCCGTCGAAGACTTCGTCCTCCACGAAATCATGCGCCAAGATACAGCTGACGTGCTGAACCGGATTTACGACTTTGAACGCATCTTGACCCGTATCGAAACGGGAACGGTAAGCCCGAAAGATTTGGTGGCCCTGCGGGAATCGCTGGCCGTCATTCCGCAGCTCAAAAACGTCTTGGCCGGGGCCAGCGCCGACCTCCTGCACAACCTCAATGACCGCTTACAGACCCATGACGACGTGTATGACCTGCTCTGCCGGGGCATCAAGGACGAACCGGGATTGGTCATCCGCAACGGCGGCGTCATTCGCGATGGTTTTTCGCCGGAACTCGATGAAATCCGTTCCATTGCGGCCAACAGCCATGCCTTTTTGCAGGAACTGGAAGAGAAGGAAAAGGAAAAGACCGGCATTAAGATGAAAATCGGCTATACCAAAGTCTTTGGCTATTACTTCGAGATTTCTCATGCTAATACTAAGCCCATTCCCGATTATTACGTACGCAAGCAGACCTTGGTCAATGCCGAACGCTATATCACGCCGGAATTGAAGGAGTTTGAAGTCAAAGTCCTGACTAGCCAGGAACGGATGCTGGCTTTGGAATATAAGCTTTTCGGCGACATCCGCCGTCAGATCCAGGGACATATCCCGGCCATGCAGGCAACGGCCCGGGCCATTGCCCGCATCGACTGCTTGTACAGTCTGGCCTGCGCGGCTTATGACAACCGCTACGTCCGTCCCAGCCTCAACACGAAGGCGACGATTTCCATCAAGGACGGCCGTCATCCCATTATTGAAAAGTATTTGAAAGATGAATTGTTCGTCCCGAATGATGTCACTTTGAACCATGAAGATCATGAAATCCTGGTCATTACCGGACCGAATATGGCCGGTAAGTCGACGTATATGCGCCAAGTCGCCGTGTTGGTCCTCATGGCTCAAGTTGGCTCCTTCATTCCGGCCAAGGAAGGGTCTATTTGCCCGGTAGACCGCATCTTTACCCGCATCGGTGCCAGCGATGATATCCTCACCGGTCAGAGTACGTTCATGATGGAAATGAAGGAAGTGTCGTACATCCTGAAACATGCGACTAGCCGCAGCCTGCTCATCCTCGACGAAATCGGCCGCGGGACGAGCACCTTTGACGGCATGTCCATCGCCAGGGCCGTCATCGAATACTGCCGGAAGCATATCCACGCCTTGACGCTGTTTGCGACGCATTATCACGAACTCATCGCCATGGCCGACGATTCGCCGAAAATCAAGAATTATACGGTCGCTGTCAAGGAACGGGGCAAGAACATCAAGTTCCTGCGGCGCATCATTCCCGGCGGCGCCGACCGCAGCTACGGCCTGCACGTGGCGCGCCTGGCCGGCTTGCCGGAAAGCCTGCTCAAGCGGGCCGACGTTATCTTGGAAGATTTGGAAAAGAACGGCGGCGCTCCCGTCCCGGCCAAGGCGCCTGTGAACCCTGCGCCGTCACCGATGGGGGACAGTCTCTTTTCCAGTCCCGTCATTGATAAGCTGCTCAGTGTCGATGTCAGCAGTATGACGCCGATTGAAGCGATTTCTTTCTTATATAATCTGCAAAAAGATGCCAAAGAAGGAAGTGGAATCCAGTGAGTTCAATCATTCATGTCTTAGATGAAGCGACGCGCAATAAGATTGCTGCCGGCGAAGTCGTTGAACGGCCGGCGTCGTGCATCAAGGAATTGGTAGAAAATGCCATTGATGCCGGTGCCCATGCCATTGAAGTGGAAATCGCCGATGGCGGCCAGTCCTATATGCGGGTCACCGACGACGGCTGCGGCATGAGTCCGGAAGATGCCCATAAGTGCATCATCCGTCACGGCACGAGCAAAATCAGTTCTGTCGAAGATATCTTTGCCATTACGTCTCTGGGCTTCCGCGGCGAAGCCGTGCCCAGTATTGCTGCCGTATCGCACATGCAGATTACGACGCGCCAGGCTGACGACGATTTTGCGACGCACCTCATCCTCGATGGGGGCGAAATTACAGCAGAAGACCAGGCCGGTGCACCGGTAGGGACGACGATGGAAGTGAGCGACCTCTTTTACAATACGCCAGCGCGGCGCAAGTTCCTCAAGAGCGAACGGACAGAAAGTTCGAAAATCTCTGAAATGGTGACCAAACTGGCTCTAGCCAATCCGGCTATTGCCTTTACTTTTACCAATAATGGCCGGACGACGATGAAGACCGGCGGTACAGGGGACCTGCGGGAAACGATTGCCAATATCTATGGGGCCAACGTCGCCCGCGATGTCTTTGCCATCTCTGCCGACCAGGACGGCATCAGCCTGGAAGGCTATGTAGGCAAGCCGTCGGTCTTAAAGAGCAACCGCAACTGGCAAACGTGCATCGTCAATCACCGCATCGTCCATAATCCTTTGATGTTCAAGGCCATCGACAATGCTTATCACGCCATGCTGCCGAAATCGGGCTATCCCTTTGCCATGCTCCATCTCCATGTCGACCCGGCGACGATCGACGTCAATGTCCATCCTGCGAAGACGGAAATTAAATTCTCCGATGAACAAGCCGTTTATCGGGCCGTTTACCACAGTATCGTCACGGCCTTGGTGGCCCAGGAAAAGCCCGAAGCCATCGCCAAGACCATCGGTGCCGATGTAGGGGCGGCCCGCCCGCAGGAGAACGGTAAAGCCACCTCCGTAAGGGCCGATGTAGGGGCGACCACGTGGGGCGCCCGCCCGCAAGAGAGCGGTAAAGTAACCTCTCTAGCCAGTGGGCCTTTGGGGCAATACTCCTTGGCGGGAAGAACCCCTCAGTCAGCTCCGCTGACAGCTCCCCTTCACAGGGGAGCCGAAAGCTCTTGCAAAGGGGAGGACGGTAAAGTAACCTCTCTAGCCAGTGAGCCTTTGGGGCAACACTCCTTGTTGGGAAGAACCCCTCAGTCAGCTCCGCTGACAGCTCCCCTTCACAGGGGAGCCGAAAGCCTCCCCTGTGAAGGGGAGGGGGACCGCTCGCGGTGGAGGGGTTCTTCCCTCTTTTCCCAGGCCTTGGCTCAACATGGACAAGGTGGCCCGTCGGAAGCGACGTCTGTCGTTTCGGAAGCGGCGGCCCCGAAAATCGTCTTTGACGGCGATGACGACGTCTTCATTCCTTTGGGAGAAGTGGCGGACTGCTTCATTATTGCCAAAAAGGGACAAGATCTATACATCGTCGACCAACATGCCGCTCACGAACGGATCCGCTATGATACCTTTTGTAAGCGTGTCGAACGGATGCCGAGCCAGCAGCTGCTGACGCCGGAGTTCGTCGATGTCGACAGCGACGATATGACACTTCTGCTGGAACGGCAGGACGTCTTCAACGACCTGGGCTATACGTATTCTGAAGCCGGGCCGACGACGCTGCGCGTGGAAGAAGTGCCCTGCGATTTGCAGACCAGCGATATTGCTGATTCCCTGAAAGATATCTGCCTGCTCCTGCACAATCAGAAAGAACCGGATAAAGCCATGGTCCGTCATCGCTCCCTGGCCTATCTGTCCTGCCACGGTGCTGTCAAAGCCGGCGACAGCCTCAATATCCGCCAGATGAAACAACTTTTGGATGATTTGTTCCATACGGAAAAACCCTATGTCTGCCCTCATGGCCGGCCGACAATCATCCGCTTTACACCGAAAGAATTAGCCCATTTATTTAAACGGACATGACTCATATGATTTACGTCGTGCCTTCATTGAAGGCCAAAGAAAAATTACAAAGTGAAGGGAAAGCCTGGGCCGAAAGTCAGGGCTTCACTTATGTGCTGCGACACCAGCGGACTATCCAGGACTTGATGGATGAATACGGAGAGGACTTTCTCGTCTATTCGTCGCGAGGGCCTCAAATAGATCGGCCGGAAGGCAGCCATTTCTTCAGTCTCAACATGGCCGAACTACGCATCCAGAACTTGCGGAAAGGCCAACGCGACCATTTGCTGGAAGCGCTCATGGGGATGAAGGAGAGGGAAGGAAGAACACCTCAGTCAGCTGCGCTGACAGCTCCCCTTCACAGGGGAGCCGAAAGCCTCTCCTGCGAAGGGGAGGGGGACCGCTCGCGGTGGAAGGGTTCTTCCGAGCCGCCTATTACCGTCCTCGACTGCACCTGCGGCTTTGGCGCCGATGCGGCCGTTGCTTCTTTTGGCTTGCCTGCTGGGTCACGCGTCGATGCCCTGGAGGTGTCCCCCCTGTTGGAAGCGGTCACATCGTGGGGCTTTTCCCATTTTGTCCACAAGAAAGACGACGTCACGGCGGCACTGCGACGGATTTCTCTGCGCCGTGGCGATTATCGCGCTTACTTGTTATCCGACGAAGGGCCCGTATACGACGTCCTCTATTTCGATCCCATGTTCCAGCGGCCTGTCGAGGCGAGCTGCCAGTTCCAGCCCGTCCGGGCCATTATGGAACACGGCGGTCTGACGCGGGACCTGATTGAACGAGCGCTGCAGAAAGCCCGGCGCCGGGTCGTCATCAAGGAGCGGGATTTCCGCCAACTCTGCCGCGATTTCCCGGAGGTTACCTTATATGGCGGCAAATACAGCCGCATTGGCTATGCCGTATTGGAGTGTGATTCATGGAAAAAGTAATGGTCATCATCGGTCCGACGGCTGTCGGCAAGACGACGCTCAGTTTTGCCCTGGCCGAACATTACGGGACCGACCTCATTTCTGGCGACGCCTACCAGATTTACCGCCATATGGATATCGGTACGGCGAAACCGACAGCGGACGAATTGGCCCGCTATCACCATTATCTCATCGATATTGCCGAGCCTGATGAGCCCTATTCGGCAGCCCGTTTCTGCGATATGGCCGGTAAGGCCATTGCCGAAGTCAACGGGAAGGGCAAAGTCCCCATCGTCGTCGGCGGCACAGGGCTCTATGTCCAATCCCTCCTGGAAGGCTACGATTTCCAGACGGCCCGCATGACTGAGGCCGATAAGGAAGCGGCTCAGGCACGCATTGCCTCCCTCGATGAAGGGGCGCTGAAAGACTATATTGTCCGGGAAACGGATTGGCAGCCGCCAGATTGGCACGAGCTGCTTTCCAATACGCATCGCCTGACCCGCTTGGTCAGTGCTATCGAACAGGGCGAAGGGAAGACCTTCGTCAGTGCCGGCAAGGCTCACGGCCTGGTCTATGACGCCTATGTCATCGGTCTGCGCCTGCCGCGGGACGTCTTATATGCCCGCATCGAAGAACGCGTCGACGCTATGATAGCTGCCGGCTGGGTCGATGAAGTGCGGCACTTGTTGGACCGGGGCATCCCGACGGACTGTCAGGCCATGAAGGCCATCGGTTATCAGGAGCTGGCTCTGTATATTCAGGGCCAGCTGCCCCTCGATGACGCTGTGGCCCGCATCAAGACCCGGACGCGGCGTTTTGCCAAGCGTCAGCTCACGTGGTTCAAACGCATGCCCTATATCCACTGGTACGATAAGGACCAGTATGATGGGGAAGAAGCATTGATACAAGCTGTGCTGCGGGATTTGCCTTTATATTCACTATAGAAAGGAATCATAACATTGTCTTTGGATTTAGAAACATTACGAAAAGAAGCGCTGGCCGAATGTGCGGACCAGTTTGAACGGATTGATACGATTTGTCTCCATAATACGGCGAAAGTCCTGGCTGCTTATAAGGAAGCCCAGATTTCTTCGTACCAGTTTGCCGGTACGTCGGGCTATGGCTACAGCGACATGGGCCGAGAAAAGCTCGACGAAGTCTTTGCCCGCGTCTTTAAAGCGGAAAAAGCCATTGTCCGTCCTCATTTCGTATCGGGGACCCATGCGCTGGCGACGGTCCTGCTGGCCCTGCTGCAGACAGGCGACCTCATGATGAGCCTTGTCGGCGCACCGTATGATACGATGCAGGGCGTTATCGGCTACGCCCATGAAACGCCCCATTCTCTGAAGGAAAAAGGCGTTCGCTATGAAGAAGTCTCCTTGAAGGACAACGCCTATGATTTGGCCGGTATTGAGGCCACCGTGGCTGAAAAGCAGCCGAAACTGGTCCTCATTCAGCGTTCTCGCGGTTACAGCACACGGGCCTCTTTGACGATCGATGATATCCGTTCGATTATTTCTGTCGTCAAGAAGGTCAGTCCGAAGACGATTTGTTTTGTCGATAACTGCTACGGTGAATTTGCTGCCGAAGAAGAACCGATTGAAGCCGGTGCCGACATCATCGCCGGGTCGCTCATCAAGAATCCCGGTGGCGGCATCGCCCCGACAGGCGGTTATATTGCCGGTAAGGAAGAACTGGTCCATGCAGCCGCCGACTACTTGACGGCTCCTGGGCTGGGCGACGAACTCGGCTCCTATGCGGCTGGTTACCGCCTCTTTTTCCAGGGCTTCTTCATGGCACCGCACGTCACGGCACAGGCCATCAAAGGCGCTGTCTTCGCGGCAGCTGTCTTTGAAAAGATGGGCTTCAAGGTCTCACCGGCCGTCCAGGATCCGCGAGTCGACCTGATTCAGACCATTTATCTGGAAAACGAACAGAATATGTGTCTCTTCTGCCAGGGCATCCAGTCTTTCTCGCCTGTCGATGCCCATGTCACGCCGATTCCTGACGATATGCCAGGCTATGCCGATAAGATCATCATGGCTGCTGGTGATTTCGTCCAAGGGTCATCTATCGAATTGTCTGCCGACGGCCCAATCCGCGACCCCTATATGATTTATCTCCAAGGGGGCATCGTCTTTGAACACAATGTCCTGGCCATCCTCAGCGCAGCGCAGTACATTGCTGAACATCGGGAAGGAGCCGCTCATGATTAAGGAAGTCCTCGTCGTCGAAGGCCGGTCTGATGTCGCCCGCATCCGGGTCAGCCATATCGACGTCGATATGATTACGACAGACGGCTTCAATTTGAAGCCACATACGCTGGAACAGATACGCTGTGCCTATGAAAAGCGGGGCATCATCATCCTGACCGACCCCGACCGGGCAGGGGAGCAGATCCGCAAATTCCTGACCGACCGCTTCCCGAAGGCCAAGCACGCCTTCATTCCCCGGAAAGATGCCATTGCCAACAATGACCTGGGTGTCGAACAGGCTTCGCCAGAAGCCATCCGCCTGGCTTTGTCCAAAGTCCGCTGTGCCACGTATGAACCGCAGGAAACCTTTACGATGCAGGACATCGCCGCTGCCGGCCTCAACGGGACGCCTGATGCCGCCGACCGCCGGGCCGAAGTGGGCGCTATCCTGGGTATCGGCTATGGCAATGCCAAACAGTTTTTGAAACGCTTGAATCATTACGGCGTCACCCGTGACGAATGGGATGATGCTCTCCGTCAGATCCGCGAGGTGAAATAGATGAAAGAAGTCGACTTGTCTAATCCCGACGTCGTCCGCTACGTCGTCAAACGCTTTGGCCTGCGCATGAATAAGAAGCTGGGCCAGAATTTCCTCATCCGCCACGCCGTCGTCGACGATATTGCCGACGCAGCCGGCATCGGTGAAGGCGACCCGGTCCTGGAAATCGGGCCGGGTATCGGCACGCTGACCCAGGCCCTGGCTGAAACGGGAGCGGCTGTGACGGCTGTCGAACTGGACGATCATCTGCTGCCCGTCCTCGACAAGACGCTGGAACACTATGATAACGTGCGCGTCGTTCACGGCGATATCCTGCGCATCGATATCGAAGAAGTCATGAATCACCAGCCCTTCACGGTCTGCGCCAATTTGCCATACTATATTACGACGCCGATTATCATGAAGCTCTTGGAACAGAAGCTGCCTATCAAGCGCATCGTCGTCATGGTCCAGAAGGAAGTGGCCGAACGCATGGTGGCTGAACCAGGCCATAAAATTTACGGCGCTTTGTCCGTCTCGGTCCAGTATTATACGAAGCCCCAGATGCTTTTTGAAATCTCGCCGAAATGCTTCATGCCGGCGCCGGAAGTCACGTCGGCCGTCGTCGCTATGGATGTCCGCCAGAAGCCACCTGTCGATTTGCTCGATGAAAAGCGCTTCTTCCAGGTCGTCAAAGCGGCTTTCCAGCAGCGCCGTAAGACTTTTTCCAACGCCTTGAAGAACACGGGCATGAGTAAAGAACAGATTGCTCAGGTCCTGGAAAAGGCAGGCATTGACGGCAAACGCCGCGGGGAAACCCTGTCCCTGCAGGAATTCGCTGACGTTGCCAACGCCTGGAGCGAGTTGGGTTAGTGACTCGTGGCTCGTGACTCGTGACTCGTGATTCGTGACTCGTGATTCGTGCTCGGGGTTCGTAACTCGTAATAATCTGTAGGGGCTCGTACGTGGCGAGCCCGCTGGAAATATGTAAGAATCCCGTGATCCATTTGCATGAACGGGCGCCCCACGTGGTCGCCCTACAAAAAAAGGGGCTGTAACAAAATGAACTTTTTTGCTCATTTTGTTGCAGCCCTCTTTCTT
>ENA-UOJH01001742-UOJH01001742.1-human-gut-metagenome-genome-assembly--contig:-C148-NODE-1742-length-15204-cov-4.694963_pt1 | contig 15204 bp, 16 predicted proteins | sample MGYA00242345_ERZ723892 | MGnify/ENA metagenome assembly ERZ723892 | reverse complement strand
TCCTTAAGAACTGTGTTCCAAACAGATGCAACCGTCATCATAAGAAAAATGCTTGTTAATATTGCAGTTTGCATCCGCATCACTTTTAAATCTTTCCATAGAATCCCAAGCATGAAACGATCCCTCCTTAAAAGTCTTTTGTCTGATATTTGTGCAGCGTCAACAGCAACGAAACACCATGCAGCAATAATAATCCTGCAAGGATTCCAACAATCCAAACCATTGTGAAACCGCCATCAAAAGGGAAACCATTCGTCTGGTCGGAAATAGAAGAAAAGCCAATTCCGCCCGAAACCATCAACAGCATCACAAAAATCAATGCTTTCTGGCTGCCGAAATACACAAACAGTGGCAGATAAATCGTATTCACCAACAGAACAATGCCCATTGCAACTGCAACAATTCCCCATATGCCCTGCAAAGCAATCATCAACAGCAATGCATAGCCGCCCATGATTGCCGCACAAACCCAGGTTAAAACATAATTGCCCAGAGCAATTTGTTTCCGAGTGAGTGGCAGAGTCAGCAGCAAATCTGTATTCTTTTCCTGCTCCTCCACCTGCAAAACAAAAATCGGCAGCATGGAAGCATAGATGGAAAGAAATACAACAAAAAAACCAAAGAAAAAAGAACCTGCTTCCCATGCAGCTGCTCCGCCAATCAAAGCGAACAGCAACACCGCTCCGGCAAGCACACCCATACAAATAAGAACCACTTTCATCTGTTTCCAGATTGTTTGAAACCGATACCATAGCAGTGTTTGCATTTTATTCGCCCCCTACTGCATACTTTGTCAGGAAAACCATAATATCTTCGATGTTTGCCGGTTCTGCTTCAAATGCAGATGGCAGCAAATCACGTTTACAGAGCAGTTCCACATGATACGGCGTTTCCCGTCTGCCGCAGATTGCCTCCGGCATGAGTGCTTCTGCATCTTCCGCCGTACACTGTACCATGCAATAGGTATCCAGCAGGGTATCCCGTCCCATGCTGAACAGTACCGTTCCTTCATGCAGAAACGTGATGTAATCGCAGATTTTCTCCAAGTCGCTGATGATATGTGAAGAAATCAAAATAGAATGTTCCCCATCGCTGACAAAATCTCGAAAAACATCCAAGATTTCCTCTCGCACCATGGGGTCTAACCCTGCAGTTACTTCATCCAAAATCAAAAGCTTTGGATGATGGGCAAGAGCAGCTGCCACGGCCAACTTTTTCTTCATGCCCATAGAAAATTCCTTGAACTTTTTCTTTTCCGGCAAGTGAAATTGTTCCAGATACTGTTGATATAGTGCCCCGTCCCAGTTGGAATAGACTCGTTTCAACATCTGATGCACATCCTGCGTGGTGAAACTCTGTGGAAAGTTTGTCGTATCCAGTACTACACCAATTTGCTGTTTCAACGCTGCATTTTCCTTTGTGGCATCCTGTCCGAGCAGCAGAACCGTTCCGCTGTCTGGACGTACTAAGTGCAGCATGGACTTCATGACGGTTGTTTTTCCTGCTCCGTTCTCTCCGATAAAGCCCATAATATAGCCCATTGGCAGCGTAAAGCTGACCGATTGCAATGCAAATTTCGGATATTGTTTACAGAGATTTTTTATTTCGATAGCATATTGCATGATGCATCCTCCTCATAAATCATATTCAACATTTCCTGTAAGTCCGCTTTGGAAAGTCCGCAGCCCTTTGCCAGTGTTGCAATTGCTTCCATGTGCGATTCAATCTGTCGCAGCCACTCTTCCCGCAGGACTTCTGTATTTTTTCGTGCGACAAAAACGCCTTTTCCGGCAATGGTATAGACAAATCCATCCCGTTCCAGTTCTTCATAAGCCCGTTTCGTGGTAATAATACTAATCCGCAGTTCTTTCGCCAGACTGCGAATAGATGGCAACATCGTGTCTTCTTCTAATGTTCCATTGATAATCTGTTCTTTGATTTGCTGATAAATTTGCTGATAAATTGGAGCAGCAGTATTGTTGCGAATCATCAGCTGCATATACATTCCTCCTTGTCTACCGTATATATACAGTATATACAGTAGATACAGTTGTGTCAAGATGGTTTTGCTGTATTTTACAATTTATTCATAAAAAATCCCCCTGCTGAACGGATTTTCGTTCCAGCAGGGGGATTTTCTGATATTTCAAGTCAAATCCATGCCATTTTCTTTCAAATTAACTGCTGATTTTGCTTTGCAGCAGTTCCATCGCCTGTTTCAACTGTGCATCCTGTGACGGATTTGGGTGGTCGAAGTCTACTTTTTCATAATCTTCTTCCATGATGACATCCGGCGCAATTCCAACACCGTGATAGCATTCGCCCTTTGTAGTCTGATAGGTGGCAACCGTCAAGGTAACTGCTCCGCCATCTGGCAATTCAAATGTATTCTGCATGATTCCCTTTCCAAACGTCTGCTCGCCGATGACCTCTGCCTTTCCGAAGTCTTTCAGCGAAGCGGTAAACAATTCCGCTGCACTGGCAGTATTTCCATTGACCAATACCATCATAGGCAAGTTCAATTCGTTTGCATCGGAATGCACCAAAACTTTTGTTGTTCCGTCCTGATAAGTTGCCGTTGCAATATCTCCAGCCGGAAGCAACGGGTCTACAATCTTTTCAAGGGCAGCAACCAGTCCGCCGCCATCCTCCCGAACGTCAAACACCAGTCCTTTTACACCTTGTTTCAGCAGCTGATTCAATGCATTTTGGAACTGTTCCACGGTATTTTCTTTAAAAGAGGCAATGCGAATATATCCGATTTTATTTTCCAGCATCGTTCCATAAGCAGATGTAACTTGCATTTCCTGCCGCTGAACCGTTTTTTTCAGTTCGGTTTTTCCACGCTGAATCGTCAGTTCTACGCTGGTATTTGCCTCTCCACGCACATGACTGACTGCCTCCTGATAGCCCAAATCGGCAACGGTTTCCCCGTCCACAGCTGTAATGATGTCGTCCGCCTGTAAGCCTGCCAATTTTGCAGGAGATGGATTTTCAACAGAAACAATCTGCAAACCGCTTTCATCCTCTGTCAAAGTGACTGTCACTCCAATTCCAACAGAAACGCCAGCTTCATTGCTCTGCCACTGGTGATACTCTTCATTGGTCAGATAACCAGAATAGGGGTCATCCAGTGCACTGATATAGCCTTTCAATGCACCGTCCATCAACTTGGAATCATCGACCGATTCATAATAATTGTCCGAAACTGCCTGTTCCAACACACTGATTCGCTGATTGTCACCCAGTGCGGTTTGTACTGCATGCAGACTTGCTTGCAGCTGATAAATCACAACGCCCATACAAACAATGATTGCCAGAAGCAACCCTACAAACAGCCGCTTGAAAAAAGTACGTTTTTGCATGTTGTTGATTCCTTTCTAAAAAACAGAGCAGCGAAACTGTCCCCAGTCCCCCTGCTCTGTCTGATTCATATGCTATTCCAAATACCGTTTTTTCTTCTGTAATTTTTAATACAAATACCCTGTCGGATCGACTCTGCTGCCGTTGACACGGATTTCAAAGTGCAGATGGTAACCGGTTGACCAACCAGTTGAACCAACGTAGCCAATCACATCACCCTGATTGACATGCTGTCCATAGGACACATTCAAAGATGACATATGACCGTATACGGTGGAGTATGTACCATCGTGTTCAATGATGCAGTAGTTGCCGTAGCCGCCGCCGCATCCGCAGCTGGAATCCTTCCCATAGTTATGGGTGCAGGTATTGCTGACATAAATTACAGTACCACTTCTGGATGCAACAACGGATGCACCGCTAATGCCGCCACCTGCAATATCAATACCGCCGTGTGTGCTGTCCCAACGTGGACCATAACCACTGGAGAGATAATAGAATCCCGGAACTGGCCATGCAAACTGCGATTCATTATATGGAGCAGCAGTGGTTGCAATGGTCGTTGTGGTTTCTGGTGTTGTGGTTGTTTCCGGAGCAGTGGTTACTTCTTCCGTTGTGGTCGTGGTAGTTGTTTCTTCCACAACTGGTTCGGTTTCGATTGCTTCGGTCGTTTCCGTTGTGGTAGTGGTTTCTTCCCAGTAAGTGGTTGTTTCTACCGTTTCATACGGAATGGTTGTCACTTCCGGCTCTGTCGTGGTAGTCGTTTCTTCGGTGGTCGTGGTTTCCCAATCTTCTACCGACCACGGATCTTCCGTTGTGGTTGTAGTTGTAGTTTCCTCTGTGGTTTCTTCCGCAGTGGTTTCTACAACGTCAAACGCTTCTTCTGTCGTTGTGGTGGTTGTCGTTGTTTCTTCGGTTGTCGTTGTAGTAGTGGTCGTAGTCGTTGCAGTTGCACGAGCTGCCTCCTGCGACTTCCGAATTTCTGCCTGAATCTGCTGCGATTCTGCATCTCTTACAACGCTGTCCGGATTGGATGCATCATCTTCATGGTCGTGATGTTCATCCACTGCTGACCGAATGGATTCATCGGTTGACATGGCATAATCGTCCTGAAGCTGTTCCAATGCAGCAGAGAATTCTTCCTTCTTCTGCTTTTCAGATGCCTTCTGTTCTGCCAGTGCATTCTTTTCTTCTTCCAAAGACTGCTGTTTCTGCTGGCAGGTTTCCAGCTTTTCCTTCAGATTGGAAACCAATTCATTGTCATGCTTTGCAACCCGTGACATCAGGTCATACTTGGAAAGCAAGTCGTAAAAGTCGGTTGAACCAACCAAAGCAGATGCTAAGCTGTCGTTACCCTGTACATACATGACCCGCAGCCGCTGCTTAAATTCTTCCAAACCGTTTGAGATTTCTGCATCCAGTGCAGCAACCTCATTCTTCAAATCGCAAATTTCCTGTTCTTTGTCGGTAATTGCGTCTTCCAGACGAGTCAGTTCCTCATCGACGATCTGCAAATTCGACTGCTGCAAAGAAATCTTTTCTTCCAAAGTCTTCTGGAAGTCTGCCTGTTCCTGCTGGTCGCTGCCCAGGTCATCCAATTCCTTTTGCATCTTTGCAATCTTGTCTGCATTTGCCTGTTTTTCCGTCTGCAATTCTGCCAGCGTCATTGCGGAAACTGGAACAGATTTTACAACGCCTGTTCCGCTATAAACGCCGCCGGTTAAAATTGCTGCACACAGGACAACCGACAGAAACCGCTTCATTCCTTTTAAACGCATCATATACTGTTTCCTCCTTTTAGACATTCAGATGTTTTCTCATAGATAAGACGCTGCCAAGTGCACCAAACAGCACACCGCTGCCAATATAGGCAAGAGCAACGACTCCGGCAACTTGTCCGAATGACATGATGCTGCCTCTGCCGATGACAGAAACAAAATCCGTCTGATTCGTTACAAGGTTAATCAGGGAATCATAGCTGACCCACGTGATGACAAACGCCACACAGCCAGCCAAAAATCCTGTCACCATGCCTTCTACGAAAAAAGGAATCCGAATGAATGCATTGGTCGCACCAACATATTTCATAATCTGAATCTCGGAACGTCTTGCAAATACACTTGCTTTTGTGGTATTCGCAATGATGACCAGCGAAATTACAATCAATGCAACAATAATCACGCTGCATACAATGGTAATGATTCGCCGCAGTTCCATCAACAGATTGACGAAATCCATCGGTGCTCGTATGGAATAGATATGATCCAGAGATTCAATCTGGACAATGGTATCTGCAATCTGGTCGATATTCTTCACCCGCAGGCGATAAGCATCAACCAAAGGATTGTCGTCTCCAAGCGAATCGAAGAGCATTTCGTACCCGTCCATGCTGTTTTTCAAGTCTTCAAATGATTCTTCCTTGGAATAAAAATTGACCTCTGCGATGTTGTCAATCTGGCTCAGCTGTCCCTTCAGGACGCTGACCTCTTCCTGTGTGGTATTTTCATCCAAATAAACAATGATTTCATTTTTATTTTCAATACCGCCCATCATCGAAGAGATGTTCATATAGAACAGCGTTGCAACACCAACCAGAAGCAGAGAAACCAGAAGCACACAAAATGATGCAAACGACATCATCCGGTTTTTCCAGATATTTTCCACTCCTTGTTTGGCCAAATACTTTAAGCCACTAACTTTCATGAATTAAATTGCCTCCAACTACTTCGTCAAACACAATCCGACCCTGTTGAATCGTGATAATCCGCCCGCCAAAATAACGAACTAAACTGTGTTCATGCGTAACCATGAGAATGGTTGTGCCGCATTCGTTAATTTCCCGCAGAAGGTCTACGATTTCATAAGAAAGTTCCGGATCAATGTTGCCGGTTGGTTCGTCCGCAATAATCAGCTGCGGTTTGTTGACCAGTGCTCTTGCAATGGCAACCCGCTGCATTTCGCCGCCGGACAGCTCGTTCGGATAATTTTTTGCCTTATCCTGCAAGCCAACCAAGTCGATCACATACGCCACTCGCTTTTTGATATACGAAGTGGGTGCGTCAATCACTCGCAGCACAAATGCGATGTTTTCATACACCGTCATGGACGGAATCAGACGGAAATCCTGAAAGACAAACCCAATCGTCCGCCGCAGTGCCGGCACTTGCCGCTGCTTCAGTTTTCCGAGATGGTAGCCGTTGACGAAAACCGTACCGCTGCTTGGGTTGATTTCCTTTAAAATCAGCTTGATCATGGTACTTTTTCCTGCACCCGATGGTCCAACGACAAATGCAAAGTCCCCATCATTGATTTTCAGGTTGACGTTATGCAAAGCATCGACACCGCCGGAGTACACAACAGAGACATCTCTCATTTCCACCATGTGTCTTATACAGTCCTTTCTATGTTCAGATAGATGACAGACCGAAAATGGTTAGAATTTTGCCGGATTTGCGGACAGATACCGCTTAACCATCAATGCAATCTTAAAGATGATGGCGTGGTCAAATTCCCGCAAGTCCAAACCTGTCAGCTTCTTGATCTTTTCCAGCCGGTATACCAGCGTATTCCGGTGTACAAACAGCTTTCTGGAAGTTTCAGAAACATTCAGATTATTTTCAAAGAACTTTTGAATGGTAAACAGTGTTTCGTGATCCAAAGATTCAATGCTGCCCCGCTTGAACACTTCGTGTAAGAATGTTTCACACAAGGTGGTCGGCAGGTGGTAAATCAGGCGTGCAATGCCCAGATTATCGTAGCTGACAATGGCTTTATCCGTATCGAAGACCTTTCCGACTTCCAGAGCGGTCTGTGCCTCCTTGAAGGAACGGGACAGTTCTTTGATGCTGTCCACAATGGTACCGATACCGACATTGACACGGGTATAAAATTCGCCGCTGAGTGTATCCGCAATGGAACGAGCCAGCTTTTCCAAGTCTTTGGCGTCCACAGCCCCCTTGATTTCCTTTACCAGAACGATATCACTTTCCGAAATAGTAAAGACAAAATCCTTGTTCTTGTCCGGGAACAGGTTCTGGATGACATCATAAGCAGAAACATCATTGGTGGATACAATCCGAATCAGCAGGACAACCCGGCTGACTTCCGCATTAAAATGCAGTTCTCTTGCCCTGATGACAATATCGCCCGGCAGGACGTTGTCTAAAACCACATTCTTGATGAAGTTGTTGCGGTCATATTTTTCATCATAATACTGTTTAACGTTAAACAGTGCAATTGCCAGAATGTTGGCATACTTTGCAGCTGCATCATCTACGCCCTCTACGAATACCGCATATTCCGGCTTATTCGGAGAGCCGAACGGCTTATATGTATATCCGTCCCGGATAAAAATATCATGGACATCACTCAGATCCAAAGAAACGAATTCATTGGTGGTGCCGACTTTCGTCAGATCGCTGCAAGCAATAATGGTTGCACTATCATCCACAACGCCGACAGTCGCATCAATGGTATCCCGCATCTGATGGACAAGCCCCTGAAACAATCGATTCGACATATTGAAACATCCTTTCGTTTTCTATCTTATACAACAACGCAAAACGGTTTCTTGTCCGTTATCCGAGCAAACTGCCCGAATATATAGAAAATTGTAGCACATCCGACCGCAAAAAGATATAGACGAATTGTAAAATTTATATTTTTCATGAAACTATCACAAAGGAACTTGCAAAAAAAGAGTTATTTTCCAGTGATTCTTCCGGAAAATTGGATTTACATCTTTTCCGGACAATCGATTTTCAAAATCCGCAGTGTATTCCGCAGAGCCTGCTTGGCAGCCTTACAGAGCAGCAGTCTTGCCTGCTGGAGTTCCGGTTCTGCGTGCTTAACCGTGCAAGCATCATAGAACTTGTGGAACAGCGTTGCCAGTTCCGTTGCATACTTGGTCATTTCAGACGGATCATAGGAAGCAGCTGCTGCATCAATTCTAGATGGCAGTGCTGCCAGATGCCGAATCAGAGCGATTTCCTGCGGCTGTTCCAGCAGATTCAGAACAGACAAATCTGCTTCGCCCACAGAAACGCCTTCTTCTTCCATGTTCCGCAGCAAGCTGCAAATTCTTGCATGGGCATACTGAACATAATAAACCGGATTCTGAGAGGACTGTTCCACAGCCAAATCCAAATCAAATTCAAAGTGGGAATTTGCTTCTCTGGTATTAAAGAAAAATCTTGCTGCATCAATCGGAATTTCATCCAGCAGGGTTACCAGTGTGATTGCCTTTCCGCTCCGCTTGGACAGCTTCACCACTTCGCCGTCCCGCATCAGCATTACCATCTGCATCAGAACAACATCCAGCCGGTTTGCATCTGCCCCCATTGCAGTCAGGGCTGCTTTCAAGCGTGGTACATAGCCGTGGTGGTCAGCACCCAGAATATCAATCGCACGGTCAAAGTGTCTGGTCATCAGCTTGTCATAGTGGTAAGCGATATCCGGCACAATGTAAGTCGGGATACCGTTTGCACGAACCAGTACAAAATCCTTATCTGCACCGAATTCCGTTGCCTTGAACCAAACTGCCCCATCCTGTTCATAAGTATAGCCCCGCTTGGTCAACTCTTCTACTACATGTTTTACACTGCCGTTCTTGTGCAGGGTGCTTTCCCGAAACCAGTTGTCATAGACAATGCGGTACTTCTTTAAATCCCGTTCCAGTCCGGCAATGTTCTTCGGCAGAGCATAGCCAACCAATGCATCTCTCCGCTGCTTGCTGTCGCAGTTCACATATTTGTCACCGTACAAATCCCGAAATGCTTCTGCGTGTTCGATGATGTCCACGCCCTGATAAGCATCTTCCGGCATCGGAATGGACGGGTCAAACAGCTGCAAATACCGCACTTCCAGCGAAGTGGCAAACTTTTCAATCTGATTACCAGCATCGTTGATGTAAAATTCCCGTTCTGCATGGTAGCCAGCCCAGTTCAAGATTTCTGCAAGGCTGTCGCCCAGTGCACCGCCTCTTGCATTTCCGACATGCATCGGGCCTGTTGGGTTGGCGGATACAAATTCCACCAAAATTCGCTTGCCTGCTCCGGTTTCGGTCTTGCCGTAGTCATCGCCTTCCGCCAAAACGGTCTGTACCGTCTTAGAAAACCACTGCCGTTTCAGGAAAAAGTTCATGAAGCCCGGCCCTGCAATTTCTGCCTTTTCAAAGCTGCTGCCCTGCAACTGCAATTCGTTGAAAATTGCCTCTGCAATCTTTCTCGGCGGCATCCGGAATGCCTTTGCATTTACCATTGCAATATTTGCGGCAAAATCGCCATGGCTTTTATCTGCCGGAACTTCAATCTTGAAAGTGTTCATCGGCTCTGCCGGCAATGTGCCAGCTGCAACTGCACGGCCGACGCTCTCTAATAATAAGGTATATAATTCCTTTTCTGCAAGTTTCATGCAATCTGCCATATTCTAAAATTCCTCACTCTCTTTGTGTTTGCTTCCTGTATTTATGCTTCCTGCTGCGTTACGACTTCCAGATAAATTTCATTATCGGATAAGAAAGACGCATTGACATCCAGCGTATACCGCAGATACAACCGACCGCCCTGCGGACTCAGATTGTCTTCAATCTTGTTGGTATAAATCCCAAGGGTCATATCACCGAACGGTGTTCCGTACAGGCAATAATGTTTCTTTCCCGTTTCAATCATCAGGTTGGAATTTGCCGAACCACGCCGTACAATGGAAACGCACCGTCCCTCTGTTCCAGTGATTTCCGTAGTGGAGTCCTCAAAGCCGGTTGCTTCCGATTCTTCATAGGAAACCGACCAGTTTTTTCCGTCGTGCTCATAAACGCCTTCGGTTCGCAGTTCTGTTTCGTTTTCTTCCTCTTCGTTTCGCTGCACACTCCGCAGGATAATTTCTACTTTTTTCTTCAACAGCCTGCCTCCTTCTGCCAGCTGCTCTGATAAACCGCACCGGACACCTCTTCCTGTAAGAAATGGGCTGCATTCTCGGTAAACAGAGAAACGCTGTCGCTGACATAGTATGTGTTCTTACCCTTTTCTGTCCGGTCGCTCAGCAGGTTCTGTTCTGCCAGACATTTCTTTGCATAGCCGGCGGTTTCTGCACCCGGAGAAATCAGGGCAACATCCCGTCCCATAATATCCCCAATCAAATCCGCAATCACCGGATAATGGGTACATCCTAAAATCAAGGTGTCCACTTTCTGTTCTTTTATCGGCGTTAAATATTCCTCTGCAACCAGTCGGGTCACAGGATTGTTGAAATCAGTATAACCGTTCTCCACCAGATGAACGAACAGCGGGCACGCCTGCGTTGCAACAAAGAAATCCGGATGCCGCTGCAAAATGGCTTTCTCATAGCTCTTGCTTTTAATGGTTGCCGGTGTGCCGATGATTCCAATTCGTTTGGTTTTGGTGACGGCACAAGCTGCCTCGACTGCCGGATAAATGACACCGGCAAACGGAATATCTGTTACAAAGGGCTGGTCGCCAACGATGGAACTCACCGTTCCGCAGGCTGCAATAATCATTTTCACCTGATACTGTCGCAGAAATGCAACGTCCTCCTTGGCATACCGCAGAATCGTTTCCGGACTGCGGCTGCCGTATGGAACACGGGCAGTATCTCCAAAATAAATAATATTCTCATGCGGTAACAATCGATTCAGTTCTTTGACCGTCGTCAAACCGCCCATGCCAGAATCAAATACACCGATGGCATCATTTTTCATGCTCTCTATCCTCTCTGCTTCTCCATGAAATGACTGCGTTCCGGCTGTATTAATACATCCGTTCTGCATTTTCCATTGCCTGTTCAATCAACTTATCCACTAAGTATTCCTGTGACATGCCCAGATGTTCCATCAGCTTCGGATACATGCTGATATTAGTGAAGCCCGGCAGGGTGTTGATTTCGTTCAGAATGATGCCGCCATCCTTTTGCAGGAAGAAGTCCACTCTCGACAAGCCCTTGCAGCCCAGTGCCTTGTATGCCTTAACAGCAGTTTCTCGCAACATATCCGACTGTGCATCGGTAATCCGTGCCGGAATAAAGAGCTGAGAAGTGCCTGTGATGTATTTGTCTTCATAGTCGTAAAATTCTGCTGCCGGCTGGATTTCTCCAACATAAGATGCAAACGGTGCATCATAGCCGAATACGGCAACTTCCAGTTCCTTGCCGTCAATAAATTCTTCAATTACGACCTTGCAGTCATGAGAAAATGCAATCTGAATGGCTTCCCGAAGGGTTTCCATATCGGTTGCCTTGTTGACACCCACAGAAGAACCTGCATTTGCCGGCTTTACAAACACTGGGAAGCCCAATGTTTCAGCAATTGCCTGACAGGTTTCTTCCATCTTTCCAATTTCCCGCTGGCTGACGCAAGCCCACTTTGCTGTACGAATACCATTGTAGTCCAAAACGGTATGCGTCATGCACTTATCCATGCAGAGAGCACTGCTCAGAGTACCGCATCCAACATACGGCAGCTTTGCCAGTTCCAACAGTCCCTGTAATCTGCCGTCTTCGCCGTTTCTGCCGTGCAGCACCGGAAAGACAACATCAATCTTTTTATTATAGGTTTCCCCGTTTTCAATCGTGATAATCCCCTTGTGAATCGGGTCTGGGGAAATAATTGCAGCGGTGCAGTCCGGGTTTGTTTCCCATGCACCAGAAGCAATTTCACTGACATCGCCCGGAAAATACAGCCATCTGCCCTTCTTGGTAATTCCAATACAAATGACTTCGTATTTTTCCTTCGGAATGCTGCGAATCACATTGGTTGCAGACATCAGGGAAACTTCATGTTCGCTGGAAACGCCGCCAAACAAAACGGCTACTCTCGTTTTTGCCATAAGAAAAAACTCCTAACTTTGATTCATTTACGGAGAACCGCCAAAAAACGCCCTCCATACAATAGTCTATTTTATTATAGCAGGTTTCATAACATTCTGCAAGCCTTTTTCGTCCCGCTTTTTCCAGAAATCCGGGAAAATCAGATTTTTTGCGGTTTTTTTGGAAAACCGCTTGACAAACGCTGCGAAACATGATATAATGATAGCACCTCTGTTACAGGGGTTTCTTTTTGTGCTTTTTTACAAGAGAAACCTGTATTTGAGGGAGGCAAACGAACCGTCTCCCGCTGCATTCGCAGGACGGGGAGGAGTATAAGAGCAGGAGGTGCCGATAATGAGAGTGAAGGTAACACTGGCTTGCACAGAATGCAAGCGTCGCAACTATGTAACCAAGAAGAACAAGCGTAACAATCCGGAACGGATTGAAATGAACAAACACTGCAAGTTCTGCCGGAAACATACTTTGCACAGAGAAACAAAGTGATGACTGGAGGTTCTGAGATGTCCGACAAAGAAAAAAAGGCGGCTCTTTCAGAAGAAAAGGCTACCAAGAAGGAAAAAAAGGCGAATGCCGCAGACTCCGGAAAATCCAAAAAAGAAAAAGACAAAAAGTCCGTTTTCAAGAGAATTGCCGCTTGGTTTAAGGATCTGAAAAAGGAATTCAAAAAGGTTGTATGGCCTACCAAAAAGTCCGTGTTCAACAATACCCTCGTGGTTTTGTGCGTTGTAATTGTCGGCAGCGTTGTAATCGGTCTGTTGGATCTGGGCTTCCTGAACCTGATGCAATTCCTGATGGGACTTTCTAAGTAAGGACACAGGGAGGCACTTTGTATGTCAGAAACTGCAAAATGGTACGTCATCCACACTTATTCCGGCTATGAAAATAAAGTAGCCCAGGACATCGAAAAAGTTGTGGAAAACCGGAAACTGCATGACATGATTTTGGAAGTGCGGGTTCCCACAGAAAAGGTAACCGAGATTACCGACGGCAAAATCCGAGAAGTGGAACGGAAGACATTTCCGAGCTATGTACTTCTCAAAATGATCTATACAGATGATACTTGGCATGTTGTCAAAAATATTCGTGGTGTCACCGGATTCGTTGGCCCTGGGTCAGAACCAACCCCGCTTTCGGAACAGGAAGTACAGGCTTTGGGCGTTGACCTTGGAACAACCATCGAAGTCAACTATGCAGTCGGCGATACGATTATGATCAGCGGCACTGCAATGGATGGCTTTGTTGGTGTGGTTCAGAATATCAACATGGAAGAAGGCACCGTCGATGTTCTCGTTTCGATGTTCGGAAAAGAGACACCGGCAACCGTTGCTTTGAATCAAGTCGTTCTGATGGATTCTTAAAAAACGCATAAGCAAGCGGAATCCACTGGGTTCCCGTGGGAGGGCTGCTGGTTTCAGCACCCGCCGTTTACCACATTATGGAGGTGTGCAACATGGCACAGAAAGTTACAGGTTATATTAAGCTTCAGATTCCGGCAGGGAAAGCAACCCCTGCTCCGCCGGTTGGTCCTGCACTGGGTCAGCATGGTGTGAATATCATGGCATTCACAAAGGAATTCAACGAAAGAACCAAGAATGATATCGGTATGATCATCCCGGTTGTTATCACGGTTTATGCAGATCGTTCCTTTACATTCATCACAAAGACTCCGCCGGCTGCTGTTCTGCTGAAGAAGGCTTGCGGTCTGGAAACTGCTTCCGGCGTTCCGAACAAGACAAAGGTTGCAAACATCACAAAAGAACAGATTCAGCAGATTGCGGAACACAAGATGCCAGACCTCAACGCTGGTTCTTTGGAAGCCGCTATGAGCATGATCGCTGGTACCGCACGTTCCATGGGAATTGTGGTTGTTGACTAAAAGAGAATGAAAATGCGGCATGGAGGTGCAGCAGCAAGCTGCACGGCTCTGTCTTCTCAAATGGTGGGAGGAGCATTCCGCTAATCGGCTGTGCGTTCCAGCACACCGATATTACCACTGAATCAGGAGGAATCATATCAATGAAACACGGAAAAAAGTATGTTGACAGCCGCAAGGCTGTAGATGCCAGCAAGCAGTATGCTTCTGAAGAAGCACTGGGTCTGGTTTGCGAAAACGCTAAGGCAAAGTTTGATGAAACTGTAGAAGCACACATCCGTCTGGGCGTTGACTCCAGACACGCTGACCAGCAGGTTCGTGGTGCAGTTGTACTGCCGAACGGCACTGGTAAGACTGTACGGGTTTGCGTATTCTGCAAGGAAGATAAGTATGAAGCTGCTAAGGCAGCTGGTGCTGATTTCGTTGGCGGTCAGGATCTCGTTGACAAGATCACCAAGGAAAACTGGATGGATTTTGACGTTGTAATCGCTTCTCCGGACATGATGGGTCTGGTTGGTCGTCTTGGTAAAATCCTCGGCCCACGTGGTTTGATGCCAAACCCGAAGGCTGGTACTGTTACACCAGACGTTGCAAAGGCAATCAACGAAGCAAAGGCTGGTAAGATTGAATACCGTCTGGACAAGACCAATATCATCCACTGCCCAATCGGCAAGGCTTCCTTCGGTGCTGATAAGCTGGTTCAGAACTTTGAAGTTCTGATGGACGCAATCGTAAAGGCAAAGCCGTCCGCTGCAAAGGGTACTTACCTGAAGTCCTGCACCGTTACTTCTACTATGGGTGTTGGCGTTAAGGTATCTACCACAAAGTATGGTGTTTGATCACAAAGTCCACACTTTTTTATAAGCGTAAACCGCATAACCTGTTTTCGGACAGGCTATGCGGTTTTTTCTTTTCCTCATTGCTCGAAAATTTCTTGAAAAAAATTGCAAAAACCCCTTGACAAATCCCCTTCCCTATGCTATACTATACTCATAAACATGAACAATTGCTCATGTGTTCAAAAATCAAAAAGGGAAAGGTGATTCATCATGAAAAAAACATTCAAATTGCAGGATCTGGACTGTGCAAACTGTGCCGCCAAGATGGAGGCGGCCATTCAGAAGATCGAC
>ENA-UOJH01001741-UOJH01001741.1-human-gut-metagenome-genome-assembly--contig:-C148-NODE-1741-length-15204-cov-1086.849007_pt1 | contig 15204 bp, 15 predicted proteins | sample MGYA00242345_ERZ723892 | MGnify/ENA metagenome assembly ERZ723892 | reverse complement strand
TATAAAAATAAGCCGGTTGATATAGTGCAATCAACCGGCTTTATTATTTTATATTTGTTTTATGCTGTCCATGTGGCGTGTACGCTCATGTTGCCTATTTGTCCGGTATAATTCATCATGGATACGCCAGTTCCTAGGAACTGATATAGACGCGGTACGGTGGTGTTTCCCCCGCTTACGCCCCACACCCATACGTTATGCCATGTGCTTGCCCAGCCGGGTAGTGAGCGGCCTTGGCCTGAGCCTATGTTGGAGACTGTTCCGTTTACATCGTATGTCACTATGCCGTCTTGTAGTGTTACGATGCCTTTTGCGTCACCGAACACGGTGTCTATCATGGCTTGACGTGATTTGTAGTTGTCGTATGCGCCGTCGTATATGTATTTTGCTATGGTTTGTGCGCCTAGTTGGTTGGGGTGTACTTTGTCTGAGCCTATTGCGTTTGTTTCGCCTTTTAGCCATAGGTGGGCGAATTTTAGTGTTTCGGCGTTTGGTGTGTGGTTGGTGATTGTTTCACTACCGTTTGTGAGTCCGGCTAGTTTCCCTCTTCCGTCGGCGTTTATGTATCCGCTATCGTACAACATTGGTACTATGAGTATTCGCGCGTTTGGAAAGATTGTTATTAGTCGGTTTACGCATTCCTGTATTTTTGTCTGAGCGGTAGTGTAGTCTAGTATGTCGTTTCGTCCGCCCGCTAACACGGCTAGTTTTACTTGTTTTTTATCTAGTGTTCCGTCTGTGTATGCGGTGTTTATTTGGTTTATGAATGTTCGTGTGTCTACGTTGAAGCCCGCGCCGCCGACTGCGTAGTTTTTGAGTGTTAGTGTTGGAATGTATTGATGTAACCAATACGACCATGTGTTTTGTGGTGTGCTTGAGACTGCGTAAGAGTCGCCGAACGTTACCATATATCCGCGATTGTATTTGTAGTTGCTTATGGTGGTGTTTATTGTGCTTATGGTGGTGTTTATTGTGCTTATTTTGTTTTTGAGGGCGGTTGCGTCATCGACACTGTTTATGCCTAGCGCGTTTAGGTTTGATTTGTTGTTTTGCGCTGTATTGGCGGTGGTGTCTATTTTGTTTTTGAGGGCGGTTGCGGCATCGACACTGTTTATGCCTAGCGCGTTTAGGTTTGAGTTGTTGTTTTGCGCTGTTTTGGCGGTGGTGTCTATTTTGTTTTTGATTGTGGTTGCGGTTGCGGTGTTGGTTATGCCTAACGCTGCTAGATTTTTGTTGTTGTTTTGTGCTGTTTCTAATGCTTGCGTGGCTTTACCGCCCGCAGTGTTTGCGTTAGTGTTGATTTTGTATAAGTTATCGTCGATAATATCTATTGACGCGTTGTATTGGTCATTAAGGTTGGCCGCGTCGCCGGCTTGATATTTTTCTAGGTTGAAGTTAGTTGTGTAGGCGGTCATGTTGGTTGTCCTTTCTGAGGTTTGTTGGATGATTTATTTCTTCCTGTACTTTTATTTGATGTATTACGCGGTCTAGTGTACGCATTGCCGCGTTGTATCCGTCTCGTAAGTCTGCTAAATCGCCGGTTTCGTAGAGTGGTAGATGATAAAACGGTGTTTCTGTAGCCATGTTTGTACGCCTTTACTTGGTTGGGGGGATTGGATAGCCCTCTGCGGTTTTTTTGAGTTTGCTAAGGTCGGTGACGGTGAATATTTCCGTGCCGGTACGGTTTAATATGTGGTTGAGAGTTGTTCCAAGTGTTTGCGCGTTAGTTTCTGTCAGCCCTAGCGCCTTTATGAACGCGGCTAGTCCGTCCGGCATTACGTTGCTGTTTAACGCCAAGTCTGCTTTATCGCTGGCGCTTTTTATTGCCGCGTCGATTTTATCCATTGACGAGTTGTATTGGTCAAGTAGATTTGCGGAGTTTCCCGCTTCGTACTTTTCCAGTTCGTAATTCGTGGTGTTACCCATGATTTTATCCTTTCATGCTAACGGTGGATATTGTTCACCGGTTGTTGGATTAGTGACACGTGGCGTGGTATCGTCGAATATGGTCAGGTTGCCGATTGTGGACGTTTCGTCGGTGCGGTGCTCGGCGAGTTCGCCGGCGTTAATATCGGCTATTTGCGTGACACGCGCGCCATACACCGCTAGTTCGCGGTGCAGGTCGCGAAGCGCGGTTTTACTGTCAGTGTATTCGCCTTTTGTAACGTTCCATATTAGCTGTGTGTTTCCTATGTGTTCGATTTGTTCTTGCAGTTGTGCTATGGCTACCGCGTAGTCGTTTATGTGCGCTTCAATGTTTTTTATTCTTGTATCGTAGTCTTTCAATGTTTTGTCTATGTCGGTTACGATTTCGTCAAGATATGCCGTTATGTGGTCGATTTCGCATGCAATGTGCTTTATGATTTCTTCTTGGCTTTTAGCGTTCCAATAGAAAGCGGGTATGGCGGGTGTGTACGGCCATACCGAGAAAAACGGGAGCGGTGGAAGCATGTGTTATCCTTTCAGTAATTGTTTATGTTGACCGTCCATAATGGGCTAAAACATGTTTCAAGGTGTTCAAGCAACAGTACGTCAATATCGACGTATTCGCCGTTGCGTATGCGATTGACTTTGTCCATGAAATCACCGTTTGCAATCGTTTCGCATTGGTTGTCCGTCGCATTGCTTGCGTAGTCTTGGTTTTCGGTCAGCTGTGTTGCAGGGAAATCACTGTAAACGGTTCGCATTTTGTGCCATATGTCGCTATCACTGAGAATTATATCAGGATTATTGCTTACAAGCGCATAAAGCGGGCGTAACGTCGGCATGATTTCTTGGATAAGGCGTAGAAAGTGCCGTCGCCATTTTGACGGTGGCATCACGCCTAACTCCCTGTCATAGAAACGGTTTTCGATTTTCTTACAGCAGCGCGTGTATTGTGTGTCATCATAGGCAATGTCCCGCCATGACCATGCGGCATTATTCCAGTCAACACCGCCCGGCACGTCGAGTATTTCGCCAAACGTGTATGTCATCACGCCATGGAAATCGTCGTACGAGTCACACGGTTGATAATAGTTTATGTCATTCTGCATTGTCATCGTCGTTAATTCTTTCCACGTCCGTCAAGTAAGCGTAGTTGCGTGAAACATTGTCTTCGTTCCATACAACCTGTATCGGTTCCTTGAGGTATTTTCCGAATCTTGTGTTAAGGATGTCGCACGCGGCACGGCGTTCCTCAAGTTCGCTGAGCGCGCGTAGGTCGGTCGGTTCTCCGTAGTCGTTGATTTCATCGGCGGTCTGCCGTTCCATTTTCAACGGAAGATTTTTGATGCCCAACGATTGATAGAAGGCGTTCCAAGTGTTCTGTATATCGTTCTGTAATTCCATGCCGATATATTCGACATTGGTTTTCAGCACGTTCGCCTTCATGGAATCGGTGAAGCCGGGTGTCGCCATGATTGCCATTTCACCGCCTGAGATTTGCTTGATAACGTTGATGCCCGCCGTCTGCTGTCCGGCTGGAACCTCCAATATGAACGGCGTTTTCTGATTGAAACGGTTCTGCCTTCGCGTCATGTACAGGTCTTCGATTTCATGCGCGAAAAACTCAATGGTCGGAATGAGCGGCGTACGCGCGCGGTTGGCGTAGATGAAAACACCATTGGAATTGTTCACCGGAAAACGCCATCCGTTGATGCCGTAACTATCCCACTTCCTCGGCTTGTAATACACGTTGAAATTCGATGTGGTCACCGCTTGCGTGCTGAAAAACACACCGGGCTTACTGTGCGGGAACGCGATTGTGGCGTAACCGAAATACAGTAGATTGTATTCGAGAAACCATGCGTCGCATGTCTTCGGCAGATTCAACCACTTGAAACGAGATAACGCGACATTCAACATTTGAGAATACGCCATCGAATACGCCTGCGAATTGAGCGATTCGGATTGCTGCCACATCGGCGCGCCGCGCTCGCCCAATTCCGCACGGGTCAACGGCCTTTTGCGCGTGCGTTTACGTCCCATATTTTTCCCACCTTATATATTATCGTGTACGAAGTCGCCGCCGACTTCCTCGGGCCTGCTCCATATTGTAACACCGGAACTGAAAATATCCCTGATTGTCCGCAATTGCTCGTTTTGCGCAAGCGGGCACACCGTCCATATGTCAGCGGCCTGCCAATACGTGAAATGCCTGCAAGGCGTCAACGACGGCCTGCTGTAGAGTTTGTTGCTCGCGATGCCATAGCGCAGCATGTAATCGCCCGCCGCCGCGATTGCGCCGTCGTCTTCGGTGACTATCTTCACGGTCATGGTGTCAAGCCCCGTGGCCTGTCCGAAGTTGTCGCCGCCATACGCCCCCACGGGCCGCGCGGCATGGTTGAGCAGGTCGCGCCATGCGGCGTTAACGTTGGAACGCGTGTTCATCATGACACGTCTCGCATTATCCACGTTCTGATTGCGTGACGCGGCGGCGTTCGCGTTCGCCGTGGCGACGCTCGCGCCTGTTATTGACGTATTGGCCGCGTTGGAGGCATACGCGTTGTCGGTGTTGAGCCGATTGGAACGTCCCGTGCAATCCATGGCGTAGCTTTTCGCCTGCGCGATGAGACCCGCATTGCATTCCAGCGCGTTGGCCGCTTTTCTGGACGCCGCATCGCTTGACGCGGTGTACACAAGTCTGTTGTTGGTCAACGCAATCGCCGCGTTGTAACTTGACGTGCCGACACCTATCGCACCGGAACTAAGCCCCGCCGCCGCGCCAATCACAGCCGGGAGCGCGGCACCGCCCGTGGCCGCGCTCGCCGCCAGACCCGCGCCGGCCGATATCGCGCTTGTGGCGAGACTGCCAAGAGTCGAGGTGACGTTGGTCATCGCCGCTTGTTCCTGCCCGGTGACATATGACGCGGTTGCGACCGCCAGGTCTTCCGACAGGTCGGCGTTTATCTTTGCGTTCTGATATTTCTGTTCGTTGTCTAGTTTGGTGTTTCCGCGCGCTGTTATGTCCGTCGCCGCTTGATTCGCATTAGCCGCCGTCGTGTTGCGCAATCCGTTGGCGGTTGCGGTGTTCGCGACGCTTGTCTGTCCTGTGCGCGCGGTGTTGTCACGGCTGACGTTGGCCATACGTGCGCCGTTTTCGTACGAAAGCATGGCGTTTTCGCGTGCTTGCGTGATTTCTCGATTGTATGCGTCGGCGCGGTGCGCGTCGATTGCGCGTCGTTGCAACGCGTAAGTGGGTATGTCGTGTGATATGAGTGTTTTGAGCATGTCCGTGTTCGGCACGGTGGCGGTGATGTTGGTTCCGTTGATGGCGGTGATGCTAATGGACGCGTCACCGTCGCTTCCGATTCCGTCAAGCCATGCGATTTGTCGCAATATTGGATAACTCAGGGATGTGACCGTCTGCGCCGAGAGGTGTCCGCAATCCGCTATTTCCACACGGGTTTTGTTTCCGATATTGTCGGAGATTTCCAAGTGCGCGTACGGTGCAAGATATAATCGTGTTATTTGAGCGTACTCGGCGGCGTATCCGAATTCGTCGATAGTCAAATCAATATCGGATAGTTTCGTTCGCGTGCCGCTGACCGTATGCCATTCAACGCCATTCACGCCGATAGCGTCACCAAGATGCAGCATGTTTGCGGTGGCGACGAAAACCGCTGTAATCTGCGACATGATATGAGGGTAATATGCGAAAAGCGTGTCGAAATAATCGCCCGAGATTTTGGACGATTCGAGCGCATACATGCACATGTTGCTGCTAGTGAGATTATCGACGGAATTATAGGACGTGCCCGCGCCGGTGACGTTTGCCGTGGAAATGTTTCCGGCACCCCATGAGAAACCGTTGACCGTGCCGTCATTATTGGTGTATGTCGGGTCACTGTCCGCGACATTCGTGCCCCGCACGCCACTCATGTTTCGCAATTGTCCGGGTGAAAACGTTGCGGCCAAACAGATGTATCTTGTGCCGTTTTGCAGATTAATCGGTGTGCTTTTCCTGATATTCGTCGCGGCGTTGCCATAATCGACGTCGGGCAGCGTGAAGTCACGGCAATTCACGCGCGGGTTTTCCAAGAGTTGCGCCGGTGTCGTTTCCGTTAACGGCGCGTGACCGCGTGACAACAGTAAACCGTTGATTACGGTACTGTTGATATAGTCCGTCCACACGTCGCGCATGAGCGTGCATGCTGTCGTGTTCGGTGCTTCCGCGCGTACGGAAGTGATGAAAAAATGATACCGTGTCTGCACGTCGGATTTTTGATACGGCGTATTGATAATGTCATGTGAAAAGTCAACGACAATGTAATTATACTGTTGCGCCGTCATGTAAGGTACGGGCAGTTTTATGCCGTCCGCGTCAGCGCGTGCGATATACATGTTCGTTGTCAGTTTGACGGTTTCGCCGTCCAGTTTATCAAACCATGTGTCCCGTGCGGCGTCATCGGGGAATTTCACGACGTCGTGGTAATCATCGTACCAATTCACACGGCACAATTTAATTACCGTGTTTGGCGTCCAAACATTGTAATCGAAAACATTACGGTGCTGCCCGTATACGCGCGTATCCGTATCGGGGAACGCCGTTGCGTTTTGCAGATGTGGAAAATCCATATCACACCTTTCCATATATGAAAAATGAGTGGCGCTTCACATGAAGCACCACTCATTTTATACCATAGTCGATTCGGACTATTCGACGGTGAACGCGCATGTTGCGGAATGTTCCGTGGTCTTGCCGTTCGGATTGACGTACGTGGCGGTGCCCGTCACGGTAATGACGTCACCGGCCGCAAGGCCGTCACGCTGCACGTGCAGGCGCGCCTGGTCGTCAACGAACGTATTGACGTTGAGGTCGATTGCCGCGCCGTGCGTGCCATCGTCGCCTGCGGCATGGTTCGCCGTAATCTCGTACGTAGCCGCATTCGGTGCCACCTGGACGGCGGTGCCCGTCGGCGTGACGGTGGCGGAGAGCTTGGGCGTGAGCTGCACCAGGCCGCCCGGCTTGACGGTGCCCGTGGTCGGGGTCAGCTCGAAGTCCTTCACGGTCTGCGTCACGAGATTGATGGTAGTGCCCGCGTCGGTCGTGAACAGCGCGCACGGTGTGAACGGCGACACACCGTAGATGCCCCAATGGTTCAAATACATGGTGTTGCCAAGCGTCTGCGGATTATAGAACTGCGTAGTGCCGTACATGGTATCGCGCACCTGATACCAATCGGTCGAAACAAGCAACGCCACCGCACCCGGAATACCAAGACTCGGCACCTGAATGACACGATAGGGCACGTCCGCTTTATCCAATTGGAACACCGCACTCAACGCGTCGACGTCAAGCGACGCGAGATATTCCGGTTCAATCAGCAGCACCATTTGCTGCGGGTTGGCATACGCCGGAATGTCGGTGACGTTCAGCGCGTTGTATTGCGTGGACGGAAACTGCATGCGTCCCGCCGTGGAACGCAACGCCTTAAGCAACGTCTTAGCAGTCGTCTCATCGTTCGGCACCGCATCAAGATGTATCTTATAGAAACCAAGATTCTGCTCGTAATGACGAATCAGCGCAAGCATGATGTTCATTTCATCATAATTATCACTGTTGCGCGGCGTTTCCATGACCTGCGCGATAAAACGGTTCAAGCCGAAATCGTCAAGAAACGCCTGACGCAATTCATCGTTGGTCCATGATATCGGATATTGGTCACGACGATTCATCTCGTAAAACCACACGGAAGCCTCAGGTCTATGCATTTTCAAAAGCTCTTCCGCATCATCCTTGTATCCATGCGCCTTAATCCACTTGACGGCGATTTCCTGCACGGTGCTGCCCCAGTAGAGATTCTCTTTCTTGAAAACCGCAAAAGGATTTACGAAAGGCGCGTTCTGCGCCATCACAGTAAGCCCGATGCGGTTAATCATACTCCAAACACAATCGTTGAGATACTGCCGGTTCATCGGGTCGAACAAATACCGCGCGGTGTTCGCCACACCGGTCTGCGTCGCGCTGGGCACGCGCTGTTGATAATCGTCGGTGTTCTTAAGACGTACTTTATCCAAAATGGTTGCGTTATCTATCGCCATGTTCATCCTTTTTTTCAGAGCGTGTAATCGAGATTTTCCAAGTCCTCTGCCGCGGCTTGCGCGATTGCGTCCGCCGCGTCATCGTCGTTTTCCTTGACGGTCGCACCGTTTTCGACCATTTGCGCGACCGAATCAGTGAAATTGTCATAAATGCCGTCTATACGTTCGCTGATTGCGTCCATACGGTCGCCTATCGCGTTCACCTTATCCAGCACGCCGCGCAGCATGTCGCGCAAATCATCGAACCCGCCCACGCGGCGCGTTTCGTCGGGGGTGAGGTCATCACGTTCGGCGGTGTCCCTTTCCTCGGTGGTTTCGTCATCCATTGTTTTTCCTTTCATATGAAAAAAGTCGTACCGGCGAACGAATACCGAACCGGCACGACTTAAGAATAGCATACGTGCAACATGATTCACAACGATGGACGGCGCGCTTTTCCCTCACGGCCATATCATTGGCGGAGTCAACCGTGGTTATCAATGATGATGTTTTCTCGCCCTCGTTACGGCACCTTGCGTATGCCGTGGTTATTTTACACCGAAATTTCTAAGCATTGCAATTACAGCGTGTTGCGTTTCCACCGTGTCATAACGTAAATATCCCAATGCATAATATGACGTGAGATTTCTAATCAAGTCCTTCGCAACATTTGCCGTAAGGTAATTGAGTTTGTTGTCATCCGTCGTAATCGCAAAATATGGCACATGCGCGCCCGCATCATATTTTGAGGATGCAAAAACGTAGCCGCAACGTAAATCAACATAAACGCCATACTCGCGCCGCAACCAACGGAAGACATACGTAAGTTTAGCGTGTTTGTGCGGTTTTTCAAGAAAATCAGTGTCATAGCGCTTGAATTTGTTTTTAGCGGTGACGTCATCATTATTTTTCATCATGCGCCCCGCGACTGTGTTTTTCGTTTTCTGTTCAGCGTATTCATCATCTTCAACATAATCGAAAACACACGTTTTGCCGTCAAGCCATTGCAAACCGAACTCGGGCTCCAAGGGAACGTCATAATGTTTAAAATACGGGTTATATGCGTCGCACGCATTACCTAATAAAAAGATTCGCGGTTTACGCAGCTTGCCATCGTCGGCGCGTTCGCGCGTCACGGTGTCCACAAGATTGGCTAATTGTTCATATTCGTTACGCAGATAATGGTGGTATACATCGTCGGGGTCGATGATAATCTCATCCATGCAAATATTACGTACATTAACATATGTGCTTTTTTTCTTCTGCTGCTGTAATGATAATGGGATGAAATAACCACATGTCCGCCAATTTTTATCGCCATTACGACGTATTTCAGCCACCTTGTTATGCACCCTAAAATCGTAGTCGGGAAAAATATTATCCTCTATTATCCTGTCAAAATATTTTGCCGCCACGTCGTTATTCTCCTCTCGGTACCGGGTGACTTCAACAAAACAGATATTGTTTTTAATATAATCTTCCAACATGTACCGGCGCACGCCGTAAGTTTTACCGAGACCACGCGCGCCGATTATAAGATTCACGTCGGCGTTGCGCGGCAATATCTGTGTTCTAAGCCTGTCATAATAATATTTCGCCATCAATGCTCACAATCATAGGTTTGCCGTCCCGCATAATAAGTTCGCGGGGCGTTGTTTCCGCATTCCTATTATACGTGTTTCGCATGTATGTCAGATTCTCGCCGTTAGCTTGTTTGTCCGATTCGCCCAACCATCTGCCGGACGGATACAACGCTATCGCCTCAGGCGCGTCGACATGATATGTCGCGCCCCGATAATCGGTGACGGTTCCGACGTACCTGTCCCATACATGCGGTCGATTGCGTTGCAATGTATGACAAATCTCATAATCCACCAAGACGTCATAACCGAGCGACATCCGCACGGTTTCCGCGAAACCGTGCCCCGCATGCATGACATCGGCGATAAAATCCTCAATGGTGTACACACCGTCCGGCCGCGGAAGTCCGGCGCAAGTGACATGCACGCGCCCGTTTTCGTCCAAACTGACGCGTGCCTTGTTCCACAATTCCATATGTTCGGCATAACGCGTGGCACCGCCACAATCCTCGACCTCGAATTTTCCGATATGGTCCAGCGTTGACGCCATGTCGGGCGCGGTGTTTCGGACGCGTCGCATGGTGCGGTCGATTGCGTTTTCAATCGCGTTATGCAGCGGTTCGAGCGCGTCCAGCAATTCCGCGTCGCTCACATCGTCATCGCAACTGATTTTCAGGCTATCGGTATCACCTCCCGTGACCGCCACACGCGCGCCGAAATGACGGTATATCAGCATCATGGCTATCAAGAGGTGCATTCTGCTACCGGCTACGATTCGCATTCCGTACGTGTATAGGACGCGTGGCGTTTTCGGGCGTTTTTCCGCAAAATTATCGGGAGTGCAAACAGTGGTTCTATCAACTTCAAGTTCACCGGTTTCCGTCACGCGATAATCCGCTTTCATAACGTCCTGCGCCTGTGTGCCATAAATTCCATTAAATTGCCCTTTGACGGTGCTGCCGTAATATGATTGCAGAAATTTCACGCTCAACGTGCCCGCTTTAGCCTCGCGTGCGATTCCCTCCGGTATCGAATCGGGTATTTCGCCCGCGTACGCCGTGCCCTCGTGATAATGTTTAATCAGGTTTTTCACATCGGTTTTTCGTGCGAAAAGCATGTTTGATTGCAAGGTCACGTAATCGGGTGGAACAATCGTCTTAGTGGTTGCCTCACCGTATAACACATGCATTTCGTCAAACGCATACACTCGCGCCACATTCCACAATTCGATTTCATTAACATGCAATATGCATTCGTCCGCCCGATACAATTTCCCGAAAGCATACGTTGGATTAACGGCACTGTCAACGTAACCATGCGCCCTAACACTGTTTTCCTGTGTCTTCGCACGTTCGTTATTGCTGTAATCGGTATCCGCTCGCAACGTCTTCACAAACTTGGAACGTGGGCATATTGCAATCCCCCAATCGTCGAAACATGTGTTTTCGCGTAATCTGAGATTCACGAATCTCACCGCAACATGCAACCCCATAAGAAACGGGTCATCATAGTTCAGCAACACATCTTCAAGCGACGTGTTAACAATGCGTTCGCATGCGATTTGCAGAATATCCGTAGGCGCTGGAGCGAATTTAACCGGCAAACGTCTCCCGTTGATGAAAGCATGATGCATCGATGTGACATCCAAGGACGCGACGTTGTTCACGACAACGCTAGCGGTTTTCGCGCTGGTAAACGTCAATCCGCCACGGAAACACGCCTTGCGCAAAGCATAGGACTCATAGTTCTTCGGAAACTCCTGATTGCACGTCATCTCGAACGCGCGTTGCAATGTGATTTTCTTACCGCCCTGCAACGCGACGCGTCGCCCGCCAATCTCACGCCGTGCCATCTGCCGCACAAGCGACGTTTTGGTAAGCACGCGGCACCCCAGCATGTCCGGCGTAAGCCAATGGTTTGCGCGTAGCAGCCATTGCAGGTATTGGGGTATCACTTGCACGTCGCGCCGTGCGTAAAACAGTTCTTCTTCGGTCAACGGCGTTTCGGGCGTGCGTGCAAGCGAGTAATCCCAGTCGCCCACCGCTTTCGGCAATCCGCATGTCTCGCCCATCGCGCGCAGTCCGCCCATTTCGAGATAAAACGTGTCCCAAAAACGGCATACCACAGTATCGTCAACAAGCAAGTCAAGCGTGTACACGCTAGTTGCCGTCTGCGCGTTAGCGGCAATCGTATACGACTGCGCCAATTCCAACATGAGAGTCTGCATGTCGAACATGAGGTTATATGCCGCGATTATCGGAACATAACCGTGCGCACGCCCATATTCAATAAGATTATCAATATACGCCAGCGCTTCGGACGTGTGACGGTAAAACCGCACATCGTCCGTATCGGGGGTGTACGATTCCAGTAGCGTATCACGCAAATCGTTGAAAATGTACAATATCGGATACGCGCGCGTTTCGGCACCCGTGCCGATATTCGTTGTTTCGGTGTCGAATATCGCCGCTACCTTGAATTCCTTGCGTTCTTTCATCGCATCACGTCGGGTGAAACCGCCAGCAGCCATATCGGGCTTCCGCCGTCAACGTCCGTATAATCCTCCAATTCGCCCATATGCGTTTTCATACGTTCGGCATATTGCAACGCCTTTTCGTTTCGTGCCATGATGGTGTCAAAAAGTTCGCTTAGCGAATCAGCGTCATATGCTTTCATGATGGCTCCCAGTCGTTTGTTCGGCGGCACGTTCGATTTTTGCCATATGTTTTGTGTGTATCGCCAAAATATCTTGACTTTTTCACGTCCGAGCTCGCCCAGCGCGCTCGGCATTCCCTTGGACGCCATTCGCATTTCCTCGCGAAAGATATTGAACGAACGCGCGCGCTCCCTCGCACGCCCCTTGCCGCCGCGCACCTCGCCCACCTGTCGCACAAGCCTATCGGCGGTTTCGTTCGCACGCTGATACAGTTCGTCACGCATGGCGGCGTTACGGACACGGCCGACGTACGTATGTTTCAACTGCGTTTCAAGCCGTTGAACGTAAGCACGCCGCGCGTTCGCCTCGCTTTCGGGCATGGTGCCGGTAATGCTTTTTTTCAGACTGTTTATCGCGCGACGCACGCGCTTGCGTTTCGCGGTCAATACGTCCGCTTGTTTATGCGCTCTAGGCATGTTCACCACCACCTTATAAAAAAAGTGCCATAGCTTGTATGGCACTTTTTGTTTCATTCCGAACTACTTGATTTCAAGCGATTTCGTGGAACGGCCACCGCCCAACGGTGTCTGCTTGACCGCAACTGTGATGCCGTCCGGTGCGTTGAAATCGGGGAACATGTCGTAGATATCCAACACGCTGCGGTAGATTCCCTGCGACTGACTGAAATACGTCTGACCGTCCTTTCCGAAAAGATAGACGTTCGCGCATTTCTGACCCGTCTGAGAACGGACGCCCGGCGCGATATAAGCGCCGATAACCGTCAATGGTTCCGCGCCGCGAGCGTTCAGCGACAACGCGTTGTTACGTGCGTTGACGATGGCGCGTTTTCCCTCGAACGTATTGTTGTCCATCGTGCAAATGTAACGATAATTGTCAACGGTGTTCTGTGCGGTTTCATTCATGGTGGTGTCGTTCATCTGTTCGTTTTCCTCGTTCATTTCGGTTCCTTTCAGAATTCAATATCGTTATCGTTACCGTTATCGTTACCGTTATCGTTATCGGTACCGGCTACGCCAGCCGCGACACGTTCCGCGTGCTCAATGAACGTATCAACGTCCATAACATACGTGTTCTTGTTTACGGTGATGTCATCGACCAAGACATTAACAATACCGGCATCCATAAGCACTTTGACGGCCATTTCAACGTTACGAACGTTTCCGTTAGTGTGGAATGTCTGTGCCACGCCGTCCCGGTCATAATAGTTTATGGTGCTGTCAGCGATTACCTTACGAATCTTTCGCATGTTTGTTATCCTTTGTATCTATTTATGTCAACCATTTTTGGCGACATAAATATTTATAGCACAAAAATCGGCGTGCGCAAAAAGCAACACGCCGATTATTGATATTGATTCTCAATAACGCAAAATCTGCCCCGGATAAATCAAACTCGGATTAGACAAACCGTTAAGCGACGCGACACGCGCCCAATCACCGCCGAAAATCGACCACAAAGACTCACCGGACACAACAGTATGCGTACGCGCCACATTCGACTGCACAGCACCACCATAGCACACGGTCTCACCCGGATAAATCACAGCCGGATTACCCGACCCGTACCCATGCCACGACCGCCACGGCAACAGTCCAGTACGCGCGGCAATACCGGACAACGTGTCACCCGACGCAACCACCACGCAAAACGACCGCGACACACCACCACCGGCGTTCGTTTCCGGCGCAGACACATTCGCACCGTCGCCACGCGCGTACGCATCCCACTGCCAACGTTCCCCCCTGAAATAATTCAAGTCCAAACGTCCGGCATAGCCCCGCACATAACCGTTCGACGTATACTGACGCATAGCCTCACCATACGCCCCATACAACCACGGCACCTCCTGATAGCCGGTCGCGTTCATCGACGCATACTGCGCAATCCACACGCCGCAACGCTCCCGCACGAACGCGTCAAGCTGCCCCAGCGCTGACGCCTGAACATAGACAATCGGCCACACCCGAGTACGGTCATGCACACGACGCACCCACGTCTCAACCCACGCGGCATTACCGAACTGCGGATTATCCTGAGACTCCCAGTCCAAAACAAGCACCGCGTCACCAACGTATCCACGAACGTTGTCTATGAAAAAATCAGCTTCCGCGCTCGCGTCACGTCCCATCGCATAATGATACACACCGATGCTCTTGCCGCTGTCCCGCGCACGTCCAAGTTGATAGTTCGCGGCCTGATTCACGCCATTGGTCAAACATGTATTGTTAAAACCGCCGACACCCCATGTCGCACCCGCCACAATAAAATCAGCGTCAACCGCTGCCGTGTCGATACCACACTGCCAATTGCTCACGTCAACACCGCGCATATCCGCGTCAGCAGACGGCACCACAGTCAACAGCAACGCACAAACACAAGCCACCGCACTACGCCACATCCGAATCACCACTATCCCCCCTACCATTCTTAAGCATCGCAATAAGCTCTTCAGTCAACACATTATTCTTAGTCATCAAATCATTAAAATCACTGAACGTCGTGGCGATAAACCACGCCATCCCACAACACGCGACAATCGGAAAACCAACACTCCCGACAACAGTCACAATCGAACCAATATCCATCAAAAACACCTCACAAACAAAAAGACATGACACATCGAATGACATGCCACGTCCAAATATACCACAATCGCGTAGCCTATCCGGGAATTGAACCCGGCACGCGCATTTTATAAGAATGCCGCTCTAACCAACTGAGCTAATAGGCCATTCACCCCACCCCCTCCCACAATCCCCGCCGCATCAAATCAACAATATCACGACAATGCGCAAACACATAATCCGACACATACGAATCACATTTAAACCACTTCGCACTCATAAAAACGGGCTTAACACACCGTTCACCACGCACCCTATAACCTTTGACAAAATCACAAGTATCACGCTTGCAAAACATGCTCAATCCCCCCTTTTTTTC
>ENA-UOJH01001739-UOJH01001739.1-human-gut-metagenome-genome-assembly--contig:-C148-NODE-1739-length-15216-cov-10.703648_pt1 | contig 15216 bp, 15 predicted proteins | sample MGYA00242345_ERZ723892 | MGnify/ENA metagenome assembly ERZ723892 | reverse complement strand
CATCAAATAAAGTGATAAATTCTTCCTCAAATAATCTGACTAGCCACAAAATATGAAGTTCAAATATAGAAACAGACAATTTTGGTGTAGAGGATTCTATGTTGATACAGTTGGAAAAAACACAGAAAGAATATATTAGAAATCAATTGAAAGAAGATGCAGAACAAATGCAATTAGCAATTGAATTTCCAGATGACCCGTTAAACGGGTAGATAGTTGTATTAAAGGCTAGTGTAATAAGCGGCGTTGACGCGTTACCTTCGCCACGTGGTAGTGGCGGCGAGTAATATGAGGGCTTAAGTGCCCGAAAATGAAAAGCCACCAGCTAGGCTGGTGGATATTTACTTTACACTGACAAAACTAAAAAATATTAAAAAGTGAAATTTATCTAATTAAAATTTATGGATAGAACAGAAAAAGTTTAAAAAATCTTAAAGTTTTTACGGAATTTCAGTAAAAACTATATTAAAACAAAAAGTTTTTTGGCAATATATATTTAATTATTGGAGAAAGTATTGTGATAATAAGAGCAAACTATTTAGAAAAAATAAAACCATTTATAGATGTAAAGCTAGTTAAAATTCTTCCAGGGGTTAGAAGATGTGGCAAGTCTACAATTTTAGAAATGATAAAAGATGAACTTATTTCTCATGGAGCTGATGAAAGCCACATAATCAAAAGGAAATATTCTAACGAAGATTATGATAAATCATACACTTCAAGAAAAATGTACGAAGAATTAAAATCTTTTATGCATGATTCCAATAAATATTATTTTTTTACTAGATGAACTTCAAGAAATTGAAGGTTGGGAAAAGGTTGTTAATACGCTACTTGAAAATTACAACACAGATATTTATGTAACTGGTTCAAATTCAAAACTAATGAGTAGTGAAATATCTACTTATTTAACTGGAAGATATATAACGATCCCTGTTTATACTCTTTCGTTTAAAGAATATTTATTTTTTAAAAACAACTCAATCAAATCAAACAAAGAACACTTGCAAGATTATATTCGCTTTGGTGGTTTTCCGCTGATTGCAAATAACAATTTTGATGAAAATACATCATATACAATAGTTGAAGATATATACAATTCTGCTCTTATCCACGATATTGTTGAGAGACATTCAATAATAAATATTGACTTGTTTAATCGTGTTGTTGGCTTTGTCGTCGAAAATGTAGGTAAGACTTTCTCTGCTAATTCGATTGTGAATTTTTTGAAATCTGAAAAAAGATCAATCTCAGTTGAAGCAATTTATAATTATTTAGAATGGCTAGAAAAAGCATTTATAATTTATCGTTGTAAAAGATTTGATCTACAAGGGAAAAATATTTTAAAAACGCAAGAAAAATTTTATCTCGCAGACCAATCAATAAAATATGCATTGTATGGATTTAACCCAACAAGCATTGCTTCAACTATAGAAAACATTGTTTTCTTTGAACTTAAACGACGTGGATATGATGTTTATATTAGGAAGAACGGGACTAAAGAAATAGATTTTGTTGCAACAAAAAGAGATGATAGAGTTTATATACAAGTTTGTCGAGAACTTCCAAAAGAGTCTGATAGAGAAATAACAAATCTTATGGAAATAAAAGATCATTATCCTAAAATGATTGTAACGCTTGATGATTACGCAAGTGGTAATTTTAATGGCATAAAGATAGTTCATCTTGTAGATTTCTTGCTTAATGAAAACTTGTAAATTTCATTTATTTTAAATTAGAATTTGCAGCGAAAAATCTTTGTTTTGCTATAAATTTCAAATATTTACACAATTTCTTTTGATATCAAAATAGTTTTGGATGTATCGAAATTTCTACATTATAATCACATTCAAATCTCGAATTTGGACTTAATTTAAACATATGATTTTTTTAATAAAGGATTAATTATTGTTTCAAAAAAACTAAAAGTTTTAATTAAAAAAGTTTTAAATTTTTATTTACAAATATAAAGGAAAAACTTTACATTCTAAAAAGCACTGATTTATAATTTTTAGGTATGAGCTTAGAACAAATATTTGCGTTATTTGGTTCCTATCCAATGCTTAGCGTTGCAACTATCCTAGTGATTGGTGTAATTTTTATTAACGGTTGGACAGATGCACCTAACGCAATTGCAACTTGCATTTCAACAAGATGTATCAAGCCAAAAACAGCTATTATAATGGCGGCAATATTCAATTTCTTAGGTGTTTTAACTATGTTTTTTATATCTAAGCAAACTGCTGAAACTATTTCTAACATGGTTGATTTTGGTACTAATTACAATCTTGCTTTAAGTGCACTTTGTGCAGGCATGGTTGGTGTTATCGTTTGGGGAGTACTTGCTTGGTGGTTTGGTATTCCAAGTAGTGAATCACATGCATTAATTGCTGGAATTACAGGAGCAGGACTTGCTGCAATGACAATGGGATTAGATGCAACTATAAAATTTGGTCCAGATTCAAGCTGGGCATTTACAATTTATGGTTTAATTCTTAGTTGTGTATTTGGATTTTTTGTAGGATGGCTAGTTACTAAAACTATTCAATTAATTTGTAGAAAAATGAATAGAAATAGGACAAGGCCATTTTTTAAATATGCAGAAGTTTGTAGTGGTGCAGCAATGGCTTATGTTCATGGTGCACAAGATGGACTTAAATTTATTGGGGTTTTGTTCCTAGCTATTCAACTTGCAGCTAAAGCAAACGGAATAGAAAATGTTGCACTTTCAAATGATGCTTCACTATGGTGGCTTGCTGTTGTTGTAGCTATGGTCATGGGACTAGGAACTTCTATTGGTGGCTATAAAATTATCAAAAAAGTTGGTATGGGAATGGTTTCACTTGAACCATATGAAGGATTTGCGACTGACTTTACAAGTGCAATCGGAATCTTAATTTCTACTTTATTTGGTGTACCTGTCTCAACTACTCAAGTTAAAACTTTCTCAATACTTGGCGTTGGCGCAAGTAAAGGAATTAAAAGAGTAAATTGGTCAACAGCTAAAGAAATGGTGTTAACTTGGCTATTTACTTTCCCTGGATGTGGAATTATTGGATATATTTTGACTTTAATATTTATTGCTATAGCAAGGTAAGGAGTTTTATATGTTTTTTAAGAAAAAAGAAAAGAATTATTTCTATCAATCATTTAAAGATTTGATTGAATATTCTAAAAACGAAATTGACGTATTAAGTGAAGGACTTTTGAATTTTGATAATTCTAAATTATTAGAATTAAAAAATAGTGTTCATGCAATTGAACATCAAGCTGATAAAAAGAAAAAAGATGTTGAAGAACAATTAGCAAAGGAATTTATTACTCCTATTGATAGAGAAGACATTTTTGTTTTGCTTAATAACATTGATGATTTAAGTGATGCAATTGATGAAATCTCTTATAAACTCTATATTAGAAACTACAAAAGCTTACCTGAAAAATCTGATTTATTCATTGAAAAAAGCAAAGAAGCAGTTTACGCAGTTTATGATGTAATTGATAATTTTGAACATATTCATGATAAAAAAGTCATGGATCAATTAATCAACAAAGTTTTAATTTTAGAAGAAGCTGTTGATAAAATTTATGAATTTTATGTTCATCAACTATACGTTAAGGAAGCAGATTATGAAGAGATAAGACTTGCTGAAAGAGTCTATTCTTACTTTGAATATGTGACTGATAAATGTCGTGATATTTGTAAGACTATATTAGTCATAATGTATAAAAATCTTTAGTAAAAAATAAAAATAGAAAGTTCGAAAACTTTCTAATTTTTTTAAGCAAATTTACTTCAAAAACCCCTACATTTAGAAAAATCTAGAATTTTTGCAGGTTTTTTATATGAAATCCAATATAAATGAGTAGTGGAAATCACTAATGAACGTTTATGATTTTAGCAATTATTTTTTGAATTTTAATTATAATTCTTTGACCCATAAGCCATGTAAATTACAGTATTCATATACTTTTAATGGCTTTTCATTTTCACCTAAAGCGAAGACAAATTTAGGTTCATCTGTATAATTAAAATCATGTCTCATAATTGCTTTATCTGTTACTAAAACAACAAAAGCAATGTGATGTGCTTCAGTCATAGGGTGAATAACTGAACCGATAGTTACATCAACTTTTGATCCATCAATTTTAACGTCTGGTACGTGTTTTTCTAATGCAGCATCAACTGAATTTGCCTTGAGTTCAGTAAAATTATCTAAATGTAATTCGCTTCCGATTACTAAGTCAACGATTTGTTTATTTTCTTTGTTAATATAAAATTTGATATCTTTCATATTTTTTTATCCTCCTACTTCCATTTTAATAATTTAATAAATCCATTAAAAGCAATATGCTACAATTATTTTATGAATGATTATGAAATTATATTGAGTGAATTAAACAAAAAGCGTCATTGTAAACTAGTTGAATTTAGTTCAAAAATTATTAGAACAAAGTTTGTACTAATTGGATCATATAGTACGGACATTAAAAATATTTTTAAAAAATATAAGACTATTGATTTAAATAGCTTCAATGAATTTAAGTATTATGAAATGAATCTTATTTATATAACTTATGGTCTTAAACAAACTAAAACAATAGAAGAACAAATTAAATTTCTTCTAGATAATAAAGATATTATTGATTGTTGGGCAATTGTTGATAGCACAGCTAAATTAATCGAAACAAAGCCAATAAAAGAAGAACTTAAAATGTTAGACATATTAGCTTCTACAGATGAAGAATTTTTAATAAGATATAAATACATCAAGTTATTTGATTATGTCAATAAAGATAACCTTGAGATTATTTTTAATAACATTATGAATAGTGAATTTTATTATGTTTTAATGGGTGAAGCATGGCTTCTTGCAGAGTGCTTTATTAAGCATCCAGATGATACTTTCTTGTTTATAAAAAATAGTGAAATTGATAATAAAATTAAACTAAAAACTATCTCTAAAATTTGTGATAGTTATCGAGTAAATAATGAAAATAAATTAAAAGTGAAAGAATTTAGAAACACTTTAAAAAAATAGTGTTTTTTAAGCATTTTGTGATTTAAATATAGCGCGTTTTGTTATAATTTAATAGAAAGGATTTTCAAACATTTTTGTTTGAAAAATACGGAATAAATTATGCAAATTAATAGAATGATTGTTAAAGATACTTACTATGTTGGTCATAGTGATAGAAGGATAGCGCTATTTGAAAACACTTATCCATTAACAAATGGAGTTAGCTACAATTCATATGTTATTTTAGATGAAAAAACATGTTTAATGGATGGCGTTGATGAAAGTATTGTTGATGTCTTTTTAGATAAATTAAATAGTGTACTTGGAACACGTAAACTTGATTATTTTGTTATTCAACATATGGAACCTGATCACGCTGGTTCTATTAGAAGAATTCTTGAATTGCATCCTGATTGTACAGTTGTTTTAAATGATAAATCATATCAAATGTTTAAGAACTTCAATGAAGGCCTAGAAATTAAAAATTTATTACTTGTAAAAGAATTTGATTCATTAGTTCTTGGCAAACATACATTAAAATTTGTCTTTGCTCCTATGGTTCATTGGCCAGAAGTTATGGTTACTTATGATACATATACAAAATCACTTTTTAGTGCTGATGCTTTTGGAACTTTTGGTGCGTTAAATGGCGATCTTTTTACTAATAGAGATAAATTTGAAAAAGATTTCTTAGATGAAGCAAGAAGATATTACACAAACATTGTTGGTAAATATGGTGTTCAAGTCCAAACTTTATTAAAGAAAGCACAAACAATAGAAATTGAAAATTTATTACCATTACACGGACCTATTTGGAAAGAAGATTTAGGCTATATTTTAGATTTATATAATAAATGGAGTTCATATACACCTGAAGTTGAAGGTGCATTAATTGTTTATGGAAGTGTTTATGGACATAGTGCAGAAGCAGCTAACATGATTGCTGATATGCTTGCTGAAAAAGGTCTTGAAAACATTAAAATTTATGACTCAAGCAAAACAGATAAGTCATATTTAGTAAGTGAAACATTTAAATATTCTCATCTTATAATTTGCGCATCAACTTATAACATGGGTATTTTTACACCAACTGAAGAATTCTTATTAGACTTAAAATATCACAACATTCAAAATAGAAAATTTGCTGTTGTTGAAAATGGCTCTTGGGCTCCAGTAAGTGGAAAACTTGTAATTGATATTCTTTCTTCCTTTAAGGGATTTGCTCAAATTGGAAATAAAGTTACTTTTAAGAGTAGTGTTAAAAAAGATGACTTTAATAAAATTAGTGAATTAGCAGATTTAATTTTTGCTTCATTTAGTGAAAAGAAAGTAAATAATAATCCATTATTTAATATTGGATATGGACTTTATGCTTTATCTACTAGTGATGGAACAAAACAAAATTCATGCATTATAAATTCAGTGAATCAAGTTGCTAGTAGCCCAGATAAAATTATGCTTTCTGTAAATAAAAATAACTATACAGCTGAAACTTTAAAAGCTACTAAAAAATGTAATTTAAACATTTTAACAACTGAAACGCCATTTAGTATTTTTGAAAGATTTGGCTTCCAAAGTGGTAGAACAGTTAATAAATTTGATGGCTTTAATGCTTATGAAATTGCAAAAAACGGTTTAAATCGCTTAACAAAATTTATAAATTCATATATTTCTTTAAATGTTGTAGAAGTTATTGATTTAGGTTCACATTATGGATTTATTTGTGAAATCGAAGATAGTGTTATGATTAGTAGCAAAGAATCTTTGACTTATGATTTTTATTTTAAATATATTAAACCAGCCCCTAAAAAAGTAGAGAAAAAGACTGGTTGGGTATGCAAAATTTGCGGCTATGTTTATGAAGGTGAGGAATTACCAAAGGACTTTATTTGCCCAATTTGTAAACATGGAGCAGAAGATTTTGAAAGGATTAAATAATTTATGGAAAAAGAGAAACTTTCATTTAATGAATACCAAAAACAAGCGTATAATCTTATTAGTGAAGAAGGAAAAAAGGACATGATAACTAATGGTGTCCTTGGTCTTGCTGGTGAATGCGGCGAATGCTGTGACATAGTTAAAAAATATAAATATCAAGGTCATGACCTCAATAAAGAACATCTTAAAGATGAACTTGGAGATGTACTTTGGTATTTAGCTGAAACTGCTAGTGGACTAGGAATCACTCTTGAAGAAGTAGCTCAATATAATTTAGATAAGCTTCACAAGAGATATCATGGAGATAAATTCAACGCTAACGATAGTATAAATCGAGAGGAGTATAAAAAATAAAGGTGACTAAAAATAATAAACAATTTGATGTAATTATCATTGGCGCTGGTGTAATTGGGTGTTCAATTGCTAGATATCTAACACGATATCAAACTAGCGTAATGGTTCTTGAAAAGAACAATGATGTTGGTGAAGCAACATCGAGTGCAAATAGTGCAATCGTCCATAGTGGATATGATCCAAAACCAGGTACGCTTAAAGCTAAATTCAATGTTAAAGGCAACAAAATGATGGAAGCTTTATGTGAAGAATTAGATGTACCATTTTCAAAAATTGGATCATTAACTTTAGCTTTTTCTGATGAAGACGTTGAAACTTTAAATGAACTTTTATTAAGAGCAAAAGAAAATAATGTTAAGGCAAAAATTTTAAGTCATGATGAATTACTTAAAATTGAACCAAACGCAAATCCAGAAACGAAATGTGCTTTATTATGTGAAGATGCTGGAATTGTTTCACCATTCAATTTAGCTGTTAATTTAATGGAAAACGCAATGGATAATGGAGCGGAATTATCATTAAATTCAGAAGTAACAAGAATTGAAAAAATAGGCAATATTTACAAGGTTTTTACTAAAAATAACGATGTTTTTGAAGCAAAAATTGTCGTTAATGCGGCTGGACTTTATAGTGATAAAATCTGTTCTTTGGTTGAAGAACCATCTTTCCATATTATTCCTAGAAAAGGTGAATATTTTGTTCTTGATCACTTCAATCCTAACTTTATTAAACATACATTATTTATGTGTCCAACAAAGGTCGGAAAAGGTGTTCTTGTTAGTCCTACAACCAGTTTAAATTACATAATTGGTCCAAGTAATGATGATAGTGAAATTGAAGATGTTTCTACTGATAAAAAGACTCTAGATTTAATTAGAGAAACTGCTAAAAAGCTTGTTCCAAATATTGATTATGCTGAAAACATTAGACAATTTTCTGGGGTAAGAGCAAATTCATCAACGGGCGATTTTATTATTGAAGAAAGTAAAAATAATTCTGGTTTCTTTAATGTTGCTGGAATTATGTCTCCTGGTCTTGCTTCATCTCCTGCAATTGGAGAATATGTTAGTGATTTAATTAAAGATAAATTAAATTTTAAAGATAATGAATCATTTAAACCAACTATTAAAAAGCATTTACGTTATACAAAAATGAGTAGAGATGAATATAACGAACTCATTAAAAAGAATCCGAGCTATGGAAAAATGGTTTGTAGATGTGAAAAAGTTACAGAAGGTGAAATCGTTGATTGCATTCATAGAAATTGTGGAGCAACTACAATCAAAGGTGTAAAAAGAAGAATTAGACCTGGATTTGGAAGATGCCAAGGAACTTTCTGCGAAGAAAGTGTTTTAACGATACTTGCTCGTGAACTTAATAAAGACAAAAAAGATATTTTATATAACGAACTTGGAACTAATGTTTTATTAGATTCATTAAAAGGTAAGAAAAATGAAAAGTAGAGATCTTGTTGTAATCGGTGGAGGCAGTGCTGGACTTGCTGCAGCTATTAGTGCATATGAAAACGGAGTAAAAGATATTCTTATTTTAGAAAGAAATTCTGAATTAGGTGGTATTTTAAATCAATGTATTCATAATGGCTTTGGCTTACATAAATTTAAAGAAGAATTAACTGGTCCTGAATATGCTAGAAAATTTATTGATAAATTAGCTGAAACAGGAATTGAATGTGAACTCAATACTCAAGTTCTTGAAATTTCTAAAGATCGTGTTGTCACTTTTATGAATCCAAATAGATTTGATTCAATCGAAGCAAAATGTATTATTTTTGCATGTGGATGTAACGAAAGAACAAGAGGTCAAATTTCTATTCCAGGTAATAGACCAAAAGGCGTTTATACAGCTGGACTTGCTCAAAAATATATAAATATTGATGGCTCACTTGTTGGCAAAAAAGTTTATATTTTAGGTAGTGGTGACATTGGTTTAATTATGGCAAGACGTATGACACTTGAAGGCGCAACTGTTCTTGGCGTTAGTGAACTTATGCCTTATTCAAATGGCTTAAATAGAAATATTGTTCAATGCTTAAATGATTTTAATATTCCTTTGAGACTTTCAAACACAGTTACAAATATTTATGGAAAAGATAAATTAACAGGAATTGAAATTTGTGATGTTGATGATAAACTTCAACCAATTAAAGGAAGAGAAACATATATTGAATGTGATACTTTATTATTAAGTGTTGGCTTATATCCTTTTAATACACTTTTAAAGAATGCAGGTTGTGAAGTTTATAAAGCGACAAAAGGTTCAAAAGTTGACCAAAATTTAGAAACTTCAGTGAATGGAATTTTTGCTTGTGGAAACGTTCTTCATGTCCACGATTTAGTTGATTTTGTTAGTGAAGAAAGTGAAAAAGCAGGTAAAAATGCTGCTGATCTTATAATTAATGGAAGGAAAGAAGTAGTTAAAACTTATGATGTAACTCCTAAAAATTTAATTGGATATGTTGTCCCTAGCGTAATTCATGCAACAAATGATTTAAACGAAGTAACTTTCTCTTTTAGAGTTAGAAAACCAATTAAAAAAGGAAAAATTATATTTAAGGATGGAGAAACTGTCATTAAATCAATTATGAAGGTAGATTTAATTCCATCAGAAATGCAAAAGATTTCAGTAAAAGATGTTGATTATAAATCTTTGAATTCTTTAAGTTTAGAAATTGAGGAACTTTAATATGGAAAAAGATTTTATTTGTATTGTTTGCCCTAAAGGCTGCCATATTCATGTTAAAGATGATGAAATTACTGGTTACACATGTAAAAGAGGACTTGAATATGTTAAGCAAGAGCTCAAAGATCCTCGTAGAGTTTTGACAACGTCAGTTAAAGTTGACGGTGGTGTTATTGATGTTTGCCCTGTAAAAAGTGATGGTTCAATTCCTAAAGATAAGATATTTTTAGCAATGAAAGAAGTTAATAAAATTGAACTTGCTGCACCGGTAAAATTTCATCAAATAGTTATTGAAAATATTTTAGGCACAGGCGTAAATATTATCGCTACTAAAGAAATTATTAAAAAATAAAAGTGGCAACGATTGATAAATTTTTAGAAATACATGGTGATAAAATTCTTAATGATAAAAGAATTTTAGAACCAGACATGCTTGTTTTTACCCTTTTGTCTTACGCTAATTTTGAAGCCTTAGATATAACGAAAAAACGCAATTTGCACGAAAAAACCTGCAAATTAAGCATATTTTTCAAAAATGAGTATATTGAAAAGCTTTCTTCTCATTATATTTTGCCTAAAAGTTATGCAAAATTTTTGACACAATTATTTAAAACTAAAAGATATCAAGATATAGAAATTGGATGGTTTGAAAGTGAAAGTGATTTTAATAGTGCAGTTCAATTCTTCGCGATGGTATTTAAAACGGAGAACTATAATTTTGTTATTTTTAGAGGAACTGACATTTCAATTGCTGGGTGGAAAGAAGACTTCCATATGGCATTTAACAATCCTGTTTTAGGTCAAGTTAAGTCAATTGATTACGTTAAAAAAGTTTCTTTACTTGATGATAAAACGCTTATAGTTTTAGGACATTCTAAAGGTGGGAATTTAGCTTATTATTCGTTTTTAAATTCAGATGATGAAATCAAAAAAAGAATTAAAAGGGTTTATAATTTTGATGGACCTGCGTTTAAAAACGATACTTACGATTATGATAAATATAAAAAGAAACTGATGAAATTCGTTCCAAACGATGATGTAGTTGGTGTGTTATTTGAAAAGAGTAATAATTTTGAAGTAATTTATTCAAAGAAATGGAATGTTTTTGCTCACGATATGATAACTTGGGAGTTTGATAAAGAAACAAATTATAAATCGTTTAAGCGAAACAAAAGTGGACTTTCTAGATCTAGCAAAGTGTTAAAAATTTCTTTTGATTTATGGATAAAAGAAGTAAGTTACGAATCTGCAGAAGATGTAACGGATTTTGTTTTTGGGATTGCACTTCTAAATAAACAAGACAATCTTTTATCTTTAAAAAATGATGTTTTAAAAGAAATGAAATTTTATTTTTCAAAAATTATTAAATATGAACCAGAGAAAAGAAAATCTGTAATTAAAGTCTGTAAAGAATTTGTCTTCATTTATTTTAAAGTTTTAATTAACTATAAAAATTATGCTGAAAAGTTCTACAAAAATAAAAAGATTGAAAGGAAAAAAGTATGAAAAATAAGTACATCTTAACAATTGACCAAGGCACGACATCAACTCGTGCGATGCTTTTTGATCATGAAGGAAAAGTTTTCTTCAAAGCTCAACAAGAAGTAGAATGTCTTTTTCCACGAAGTGGTTGGGTTGAACAAAACGCTTTGGATTTATATTTAAGTGTAATTTATGTTATCAATGATATTTTATTAAAAACTAATTTAACATATGATGACATCGATTCTGTTGGTATCACAAACCAAAGAGAAACAACAATTATTTGGGAAAAAGAAACTGGTATGCCTGTTTATAATGCGATTGTTTGGCAATCCAGGCAATCTGCTCCAATTTGCGAAAAATGGAAAAAATATGAAGATAAAGTTCATGAAAAAACTGGACTTATAATTAACCCTTATTTCAGTGCTTCAAAGATAAGATTTATTTTAGATAATATTGAAGATGGACAAGAAAGAGCTGAAAAAGGCGAACTTATGTTTGGAACGGTTGACACATGGATTATGTATAAACTTTCAAATCGTAAAATTTTTAAAACTGATGTTACTAACGTTTCTAGAACAATGCTTTTTAATATCAACACACTTGACTATGATGAAGAATTATTAAAATTATTTAATATTCCTAGATGCATGCTTCCTGAAGTCTGCCCATCAAGTTATACATTTGGTGTTGCAAGTGCACTTAATGAAAATTTAAAAATTTGCGGAGTTGCTGGTGATCAACAAGCAGCTTTATTTGGACAAAATTGTTTTAAAAAAGGTGAAAGCAAAAACACATATGGAACCGGGTGTTTTATGCTTATGAATACTGGCGATAAACCTATTATTAGTAAACATGGATTAATCACAACTATTGCTTGGAAAGTAAAAGATGAAATTTGTTATGCTCTTGAAGGCAGTGTTTTTATTGGCGGAGCAAGTATTCAATGGCTTCGTGATGAGATGAGAATGATAAAAGATGCTGCTGAAAGTGAAAAATATGCTGCAAAAGTTCATTCAACCCATGGAGTTTATGTTGTTCCTGCTTTCGTTGGACTTGGTGCGCCTTATTGGGATGATGAATGTAGAGGTGCAGTTTTTGGCTTAACTCGTTCATCAAGTAAAGAGCATTTTATAAGAGCAACTTTAAATTCTATCGCTCTTCAAACTAAAGATGTTATTAGAATAATGGAAAAAGAATGCCATACAAAAATTTATACTTTGAAAGTTGATGGTGGTGCGACACAAAATAATTATTTAATGCAATTCCAAAGCGACATCTTAAAGAAAAATGTTTTACTTCCAACATGTCTAGAAACAACTTCACTTGGCGTTTGCTATCTCGCAGGACTTGAAAACCGTTTCTGGAAGAGTTTAGACGAAATTAGATCGATTCATAAATATCAAAAAGAATTTAGTCCTAATATGGAAGATGATGAAATTAAAGAAATTGATAAAAAATGGAAACTTGCCATTAAAGCCACAAGGGTTTTTAAATGATACCATGTGAAGAGGACGCAGAGGAAAAGAAATTAAGAGACAAATATTTTTTGATACTAAAAAACAATATCAAAAAAGAAATAATTAAATTATTTAAAGGAGTTTCTTTGTATCGAGACATTAAATTATGTGTTGATTATGAAGATACTTTTATTTTTGAAAAAACAAATATCCATTTTATATTTGATTTAGCTATTGAGATAGACGACTCGCTTTATTTTATAGATATTAAAAGAAATAAAGGCTGTGATTATTTAGATGAAGTTAGTTTTTATATGTTAAAAGAATATTCATTAAATAAATTAAAGAAAGTTAAAGGATACATAGAAGTTATTGGAAATAAAAATAGTTTTAATCAAGATAATTTAGATATTTTCGCTTATAAGGAAGGAGAAGAAACTTATATAGTTGAATTATTAAAAACATTTAATAATTCTCATGTTCATATAATCAATTTAGTTAAAAATATGAGTGATTTATTTTCAAAAGATAAAATAAATAAATCATGTGAGAGATGTATTAATTTTTATGATGGATCTTGTTTCTTTTAATTATTTAAATAAGAAAAGAATCGTCTTTTTTGAAAACGAATATTGTGACGATTTTGTTAAATATAAAAAGGAAAATTATATTAAAAACGAGATGGAATTTTTTGACTTTTTCCTAAAAATTGATGTTAAAAATTTTAGAATAATTCATAAAAATACCTATTTATTTTTACTTAAAAAATATTTGTCAAGCAATAATGCTTTTTCAAAATTTGATATTGATTTTTTAAATATTGGTAAAGATAAAACTAATAGCCTAATTAAAAATTTATACGATACATATCGTAAAATATCTTTAAATAAGAAGATTAAAATTAAATATAAGACGAGCGAATTAATCAATACTATTATTAGACTCGAACTAAATTTTTATGAATTTAAATACGATAAAAAGAAAGAAGAATTATATTTTATTAAAGTAATTTTTCGATATTTAAAAGAATGTAATTTCGATGCTGCTTTAAATGAAATAAAAAGCGAATTTTGTTCTAAAAAAATCGATACAAGAGAAAGAGAAAAACTTATAGAAATATTGAAACTTTTAAAAGAAATGAATTCAATAATTTATTGCAAATTTTTATTTATAAAATATCAAACTTTTATCAATAAAATTTTCAAAGAAATCGATGATTTTAATAATTTTCTTATAGAGAATAATTTAATGACAAAAGATATTTTGAATGAAAACATCAAAGTGAATTCATCGTTCTTAGATTCATTTTATATGAACTTTTTGAAGAAAAACGATGGAGATACAGAAATTATTGCTTTTATGAATGAATATCATCCTAAAAGTCTTTTATTAAATGTTGTTGAAACTGAAAACTACAAGATATTTGATGGTGCGAAGAAGGATGATTCGCTTTTAGAAGATCTAAATAAGAAAAATGAAGTTGTATGTACTAAAAAATTAAGAGATTTTGCAGAAAGTTTTAAAAATGTAATGTGTAATAAAGACAATTGTTTTCTTTTTAGAACAAAAAATGATCTTCTTGATATATTTCGATTTCTTAAAATTGCTGGTATCCCATTTAAAGCTATCGATAGAAGAGCGAGAAAAGCTCTTTATGAAAGTTCGCTAGAGAATAAAACAATGGAAGAATTGCTTACTTCAAAACTGAACGAAAAAGATTTAACTAATTATGACATTGTTACAAATCAAAATTTTCATTTTATTTGTTTAAATGATTTTGATGCAACGTGTAAATTTGATAATTATTTTCTGTTTTTGAACGATACGAATTTTCAAGATATACAAAATTTTGAGATTTTTAAAGATTTATTAGTGTTTCCTTGTTCGTTTTTAAAAGAGAAAACCAATAAAGTACTAGGTTATATCTTAAAAAACAACAAAAATAGAGAAATTGAAAATGAAAATTTGTCTTTTTTGGAGGACTTTTCAGGAATAAAAAACTCTTATATATATAATAAGGATAGAGATACTATTTCGTTTAAAAAAATAAATAAAAAAAGTTTAAAAAGTGCTTGATTTACAATATCGAACAGGTGTATCATTTTGAAGTTGTCGCAAGATTTGAGACTTCTAAAAAACGATTAAAAAAATCGTTAAAAAAAGTTTAAAAAATTGTTGACATGATTATATCTCTTAGATATAATTATTGAGCACTTGTTCGAAGAATTAATTCTTCGTTAAGATTGATAGAATCAATCAGTGCA
>ENA-UOJH01001734-UOJH01001734.1-human-gut-metagenome-genome-assembly--contig:-C148-NODE-1734-length-15270-cov-12.387709_pt1 | contig 15270 bp, 13 predicted proteins | sample MGYA00242345_ERZ723892 | MGnify/ENA metagenome assembly ERZ723892 | reverse complement strand
CATTTTATCACTTTTTAATGATGGAGCAAATCGGCTTGCTCCATCATTCTAATATTTTTGAACACAAGAGAAAAAACCTCACTTTTAAGGATAATTCCATAAGTGAGGTTTTATTTTTTGATTAATTAATTTAAAAGATATTAAGCAGCAAGTTTTTCTGCAGTACTAAATGAAATATATTCCTTATCGTTACTTGCACTTACGCTATATTTATTACTCCATGAATAATAGGTGACGCTTACTGAATATGTTCCAGCTTTGAATGTAAATTTATCTCTATTCTTATCATAAGTTAAATCCTTGCCAACATTATCATCGAAAGAACATGTTCCATCTTCTTTAATAATTACTGTGTGTTCATCACCTTTATATGTTTTTCCAGTGAATTTACCATAGAATTTTAACATTGGATTTTCTGGAACAACTAATTGATCAAGTGCAAATGGTTCAACGTAGGTATCTCCAAATCCAGTGATTGTCGCAGTAGTTTTACTAAAATCAACATCTGTATAGAAAATAGTTTTAACTTCATAATTATCATCAAGTGTGATTTCTACTTGCGTACATGATTTAGCAAATGGGTTTCTATTAGGAGCATAGTAATATGCAGCTGTTCCTGCAAACGTACCATCATATGTAAAGTGTTTATTATCTTTAACTGTGAAAAGTTCAGGTGCTAAATATTCAAAGTCTGGAAGTTCATCTTTAGAAATTGAAGTGATATCTTTTCCATCTTTATCAACGTTAGGGAAATAATTTCTTGTATATACACCTTTCTTATAGTTTAAAGTATATGCTTTTCCGTCTTGAACAATTATTCCTTGTCCATCGTTACGACTTCCATCATAAACATAAGCTAATGTTGATGAATATGAGCAATCATAAACAATTGTTTCTGCTTCATCCCACTTTCCACCTTCCGTTGTGTTAACTTCTTCAACTTTAGCATTAAATGGTCCTTTATTTAATTTTTTTAATGCTTCTCCTAATTTATCATGTTCAGCTTTATGGACAAATGGTGTTGGATACTCTGGTGATTTTACTTCATCTCCGAATTTTACAAATTCTAATGTTGATAAAAATCTTGAAGAACCAAGTACAGTTGTACCAACATCAGTTTCAACACTAATTGATTTAAATTGATCTTTTTCAATTACAAATGAAACATCAAGAATTCCTGTTAAAACATATCTAGTTAAAGAAGACATCATACTTTGAGCAAATGCTACTTCTGTCTCTGTTCCAAGTCTTAAATGGTATAAACCAACAGTTTCTTCGTCTTCAACAAAGTCATGCAATGTTAATTCCTTAAATGGGTTTACATATTTTGACCAGCTTTCAATTTCGCCACTCTTATTTTTTAATTCAGTGCATACCAATTCATTTTTAGCATTAATTCCCATGATTGTAGGAACACCAGCAATTTTATAAATTCTTCCTTCGTTTGTCGTTTTTGCTGTATTATCAAATCCAACATAATGATAAGAATCATTTGTATATGAGACATCAATATCAGTAATGTTGTCTGCTTTTTCTCCATACTTTTCGTTGGCAAATCCTTTAAGAGCAACATTTCCTTGAATCTTGCTTAATATTTCGCTTGTTAATACGTTGGCATATGTTGGTTCTTCAGGGTTATCAATAGGTCGTTTTTCAACATCTGGAGTAGGTGCTTTGATTTCACCACATCCTACTAATGTAAATAGTGAAGCTAAACCAATTACGAGTAATTTTGTTTCCGTGTTTTTCATATTATTCTCCTTATTACTGGCTTTATGTACTAATAGGCAGTGGCAAAATTATTTAACTTTTGTTTGCCTTTTTAGGCAAACAAAATAATTAAATCCTTAATATAAAATTAATACAAAACCCCTACATTTTAACAATTTTGAAATTTTTATAGTGTTTCGTTAGTGATTTCCATATAGTTACATTAGTGATTTCATTATAAGTAAGTATAGGAAATAACAATTATTTTTTTAAAAAGGAACCTCATTTTTAACAAGATTCCTTATTTTTTATTTGATTTTTAATAAACTAGTTAAGGCTTTATAATATGCGTCGCAACGCTTTTCAGCAGTTTCCAAATTCTTATCAATTACTTCAATATAGAATTTACATTTTGGTTCTGTACCACTTGGTCTTACACAAATATTTGACCCATCTTCGAATATAAATTTAATTAAATCGCCAGTTGGAAGATTTTCAATGGTTGAAGTTTCTTTAGTATCTAAATTAAATCTTTTGAGTTTGAAATAATTTTCAATAACTTTAACTTTATTATCTAAAAGTGAAGTAATTGGGTGTTTTTCGAGCTCATCCATAATAGCTTTCATTTCACTTTGTCCTTCACTTCCTTTGAAGTAAATATTATAAAGTTTAGCTTTATGTTGTCCGTATTTTTCACCTAATTTTAGATATGCTTCATCTAAAGTTAAGCCATGTTTTTTATACCATAATGCCATTTCACAATATAGAAGGATTGCTTGAATGCCATCTTTATCCCTTACAAATGGTTTAATTAAACATCCATAAGATTCTTCATATCCAAATATAAATGTTGGTCCACCATTAACTTCATAATAATGAATTCTATCTCCAATATATTTAAATCCAGTCAAGAATGATTCGCATTTAACACCATAATTATCGCAGATTTCTTTACCTAACATTGAAGAAACAACTGTATTATAAACAACTGGATCTTTTGGAAGATTTCCTTTAGCCTTACGTTCAGAAATAATGTAATCAAGTAAAATTGCAGCACTTTCATTTCCAGTTAATAAAACATATTCACCTTTTCTATTTTTACAAGCAAGTCCAACTCTATCTCCATCTGGATCAGTCATACAGATAAGATCAGCATCAATTTGCTTAGCAAGTTTAATTGGCTCTTCATAAGAGACAGCGTTTTCTGGATTTGGTGATTTTGTTCCACTGAATGCTGGGTCTGGGTTACATTGTGACAAAACTGGATGTACATCATAACCACAATCTTTAAAAACTCTCATTGCATTTACATAACTTGTACCATGATTAGGTGTGTAAACAATTTTGAAATCTTTTTTATCTAAATCAGGATTAACTTGAACAGATTCACAAAGAGTTACATATAAATCATCAACGTCTTTATCAAAAACATTGTTCTTTCCTCTAATTTTAGCAGTAGGAACTTCAACATTTAATTCATCACCAAGTGTTCCAATAATTTCGATTAAATCTTTAATTTTGCTTGGAACTAATTGGCATCCTTCTTCATCATATACTTTATATCCATTATCTTCTTTAGGGTTGTGAGAAGCTGTAATCATAATTCCACCGCTACATTTTTGAACTCTAACAGCAAAACTTAATTCAGGTGTTGGTCTTAAAGAATCAAAAATATAGGTATCTATTCCCATTTCATTTAATATACGAGCTGATTCAAGTGTAAATTCTCTACTCATATATCTATTATCGTGAGAAATTGCGCAGCTAACTTTACCAGTATATTTTTTTAATAAATATTTTCCAAATCCGACAGTTGCTTTTCTAACTGTAAAAAGATTCATTCTATTTGTTCCTGGACCAAGAATTCCTCTCATTCCAGCAGTACCAAAAGCGATGTCTTGGAAAAACGCATCATCAATTTCAGCATCTGACATTGATTTTAAAATATTTTTATCCTCGTCAGAAACATTAGGACTATTCATCCATCTTTCAAAATTTTTATGTGTTGTTTCAGTCATATAAATACCTCAAATTTATAAATTAATTTTAAACTAAGAATTTTCTATTTGCTACTTTTAAATATAGACTTGAGAAAACTAATTTTATTTTAATAGATTTAAGGTTTTAAGGATGTCTTGATCTTTTTTAGTTAATGGTCCAATAAATTCTTTATTGCTTAAATAATTTAACTCGCCTTCAATATTTCCAAATTTCAATTTATAAGCATGTAAAAATTGGTAACGATATTTAAAATTCTCTTCAAATCTCTTGTTTTCTTTGAAGTTTCCATATTTTTGATCTCCTAAAATAGGGTGACCAATATATGAAAAATGTACTCTTAATTGATGTGTTCTTCCCGTAATAAGAGTAGCTTCTACTAAACTATATTCGCCATTATCTTTAATCTTTTTATATTCGGTAATTGCTGTTTTTGCTCCATTTGCTAAACTAGAAACTTTTACAAATCCCTCATTTTCATCCTTTAATAAAGGGGCATTAATTGTTCCGTTTTCTTCAGTTACACCATTTAAAAGAGCAAGATATGTTTTCTTAATTTCATCATGAGTTTTAAAAAGATCCATCATCTTTTGACTTGAATTTATATTCTTAGCAAAAACAACAAGTCCACTTGTGTTTCTATCAAGTCGATGACATGGACCTGGAGTAAAACCTGTTCCATCATTTTTAAATTCACCTTTATTAAAAAGATAAGATAAAACCATATTTGATAAAGTTATTCTCTTTTCTTCTTGATCTCCATGAATTAAAAGACCTTTAGGTTTATTAACAATTAAAATATTTGAATCTTCATAAACAACATCAATATCACTTTTATATTTTTCAATTGATTTAGGTTTATTGAATTCTTCTATTTGTTCATCTTTTATATATATTCTTAAAACGTCATTTTCCTTTAATATATAATTTTCTTTAACCCATTTTCCATTTATTTTAATGTCTTTTTTTCTAAATGTTTTATAAATAAAACTTAATGGTGCATCATTAAGAAATTTCTTTACATATTTATCAACTCTTTGATTAGCTACTTCTTTTTTAATTATTACTTCTTTCATATTAAAAAGATTAAAGTTTTAAGTGTCAAAAAGCAATTAAAATAATGACAAAACGCTTTTATTTTTGTTAAAATATTACTCACGGAGAAATACCCAAGAGGCTGAAGGGGTGGGCTTGGAAAGCTCATAGTCCTGTTAAAAGGAGCGGGGGTTCAAATCCCCCTTTCTCCGCCACTATTTTTAAAAATATGCCCTGTTCTAATTAGTTAATAAAAGAACAAGGTTTTGCTTTAAAATAGCAAATAAATTCAGTACGGGTTGAAATCCCGACAAGGCGGAAAAAGGCGGATTTTTTAAAAACAAGACCTTTACGTAACCTGTTTTAGCTTAGTGCAGTTAATTTACCAGCACCCATATAGCAATAAAATTGAGTCTAGAGTAAGAAAATTATTTAACTATTTCCCAATGACCGTGATTTCCAGAGCCAACATATCTAATTCTAGTAGATTCATTTACGATTCTTTGGATTGTTCTAACAGAAATGCCTAATGCATTAGCAAGGGATTTTCTTGTAATCTTATTGTTTAATGCAATTTGTCGAACAATTAATTCTTCTAAATTTAAGTTATCGTTGCGAGTGCCATCGTGAGTGCCATCGTGAGTGCCATCTTGTGTTTTGACATCTCCCATCGCGAGTTTATTGTATTTAAATACAACCGTGAAGGAATTTGGATAAGTAAAATCAAAAACACTTTTGTTATATTCCTCAAGAATTGTAGATACACCTCTTCCGCTTTCTTCAAATTTATCAAATTTCATAAAAACTTTTGCGAGTTCTGGATTAATTGGTTTAGATTTACTAGATAAAAACTCTTCTTTAGTTTGAATATCAAGAGGAGAACCATAGGAATAGATTTCCAAACGATCTTTAAAAAGAAATACAGCTGGTCCAGTTTTGCCCTCCCAATTATTATGAAGGACAGCGTTTATATAAGCTTCTCTAAAAGCTCTTTTATTAAATAGAAACTCATCTCTTCTAGAAGCTTTGCCATTAAAATATGAACGCACTTTGTTCTCTGCAAATTCCATATAATCAAGTAAAGAATCAATTGATTTTAATACACATCCACCGCCAAATTCTTTTCTATAAACATATTCCGATTGTTTATTAATACCACCAAATTTTACAACTTTAAATGACATATCAAATTGGTCAGAAAGCATATAAGCAATGTAATTAAATTTTTTATCGTAGGTGAGCATAAAATTATTGGAAAACATATTGTCTTCTGTATAAGATAAGTGATATTCATCAAGATAAATCTTAAAAACTCTGAATGTTAAATCTTGTCTTGGAGATTCTTCGGTTTTTAAAGAAAATTCATTACCATTGAGAATTTTCCATAGTTTTTTCTCTATTTTAGGAAATCTTCTAATGTCTTCTTTGCTAGAACCAACACGAATATATCTGACATTTTTATAATCAGTAATAACATCACTAGCAGCAGGAATCTCAACGTAAACTACTCTATTGCTATCAAAGTATTCTTCTTTAAATTCAACATCAATGTGTGGGTTTAAATTCCTTGATAAATAATGAGCGTAATTTTCGCCACCATTAACTTCTTTTTCATAATTGAATTTGGAGTTTGTTAATTTCATTGTTCGATCTTGAACACCCCAAATAAGATAACCAAAATCTTGTTTTCTTAAGGCGGCACCATTAGAAAGCGCAGAGATATATTCTCCTATCTCATCATCATCACGAAAGCCATCTTTGTATTCGACATATTCGCATTCACTTTTATTATTAATAATGTGGAGAAGTTTTTCTTTTGTCATCTTTTAAAATCATATCATAATACAAGAGGCAATTCACTTTAAATATATAAAATGATAAAGAAAAGTATCAAATCCCAATTGTATTTTGTTAAGCAACGAATATAAAACGTTGCGATTAGTCATTCCTACTCAAAAATTTGTATTGCTTATTAATCATATATAAATTCTCGATAAAAAATTTTCTAAGCTTTTAACATATTTATAGGAACAATAAAGGTATCATCTTTTTTCCAAGCATCGCCACATGCTGTTAAAATCATTTTAAAAGAAGGAAGTTTCTGTTTATTTTCTCTTATCTTATCTTCAATTAATTTTAAATTTGAGATTCCTTCCTTAATTAATTCATCACCTCCTAATTTAATCTCAACAAGAGCATAATTGCCATTTGGTAGGTGAATTACTGCGTCACATTCTAATCCATTTCCATCTCTAAAGTGTCTAATTTCGCCATCTAGACTTTCGACATAAATTGTTAATTCTTTAATTGCAAAATCTTCAAACAAAAATCCGAAAGTTTTTGGATCATTTAATAAATCGTTTGGTGACATATTCAGTGAATATGCAGCAATAGAGGTGTCAACAAAGTGTCTAGTTGGTGATGTAATAATAACAGTTTTACTCCTAAAATTAGGATTCCAAGCGTCAATATCTTTAACAATATATAAGTCTTGAAGCGCTTCTATATATTTATCAAATGTTGCTTCACTTATTTTTCTATCATCATTTTTATTAATATCACTAATTAAAACCGACTTTCTCGCTTCTGTAGAAACATTTCTTGCATAACTTCTAAGGATCATTTTGAAAATTTCAGGTTTTTTATTACGGAATTTAGAATTTTTCGAATTTTCGAATTCAAATAAAGTAGAACAATAATTTTTTGTAATTTTTAAAGCTTTTTCTTTTTCAGCCACAATTGATAATGGCCAACCACCACGACATATATAGAAAGCAGTATCAAATAAATTATAATTCTCATTTAGAAAGAAAATTTCTTTCTTTTCCTTAAATAAATCAGCTAGCGAAACTAAACCACTTGATTCATTTGATTCGTAAAGACTCATTGGTCTCATTTTAATAGTGACAATTCTTCCTGCACCAGAATGATAAATATTTTCTTTATCAACAGGGGTTGAACTACCTGTAAAAATAAATTGGCCAAATTTGTTGTCTCGATGATCAATTTCTGCTCTAGCACAATTCCATAAATCAGGAACATTTTGCCATTCATCTAAAAGACGCGGAGTTTCTCCAAATAATATCGCTTCAGGATTTGCTTCTACCATACGAATTTTTTGTAACGTATCTAATGCGTATTTGCTCTTAGCAAAAAGTTCGCAAGTAGTCGTTTTACCACAAAATTTAGGGCCGGCGACAACAACAACTCCTGATGTTTCAAGTGCTTCTTCTATTTGTTTTTCAACATATCTTTTAAAATATTTCATTCGTATATCCTCGTCTTATCTTAAAATAAAAATTACCCACTTTCAAGAATTTTTATATAGTTTCTTTTACATAATTTTATAGGGTTTCTTTTACATATTTTTATATGGTTTCTTTTACTAAGCCAAACAGCAATAAAGTGAAAAAATAAAAATAAGTTCCTACCAAATAAATTTAAATTGTCATTTATGTTTTTTAAATAATTTTATTTTAATTCCAATAAAAACTATAATTTAATCGTATTAATTGTGATGTTATGGAAGAAGTTCGTATTAAACAACTAGTTATTTTAATTAAAGAAGGAAATCTTTCTTATTTTGACGAATTTTTTAATGCGACTAAAAATCAAGTTTTCTATAACATTCTTTCCATAACAAAAAATAGAACTATCAGTGAGGATCTACTTCAAGAAACTTATATTAAATTTTTAAATTCAATAAATAAGGTTGACGTCGATTCTTCTATATTAGGTTTTTTAATGGTGATGAGTCGAAACATAACATTGGATTATTTTAAAAAAGCTAATAAAGAAACAATTTATGAAGCTATAAATGATTTTGGAGAAAAAGATAATGATGATTCTTTAGACTCAAATATTGTTCTAAGCAAAGCAAAGAAAATATTAAATGATAAAGAATTCAGAATATTAGTTCTTCATTCTTTAAATGAACTAACATTTGAAGAAATAGCAAGTCTAATTAAAAGGCCACTTGGTACGGTCATATGGAGTTACAACAATTCAATTAAAAAATTACGAAAGGAGTTAGCGTTATGAAAATTAAGGATGATAAACAAATTATTGATTTAATTAAACAAAATGAAAATTATGAAATCAAAACATCTTCTAATTCAATTATTTCAAATTATTTAGCATCTAAAAATGAAGAGCCAGTCAAAAAGAAAAGATATTTCTTGAAATTTGGTGTGCCTGCTATAGCTCTCGCTTCTTCTTTATTAATTATTATTCCTGTTGCAACTAACCTTAATAATAATCAAATTGAAATACCAACTAATGAATTTAAATTAGGAAATAATAGTGTACTTGTTAAAGAATTAGCAACATTTTCTTCCTTTAATTTATTAAGCGATAAAACTTCTACAAATAATTTATCTAAAATTAAATGTTCTAAAGAAAAAGAAAACGAAGTTGATGAATATGCTCTTTTTAAAGAAATTGCTAATAAATTCAATTCAATATCATACGGGGCAACATCCTTATTTTTCGTAGATAATACAAAAATTAAAGAAGAAACATGTGAATTTAAATTTGAAAATACAACATATACATATAAAGCATCATTATCAATTAATGAAGAATTATTAGGCACTTTTTATCTTCCTACAATAAGTAAAAAAAATAACGTCAAAGCCTTATATATCAACGCTGATAACACATATTATGATGTTAAACTAAAACATAAAAATGAAGTCGAAAAAGATGAAAGAGAAGAAAAAACTGAAGCCACTTTTACTTCACTTGATAAAGATAATAAAACTGTAATTGTTATTAAAAAAGAAGCTGAATACGAAGGTACAGAAAGTGAAAATAGTTTTTCAATTTCTTATTACAAAAATAAAAACGAATATAATAATGATAGAATTTCTTATTTATTAAAATACGAAATTGAAAACGAAGATAACGAAGAAAAAGCTGAAATATCTATAAAAGAAAGTAATAAAAAAACTAATTTTAAAGATATCATTAAAGTAGATGACACTCATTACTCATTTATCTGCGAAGAAATCGATAATAGTGATGGTTTAGAAGATCCAATCAATTTAAATATCACCAAAAATTACAAAGAATACACATATAAAACATTTAATTATAAAATTTAAAAATATTTTCCAATAATTTCTTCTTCTCCTTCGTATTAATGGTACAAAAGGAGATAAAATTATGAAAAAATTAAATTTATTATTAGGTGGATTAATCGTTACTTTAGGTGCAACTATGGCATCATGCTCAGGAGATAATATCGCACCAGCATTCAAAACTGAACAAGAAAAAATCAATTTCCAAGCTGTCACTTCTTTAAATTTAGCATCATCTTTTAAAGCAAATAATCCTGGCTTAAAAAGAGCTAAAAGCATGAACGAAGAGCAAAAGAAAGAAGCTTTAGAAATTCTTCCAACATTAGATTTAATGTTAACAAATGGTGTTAAATTTGATTCAGTCACTGAAGAAGTTGATACAACAATCAATGAAGTTACATATAAAATTAAAGAAACAATTAACTTTATCGACACATCATTAAAAGAAGCTAAATACACACTTTATTACAACGTAATCAATAAAGAAGAAGAAAGTGATGAAAACGAAGTTGAAACAGAAACTTCTATTAAAGGTATTGCAGAATTTGATAACAATCAATATTCATTTATCAGTACAACAACAACCGAAGAAAAAAATAATAAGTCTGAGGTTGAAAGAGAATTTAAAGTAATTATCGATGAAAATAATTATGTAAAGGTCGAAGAAGAACACGAAATTAAAAACAATAAAGAAGAAACTTCCTTCGAATATAGCGTTTATAAAGATAGAAAAGAAACACTTTCATACTCATTGTCAATCGAAAATAAAAATCATTATGATGAAATTGAATATGAAATTAATGATGTTGAATATGAATTAAAGATTATGAAAAACAAAGATGGTTCTTCAAAATATGTAATCTCTATTGAAAAAGATGACAAAGAATTCGAAGCAATCTTTAATAAAATTATCGATGAAAATGGAAACGTTTCTTACGTTGAAGTTACTGAATAAATAAAATTAATCTATATGAAAAGAAGTGGCTCGGCCACTTCTTTTAGTTTACTTATTGATAGTAGATTCTTCGTAATTGAGGACAATACCTTTATCTTGTTCTTCCATTGCTTTTAAACGTTGTTCACGTCTTGCCTCTCTTTCTTTTTCTCTATCTTCGTTTTTACTTGCAAAGCTAAGAGCTAAAGAATAAATGAGTGTTCCAAGAACAAACGTCATTACGCCAAACCATTTAAAGTCAATTCCACCTAAAGCACTTATCATACCTTGGTTTGGTGTAGAAATAATATTTCCAGGAATTGATGCGTAATCAGTAATGAGTCCAAGTACCAAGAAAATTAATGCATTAATGCTAATTAGTATTCCAATAATAAACCAAACAAGTTGTTTGACACTAAATCCTAATACTAATTTTTCAGTTTTCTTGTTTAAAAAATCTTTGCCTTGAACTTCTTTCATAAGTTAATTATGCAGCTTGTGAATTTCCTTCAGCTGCTTCTTTTGCTTTTTTGTTATCTTCAATTAATTCATTTAAGCAAGGTGTGTAGTTTTCTTTCCAACCTTGTTCTGAATCTCTAATAAATTCAGCAATCTTTTGACTGCAATCATTGAAGACATCTGGGAATGATTTTCCTTTTGGAAGATCTCTCTTACCATTCATCATTTCAACACAGTTGAATACTGCATCTAATGCAGTTGTATAGAGTTCATCTTTACATGTTGCATTTTGTCTAACTGTAGCTAAGCATTTTACAAGTGTATTTAAATCGTTTTGAACGAAGTTACTTGCTGGAGTTGGTTGACCTTTTGATTCTCTCATTGCTTTATTGAATTCTTCAAATTGTCTATCAATTTCTCCGTTTAATGTTAATAAAGCAACTGCTCTATAGAATCTTTCATCAGCGTTTGCTAATTTAACAATCTTATCTTCTAATTGATTGTTATCACGTGCATAGTTGATGTGCATTTTAATGATTGAGTTTAATTCTTCGTGTAGAGGAATAACATTTTCAAAAATTTTAACATTTTGAGCATGATCAACTCTTAAACCATCATTAGCTTTTTTAATTACTGTTGATGTATCGCTGTAGAAATCATTTCCAAATTGCTCTAATCTTTTTCTTAAATCTTCACCCTTTTCGTTGTTTTGATCTAAGAATACCTTTAATGGAGTGTTGAGCTTGATTTCGTTTACAATGCCGTTTCTCTTATAATCGTAATAATTAACATCAAATGAGTCTTTATTGTTTAATGTGTACTCAAGTGTATCTCTTACTAATGAATTATAATAAATTAATGACACAATAACTCTACTAATTGTTTCCATATTTTTATATAAATCTCCTTAACTTTTATATATTTTACTATTTCTAGTAAATTTATCTACTATTTTTCATATGTATACCTCGATAAATCTTCAAATTTATCGATGATATATTTAGAATGTTTCTTTACGTTCTGTGGCGCATGTCCCATGCAGAAACTATGTTTAGGAAAAGCCTTAAACATTGAGATATCATTTCCGCTATCTCCAACGACATATAAATTATCTGCTGTCTTACCTTTATATTTTAAAAGAATCTCTAAAGATTTGGCTTTTGCGCAATCTTTTGCAGTAATTTCAATAACATTTGTTGACCAATTGCACTCAACTTTATCATAAACATTTCTTAAAACCGAGTTAGCTTGACTTGCTCTTTTTCTATTTTTCTTTCCTAGTCCAAAATAAATCATAATTTTAAAAATGTTTCCAGTTTTTAGTTCGCGTTCATAATCACTTTCAAGCGGCATTAGGTCTTCAGCGTATACACCAGTTGATTTGTAATAAAGTTTATAAAGCCAACGCACTAATTTTGATTTACATTTTAGATGAATCGAAAGTCCATTTTCCGTCATCAAGAAAATACCAGGGACCTTATATTGTTGAGTAATCTCATCAATTATAGATATTGCTTCATCATTAGGAATTTTATTTGTCATAATGAGTTTTTCCCCATCATAAATGCATGCTCCATTATAAGAAACTGCACTACATGGTCTGCCTATCTTTTTGATTACTCTTTTACAATATTCATTGCTTCTTCCACTAATTAAAATAACTTCTCCACCTTGATCAATAAATGATTGAAGGAAGAATAAGTTTGGTTTGCAAATCATTTCTTTTGTATCTTTAGGATAAAAAAGAGTTCCATCTAAATCTGTTGCTATGATTTTGTCCATACAAAAATAGTATCACAAATAATATAGTTTTAAAAATTATTCTTAATTTACATATCTAAATAAAATACAAAGTTCTTTTAAAACCATGCAAATCTCAACTATTTTTAAAAAATCCATCTTTCGATGGACCTTTTTTAATTAAAATTCTATTTTATTATCGCCTTGGATTAAGCCATATCCGCCGTCATCTCTTTTATAAACGACACTTACTTTTTCATCATCAGAATCGATATATAAATAGAAATCATGTCCGATAGATTCCATTTCAAGAACAGCATCTTCGACAGTTAAAGGTTTTAAATGCGTAACCTTAAATCTTACTGGCTTTGCTGTTTCTTCTTCTTTTTCAGCATCTTTAATTTCATCAAATACAATAGCTTTACCAATGCCTTCATGGACATAACGTTTTTTGAGTTGGCTCTTGAGCTTTCTCATTTGACCTTGAAGTTTATCAATTGCGAGATCAAAAGCAGCATATAAATCATTATTTTTAACTTCTGCTCTAAACGTTGTATCCTTTGCGTGAACTGTAATTTCTACTTTAGCTTCATTCTTTTTATATGTTCTGACTACCGCTCTACATACGACATCTTCGTCGTCCTTAAAGTATTTATCCATCTTGGATAATTTCTTTGTTAAAGCAGTCGAAATCCCTTCAGTGACTTCGATATTTTTGCCTATAATTTGATATTTCATAAATTATAAATATCTCCTTTCTTCTTTTGTATTTTGATTATAACACACAAATAATTTTAAAAAAGAAACAAAATATATAAATTTTGTATAACTTTTGCAAGGTTTTTGGCAGAAAATAAAAAACGCACAAGCCAAAAACTTCTGCGTTCCTTCGTTTCTTTTTCTACTTATATTATAAACTAAAATAGAATTTACGAGTATAATTTTTTTGTATTATTTTACTTAAGTAAAGCTTTAATTTCTTCAACCTTATCAAGTTTTTCCCAAGGTAAATCTAAATCAGGTCTACCAAAGTGTCCATAATTTGTGACATCTTTATAGTTGAATGATGGTTCTCTTAATTTAAAGTTAGAAATAATTGCACCAGGTCTACAATCAAATACTTTTCTTATAATTTCAAGGATTAACTCATCATCATAATGTGATGTTTTAAATGTTGAAATTGAAATTGATAGTGGTTCAGCTTTTCCGATAGCATAGCTCAATTGAACCTCAATTCTATCAGCAACACCAGCAGCAACTAAATTTTTAGCAATATAACGTGCATAATATGTAGCGCTTCTATCAACTTTAGATGGATCTTTTCCACTAAATGCTCCTCCGCCGTGTCTAGCACTACCGCCATATGTATCAACAATTATTTTTCTACCAGTCAAACCTGTATCTCCGCATGGTCCTCCAATAACGAATCTACCAGTAGGATTAATTAAAACTTCAAAATCTTCATTTAAATTAAATGAGCGAGCAACGACTTTCATAATATTTTCTTTAATGTAATTTTTAAATTCAACTTCATTAAAATCTGGATCATGAGAACAACTCATTAAAATTGTTTTAATTCTTGGGGTAGCATCTGTGTAATCAATAGTAACTTGTGATTTCATATCTGGACGAGCCCATTTAAATTCACCACTTTTACGAAGTTGAGTAGCAATACGAACTAATTTATGAGCAATACAAATAGGAAGAGGCATATAACCACTGCTTTCATTGCTTGCATAGCCAAACATAATCCCTTGATCGCCAGCACCAGTTTTTAAAATATCTTCATTTTCAACACCTTGTCTAATATCAGGAGATTGGGTTTTAATTTTGTTTAAAATTTTAACTGTTTTATAGTTAAAGCCTAATTCATCTTTATCATATCCGATGTCTTTTATAACATTACGAGCAACTTCTTCATAATTAACTTTAGCTTTTGTTGTGATTTCTCCACCGATTAATAAAAAATCAGTTGTTGCAAAACATTCGCATGCAACAAAGCTGTTCTTATCTTCTTTTAATACTGCATCTAAAATTGCATCACTAATTTGGTCACAAACTTTATCAGGATGTCCTTCTGAAACAGATTCACTTGTAAATAAAATTCTTTCCTTTTCCATCTCTTTCTCCTTTATATAAATAAAAAACCTTCCACACTCGGAAGGCTAAATTTACCATTTCCACTTATCGATGAGAGTGTGGCTCTCCTATTAAGAAGCACTTACTATTAAATAGAGTTGCTATCGTACTTTTTCACTTAATATATTTGTACGATTCGAGATAAGTGTAATAACTATATATCAAAAAGAAATG
>ENA-UOJH01001721-UOJH01001721.1-human-gut-metagenome-genome-assembly--contig:-C148-NODE-1721-length-15349-cov-8.358245_pt1 | contig 15349 bp, 19 predicted proteins | sample MGYA00242345_ERZ723892 | MGnify/ENA metagenome assembly ERZ723892 | reverse complement strand
TACCGGGGCCGCGGGTTTTATATGTTCTTATGCGTGCTGGGTCTGCGCTTCGAAATAGGCGCGGGTCGTGTTCGCATCGTAGAGGATGCGGGCCTTGAGCGCATCGACGGAGTCGAACTTCCGCTCCGGGCGCAGGAACTTGTAAAACTCCAGCCGCACCTGACGGTTGTAGAGATTGCCGTGGTAGTCGAGGATAAAGCTCTCGACGCTCACGCGCTGGCCGCCGCTGACCGTCGGCCGCACGCCGACATTCGTAACGGCATAATGCTCGCTGCCGTCGTCGAGATACACCTTCGCGGCATACACGCCGTGGCGCGGCACGAGCACCCCGTCCGGGAACTGCATATTGATCGTGGGCGTGCCCATCTTCGTGCCGAGGCGGTAGCCGTAGTGCACCGTGTCCGACAGCGTGTGCGGATGGCCGAGGAAGGCGTTGGCGCGCTCGACCTCGCCGTTTTCGAGCAGCTCGCGGATGTAAGTGGAGCTGACGACGCGGCCGTCGAGCGTGACGGCGGGAATGACGTCGCAGCCGAGCCCGTGCTCGGCGCAGTAAGCGGTGAGCTTTTCCGCCGTGCCCTCGCCCCGCCAGCCGAAGCTGAAATCGTGCCCGACGACGAACGCCGCCGCGTCCATCTCATCGACGAGCGTCTGGATGAACGTCTGCCACGGCATCTGCATGACCGTGCGGTCAAAGTGGATAAAGACCACGCTCTCAATGCCGAACAGGCGGCGGATAAGCTCCTCACGGCCATGGGCGCTGTTGATGAGCGGGACTTCCGTGCCGCGCACGAGCGTGTCCGGGTGCACGTCAAAACTCATGACCGTGGGGATGGCGCCCATCTCCCCGGCGCGCGCGACCGTGCGGCGCATGAGCGCGGCGTGGCCGATATGAATGCCGTCAAAAAAGCCCAGGGCAATGACCCGTTTCTGGTTTTCCATACGTCAAGAAACCTCGAAAAAACTTTTGATCGTGACGGCCATGCCGTCCGTGACCTGCGCCAGCAGGAGAAACTCCCCCGACGCAGCATAGATGCGATAAGTCCCGTCCGGCACGCCGAGTGCAAACGGATTGCCACAGCGGGCAAGCCGCTCCGAGCGCGCATCGACGGTGATCCGCGGTGCGTCCGGCCAGAGGCTGTCCACCGGCAGGAGCAGGCGCTGCGCCGCCTCGCGCGGCAGCGCGCACAGCGCGTCCATCGTGTGTGCATCCCCGACGCGATACCCGCCGACTTCCGTCCGGCGCAGGGCGCTCATCACGCCGCCGCAGCCGAGCGCCGCGCCGATATCGTGGCAGAGCGTGCGGATGTAAGTGCCCTTCGAGCAGCGGACGCGCAGGACATAGTCCCCGTCCGCCTCGCCGAGCACGGTCAGTTCTTCGATCGTGATCGGGCGCGTTTTGCGCGCGACCTCGCCGCCGCGCCGGGCGATCTCATAGAGCTTCTGCCCGTCGACCTTGAGCGCCGAATACATCGGCGGCGTCTGCAGAATATCCCCGCGAAACTGCGGCAGCGCCGCCTCCAGTTCCGCGCGGGTGACGCGCCGGTCACAGCGGCTGAGCACCGTGCCGGTCGTGTCCTGCGTGTCGGTCGTGAGGCCGAGGCGCAGGCGCGCCTCATAGCACTTGCTGTGATTTTCGGAGAACGACACCGCGCGCGTCGCGCGGCCGGCAAACACGACCAGAAGGCCGGTCGCCATCGGGTCGAGCGTGCCGGAATGGCCCATGCGCCGCTCGCCGAGCACGCCGCGGAGCTTGGCCACAACGTCGTGGCTCGTCCAGTCCGCGGGCTTATCGACCAGCAGAATCCCGTTCATGCGGGCCACACCTGGTCGATGGCTGCAAGGATTTTCTCCACGGCCGTCTCCGTGCCGCAGTCGAGTGTGCAGCCGGAGGCCATCTTGTGGCCGCCGCCGCCGTAGACCGCGCAGATCGCGCACGCATCCACCTCGGGGTTCGAGCGCACGGAGATCTTGCTGCGGCCGTCGAGCAGCTCGCGGATCGTGACGCTCACGACCACGCCCTCCGCCCGGCCGGGAAGACCGGCGATATCGTCGCAGTCATCCTCCGTCGCGTGTACGCTGTCGATCAGCGCGCGCGTGACGACCGCGATGGCGACCTGACCGCCGCGGAAAAAGCGCATGCCGGAGTAGATCTGCCCCACGAGCGCCATGCGCGCGCGGGAGATCTTGCGGAAAAAGTCCATGCTGATCTTCCGGTTATCGGCGCCGAGCTCCAGCAGCCGCGCCGCCGCGCGCAGAGTGGCGGCGTTCGTGTTCGCGTACTGGAAGCAGCCGGTGTCCGTCGTAACGGCGATGTACAGGAGGTTTGCCTCCTGCCCGGTGACGCTGCCGGTCAGCAGCTCGATCACATCGAGCACCGCCTCGCCGCAGGCGGACTTTTCCGCGTGCAGGAGCGTATCGCCGGCATACAGCGCGTTCGACGGGTGGTGGTCGATGCACAGATCGACCGCGCCGGAAAAGCCCTGCGGGAACAGGTTCGGCGTCGCAATGTCGACCGCGACCACGCACGCAGGCACAAAATCCGCAGGCGCAAAAAACTGCGCCACATACGGCAGATAGCGCGCTGTCGTCTCCGGATTAGGGAATAGATACGCCGTCTTGCCCATGCGGCGCAGTGCGCTGCAAAGCGCCGCACCGCTCCCGTGCGTGTCTCAGTCCGGGCGCAGGTGCGACAGGAGCAGTATCGCGTCGCGGTCGCGCAGCGCCGCGGCAAACTCCCGATGATTCATAGTTCAAGCCTCATTTCCGGTGTCCTTGTCGTGCAGATGCTCGATCATGGCGCTGATGTGCGCGCCCTCCTCGATCGAGTGGTCGATCTCAAACACCAGTTCCGGGGTGTAGCGCAGGTCCAGCACGGTGCCCAGCTCATGGCGCAGCCAGCCGGAGGCCGAACGCAGCCCCTTTTTGAATTCCTTCTCGTTTTCCATGCCGAGCACGGAAAGCCAGACTTTCGAATAGCGCAGGTCGCCCGTCGTCTCGACGCGGGTGACGCTGATCATCCCCTGCTGCACCCGGGGGTCTTTGACCTGGGTGAGCAGGTTTGCCAGCACGCGCTGGATATCATCATTCGTTCTTGCCAATTTGTTGGAAGCCATAGGAAACTCCTTTTACTGCTTGATCTCCTCCATGACATACACTTCGATCACGTCGCCGACCTTGACGTCGTTGTACTTATCGACCTGCAGGCCGCACTCATAACCGGCGGCGACTTCCTTGACGTCGTCCTTGAAGCGGCGCAGGGACGCGAGGTCGCCCTCGAACACGACGATGTTGTCGCGCACGACGCGGACCTTGCTGTTGCGCACGATCTTGCCGTCGGTGACGTAGCCGCCGCAGACGGTGCCGACCTTGGAGACCTTGAAGGTCTGGCGGATCTCAACGTGGCCGATGATCTGCTCCTGGAACTTCGGGGCGAGCATGCCCTTCATGGCCGCCTCGATCTCGTTGATGCAGTCGTAGATGACGCGGTACATGCGGATCTCCACATTGCTGCGGGCGGCGTTGTCGCGCGCGGCCGCGTCCGGGCGGACGTTGAAGCCGACGATGATCGCATTCGACGTGGCGGCGAGCATGACGTCGGACTCGTTGATGGCGCCGACGCCGGAGTGGATGACCTGCACGCGCACTTCATCGTTCGAGAGCTTCTCGAGCGAGGACTTGACAGCCTCGGCGCTGCCCTGCACGTCGGCCTTGACGATGATGTTGAAGTCCTTCATCTCGCCCTGCTGGATGCGGGAGAACAGGTCGTCGAGCGAGACCTTCTTGCTGCCGGCGTTGGCGGCGTCCTTCTTCTGCTGCTTTCGCTCCTCGACGAGCTCACGCGCCATGCGCTCGTCGGCGACGGCGTTGAACTTGTCGCCCGCGCTCGGCACCTCGGACATGCCGGCGATCTCGACCGGGATGGACGGGCCGGCCTTCGTCACGCGCTGACCCTTATCGTTGGTCATCGTGCGCACACGGCCGACGGCTGTGCCGGCGATGATGATGTCACCCTGATGGAGCGTGCCGTTTTGCACGAGCACGGTCATGATCGGGCCGCGACCTTTGTCCATGCGGGCCTCGATGACCGTGCCGCGGGCGGCACGGTTGGGGTTGGCCTTGAGCTCCAGAATTTCGGCGAGCAGGACCAGGTTTTCGAGCAGTTTGTCCACGCCCTCGCCGGTCTTGGCCGAGATCGGGCAGACGATCGTCTCGCCGCCCCACTCTTCGGGCACGAGACCGTACTCCGTGAGCTGCTGCTTGATGCGGTCGGGGTTCGCGCCGTGGACATCCATCTTGTTGATGGCCACGACCAGCGGGATGCCGGCGGCCTTCGCGTGGTTGATCGACTCGATCGTCTGCGGCATGATGCCATCATCGGCCGCGACGACGAGGATGGCGATATCCGTGACCATAGCGCCGCGGGCACGCATGGACGTAAACGCCTCGTGGCCCGGCGTGTCGAGGAAGGTGACAGGCTTGCCGTTGACCATGACGCGGTAAGCGCCGATGTGCTGCGTGATGCCGCCGGCCTCACCGGCCGCGACGTTCGTGCGGCGGATGCGGTCGAGCAGGCTGGTCTTGCCGTGGTCGACGTGGCCCATGACCACCACGACCGGGGCGCGCGGGACGAGTTCGTCCTCGCTGTCCTCGCGGTCGTCGATCAGGCGCTCTTCGACCGTCACGATAACCTCGTGCTCGACCTTACAGCCGAGCTCCATGGCCACGAGCGCGGCGGTATCGTAATCAATGGTATCGGACAGCGACGCCATGACGCCCATCTTCACGAGACGGCGCACGACTTCTGCGCCGGTCTTCTTCATGCGGGACGCGAGCTCGCCGACGGAGATCGTGTCCGGGATCTGGACCTTGAGCTGCTGCTTTTTTGCGATCTCCAGCTGCAGCTTCTGCATCTTGTCGCGCTCCTCCTGGCGGCGCTTGGCGCCGGCGGCAGGATTCTGCGGACGCTGACGGTTGCGGTTCTGGATCTTCTGCTTGCCGCCGCGCTTATTCTGCGCGCGCTCGGGCACGAGATCGTCCAGACGCTGGTCGTACTTGGACAGGTTCGTCGTCGCGCCGCGGGTATCGACGACGCGGCGCTCGGCCACCTGACGCGGCTGGTGCGGCTTGTCGTCCTTCTTCGGCTTGTGCTGCTGCTGCGGCTGGGTAGCCTGCTGCGGCTGCTTTGCGGGTGCGGCTTCGCCCTTGGGCGCAGCGCCCTGCGCGGCCGGGGCTGCCTGCGGCTTGGCCTTCGGCTGGTCCGGCACTTTGTAGAGCTCCTCCAGGCTGGCCGCCTGATGGTGCTGCGTGAGATACTCAAAGATGTCGTTGAGCTCGTCGTCCTCCAGCACCTGCATATGATTTTTCGGAGTGGTGGCATAATCCGTCAGGATCTGCGTGATCTCCTTCGAGGTCATGCCGAAATCCTTCGCCACCTCATGCACTCTGTATTTAATCAATCCGCTCATACTCGTTTCCTCCTCTTGCCGTTGCGCCCGCCGCCTGTCGGCGCCGTGCCCGTGTCTGTTCTCGTCTGTGCGGCAAGCTCTGCCGCCGTGTTGCTGTATTATTGCTCCGGATCTGCCTGCGCCAGTGCAGACACAAAGGCCTTCGCCAGGCCCGGATCGGTGACTGCCGCGATGGCGCAGCCGGTCTTGCCGAGCCGGTCGGACAGCGCCTGCTTCGTGTACGGCAGGCGCAGCAGCGGCGCCTGCGCCGCATGGGCAAAGCCCTCGGCGCGCTTGCGCGCATTGTCCGATGCGTCCTGCGCCAGCAGCAGCAGGCACGCCTTGCCGGCACGCGCCGCCGCTCCGGCGTCATGCTCCCCGAGCGCGATGCGCCCGGCCTTGCGCATGAGGCCGAGATAGTTGGCTGCTTTATCCGTCGCCGAGCACCTCCAGTTCCGCTGCGAGCTGCTCATAGATCTCCGCCGGAATGGGCACGTCGAACGCGCGCTCGAGCGCGCGGTTCTTCTGCGCCTTTTTCAGGCACACGGCCTTCGGGCACAGATACGCGCCGCGGCCCGCCGCCTTGCCGCGCGCATCGAGCGAGATGGCCCCGTCGGGCGCGCGCACCACCCGGATCAGCTCCGGTTTGGGCTTCTTTTCACGGCAGCCGACACACTGCCGCTGGGGAATGGACTTGGGCATGGGTGACTGCCTCCTTTCGGTTTATGCCTCGCTCTCCGGCTTGATGTCGATCTTATAGCCGGTGAGCTTCGCGGCCAGGCGGGCGTTCTGCCCTTCCTTGCCAATGGCGAGCGAGAGCTGGTTATCCGGCACGATGACGCGGCAGCTCTTGCCCTCGTCGAGCAGGGTCACTTCCAGCACCTCGGACGGCGCCAGTGCGGCCGCGATGAATTCCTCCGGCACCTCGCTGTACTTGACGATGTCGATCTTCTCGCCGCCGAGTTCGTTGACGACGCTTGCGACACGGCCGCCCTTCGGGCCGACGCACGCGCCGATCGGGTCGATGACCGGATCTTCCGCCCAGACGGCCATCTTCGTGCGGCTGCCGGCCTCACGGGCGATGGACTTGATCTCGACCGTGCCGTCAAAGATCTCCGGCACTTCGAGCTCGAACAGGCGCTTGACCAGGCCCGGATGCGTCCGGCTGATGAGCACCTGCGGGCCGCGCGTGCTGTTGCGCACCTCGACCACGTAGACCTTGATGCGGTCGCCCTCATGCAGCACCTCGCCGCGGATGCACTCCGCCGGGGCGAGCATGGCCTCAGTATAGTCCGAGTTGGAGCTGATCTTCAAAAACGCGCAGCCGGTGCGCGGGTCGATCTTATTGACGACGCCGGTGAGGATCTCGTGCTCCTTGGAGTTGAACTCCTCGTAGATCATGCCGCGCTCCGCCTCGCGGATGCCCTGAATGATGACCTGCTTGGCAGCCTGCGCCGCGATGCGGCCGAACTGCTTGGTCTCGACCGGGACGCTGACCACGTCGCCGATCTTGGCGCGCTTGCTGATGCGGTGCGCCGCCTCCTCGCTGATCTCGACATACGGGTCGATGACGCGCGCGACGACCGTCTTCTTGACGACCATCTCGATCTTCTTTTTCGCCTCGTCGAGAATGACCTCCACGTTGTCCTCGCAGTCGGGCGTGTCCTTGCGGAACGCCGTCAGCATGGCCTGACGGATCTTCTCATACATATATTCGCGCGGAATACCTTTTTCTTTTTCGATATCTGCAACTGCGTCAAAAAATTCTGCGTTCATGGTCGAATTCCCTTTCCTTATATGGTCAGGTGCAGGCGCACCTGTGCGATGGCGGATTTTTGAAAGACACGGCGGGTCTTGCCGTCGGAGACGGTCACGTCGCCGTTGTCATACTGCTCGAGCGTGCCAATGTGCACCTTGCTGCCGTCGACCGGCTGGTAGAGCCGCACCTCGACCTGTGCGCCGAGAAAGCGCTCGAAATCGCCCGGGCGCTTGAGCTGCCGCTCCGCTCCCGCGGACGACACCTCGAAAATATAGCTGTCGGGAATGGGGTCGGCCTCGTCGAGGATCGGATCGAGCGCACGGCTGAAATCCTCGCAGTCCTGGATCGACACGCCGTCCGGCTTGTCGATATACACGCGCAGGTAGCGGCTGCCCGCTTCCTTGACGTACTCCACGTCCCAGATCTCGCATCCCTGCTGCGCGGCCACAGGCCCGGCCAGCGCCAGGACGGCATCTGTCAATTTACTCATAGATCACCATTCCATTTTCTGACACTTCGAAAGACATCAAGAAAAAGAGTGGGCGAGTGCCCACTCTGTCAAATCCTGCTTCCTTCGTACGGCAATATCATACCATCCCGCGCCGGACAATGCAAGCCTTTTTTTGCGCCGCCGGACACTTACTGGTACAACGCCACGAATTCCTCCAGGCAGAGGTTGTGCTCGGTCATGAACCGCGCCGCCGCGTCGCCGACATAGCGCACGTGCCACGGCTCGTTGCGCCCGGTGATGCTGACCTTGTCCGACGGGTAGCGGATGACGAAACCGTAGTCCGCGCAGTTGTCGGCGAGCCAGGTCAGAAAGCGCGCGTTGACCGTGTCCACGCTCAGCGAGGAATAGTACTGGTCAACGATGTCCGCGCCGAGGCCGGTCTGGTGGTCGCTCGTGCCGGGGGGCGCGGCCACGCGCGCTGCGGCCGTCTCAGCCTCGTCGCGCGTGTCGCCCTTGCGCATATTCTCGCTGACCTGATCCTCATACTGCTGCTCCTGCGTCAGGTACGGACGGTAGGCGCAGTAGATATACGGACTCCAGCCGGCGTCCCTGGCCGCTTTGAGCAGCGCATTGAGCGCGTCGACGGCGCGGGAATCGAACGTGGACTGTGAGCCGCTGATCTTGCTCACATCCGGAACATAGTCGCTGATATTATGCGCCTGACTCGCAATGAGATACTCCCAGGAGGAAATATCCACATCCGGCAGGTCGTCATACTTCTTCGTATCGGGCTGCGCCGTCGTCTGGATGTCCGGCGGGAGAATAAGATCCGTCGGCGCGGCGGGCGCGGCGTTGCTGCGCGCCTCGTTGACACGCGAGAGAATGAGCATGGCGCACACGACGACCAGCACCGTCAGCGTCACCGACAGCCAGAGACGTTTGTTCTTCATGCAGATCCCTCCCGGACGAAAAAATGAAAAGCAGCTCACACGAGTTGCTTTTCAGGATAGCATATTTTTCGCGTTCCGGCAAGTCCCCCGTCACAGATCGACCCGCTCGTAATTTTTGGCCGCCTTCCGGTATGCCAGCCACGACAGCAGCGCAAACGCCGCCAGCCCCACGGCCAGTACCAGCAGCTGCCGCACCTGACCGGCCGCGTCGGTCGCATCGAGATACGGCCCGACGGCCGGAAAATGGGACAGCGCCTCGACGAGCACCATGAGCACCGTCATCGGGATGACCGCGAGCAGAAACGCTCGCCCGGCGCGGATGGCTGTCTTATAAAACACGGGCAGGAACACAACGTTGAACACGCCGTAGATCAGCAGCACGCAGCCGAAGAGCGCGACGTTTGCGTCGATGCCGGCGAGGTTCGTGCCGTTGGGATTGATGCGCGCGGAGAGGAACGCAAACGGGACCGCGATCACGAGCTCCGCCAGCTCCACCGCCACGACGAGCCAGGCGCGGGCGCGCACCTGGTCACGCTTCGTGACCGGCAGCACGGCGCAGTAATAGACGTCCTTGTTCTCGCGGCCGTTGAGAAACGTAAAGAAAATGCCGAGCAGGCCGTAGAAAAATACGACCGTGTACGGATAGTTCGGGATGACGAGCATGACGCCGAAGAGCGCGAACACGTACATCATCGGGTGCGCTGCAAGGCGCAGGTCCTTAGAGAAAATCTTCGCTGTCATAGCTTCTCCTTTCCACGCGCACAAGAATGTCCTCGAGCGACATCTGCCCGTCGCCGAACTGCGCGCGATAGCACGCGAGAAACCCGTCGCGCGTGTCGCTGCACAGGATCTGCCCGTCCTTGATCATCGTGATGTGCGAGGCGCACTTTTCGAGATCGGACGTGATATGCGTCGAAAACAGGATGCTGCGCTCGCCGCTTTTGACCACGCCGCGAAACAGCTCCATGAGCTCATCGCGCGACACGGGGTCGAGTCCGCTCGTCGGCTCGTCAAGGATGAGCAGGCGCGCATCGTGCGAGAGCGCAAGCGCGAGCATATACTTCACGCGCATGCCGGACGAGAGCTGCGAGACCTTCTTCGTCTCGTCGAGCGCGAACAGCTGCAGATAGTGCCGGTATTTGTCCTCGTCCCAGCGGTCGTAAAACGTCCGCGTCACGTTCGTGATGCTGCGCAGCTTCTTATTCGGGTAAAAATCCACACCGCCGAGCACCACGCCGAGCTGCTGCTTGCAGGCCGGCTCGTTGGCGTAAAAATCCTGCCCGAACATGGTCACGCGGCCGCTGTCCGGGTGCACGAGGTTGAGCATGGACTTGATGGTCGTGCTCTTGCCGGCGCCGTTGCGGCCAATGAAGCCCATGATCGTCCCCGGCTCGACTGCGAACGACACATCGCGCAGCGCAAACGCCGGATAGGTCTTGCACAGGCCCTCCACTTCCAGAATGTTCACTTGCCGTCCCCCTTCTTCAGCTCCCGCTCCAGCGCGGAGGCGAACACCTTCGTCTCGGCCTCGGGCACATCCGGCGCGGCCGCCTGCGCACCCTGATCGAACACCGCGCGCACGAACGAATCGTAGTAGCTGCTGCTCTGCAGCGCGATGCCGCGCTCGCGGTCTGCCAGCAGGATGAGCGAGTCCCCCGGCGCGAGCCCAAACATCGCGCGCACCTCCTTCGGGATCACGATCTGTCCCTTCGGACCGATGCGCACCGTGGTCATGAATTTGTCCTGCATGGATTCCATGCGATCCGCCTCCTGTAAGAATCGTATTACTTTTCTTACTTTGTACCACAAGTTGAACGGATTGTCAATCCGGTTTTTTGCGTTTCAGCGCAAAAATAAGAGTTATGTAAACCAGGCAGGCAAAAAACGATCCCCTGCCGGCTGGCAGGGGATCTGTTGCATATGAGATAACTTAGAGCGCCTCGACGTCCTTGATGAAAGCCTGGATGGCATCTTCCGGAACGAGCTTCTTGCTGCGAACGAGATTGACGATGTCGCCGACGGTCTTCTTGTAGAAGAGCTTCAGAGGATACTTGGTCAGGGACGGAACCGTCTTCATCATGATCTCTTTGCCGTTCATGTCCTCGATAAACGTCTTCACACTCAGAGTTTTGTAATCCATGATATGTTCTCCTTTCAATTTTGAGCACACCGGCCATTTTTCAATCCGGAATGGCCTTCTGTTCAAAGATTAACGCTTTTTGGGCATTTTGTCAAGTATAACGTATGATTTTCTTCGTCGCACCGTCATTTTTTATTCAGTAATCAACGCTTTGTTGTGTAACATTTGCGCACATCCGGAAAATTGTGTGGCAGGCAAGTGTACTTGCAGCCGCCGAATAGAATGGCCACAGGCAGAAACGGAGGGCTGAAAATGCTGTACAGTACCCTGATGCTGATGATGAGCAGTGCATTTCTGATGCTGCGCCTGACGCCCGGCGGCTCGTTCCCGCGTCCGCTGAGCGAGGCCGAGGAGCGCAAATATCTCGACGCCTGGCTGCAGGGCGATCTGGAGGCGCGCAACGTGCTCATTGAGCGCAACCTGCGGCTGGTGGCGCACATCATCAAAAAATACTACACGCACTATGACGACACGGACGACCTGATCTCGATCGGCACGATTGGGCTCATCAAGGGCATCAACACCTACCGGCCCGACAAGGGCGTGCGTCTGGCGACGTACGCCAGCAAGTGCGCCGAAAACGAGATTCTGATGTATTTTCGCAGCACGCGCAAGAATGCGTCGGAAATGCTGCTCTCGGACGTGCTCGACACGGACGGCGACGGCAACAACCTGTCGCTGATCGACATCCTGTCCGAGGACGACGACATGGACGAACACCTCCAGGCAGACGAGGTCAGCCGGGCGCTGCGGCGCTGCATCGGCGAAGTGCTCGATGCGCGTGAAGCGGAGATCATCCGCCTGCGCTATGCCATCGGCGGCGGTGAGGCGCTGACGCAGCGCGAGACCGCGCAGCGCTGCGGCATCAGCCGGTCATACGTCTCACGCATCGAGAAAAAGGCCATCGAGAAGCTGCGCGCCGCGCTGCAGGCCGACGGTTACTGAGGTGTACATTGACAAGCGACGCAAAACACGGTAAAATTGCGGCGAAATGACAGGAGATGATACCATGGCGGAACAGGATCCCAACACAATGGTGCACACGCACGTGGACGAGAACGGCAACGTCATCACCCACTGCCACGGCGGCGAGGGGCACACCCACGCGCACCCGCACACCCACACGCAGACCAAGGCGGTCATCAACCGGCTGGCCCGCGCGATCGGCCATCTGGAGTCGGTCAAGCGCATGGTAGAGGACGGACGCGACTGTGCCGAGGTGCTCATCCAGCTCGCAGCCGTGCGCTCGGCGCTCAACAACACAGCAAAGATCATCCTGAAGGATCACATCGACCACTGTCTGGCCGACGCTGTGGAGACCGGCGACCAGCAGGCCATCGACGAGCTGAATCAGGCGATCGAAAAATTCATGAACTGAAGTCGTGCATCCCTCTGCCCCACCGGCAGAGGGATGCGCCATATCTGCGCGCAGCAAAAAAGGACGCCCGACCGGGCGTCCTTTTCGTTGCTTGAATTATGCGGACCGTTCCACCGAGAGCACCGTTCCGGTCTGCTGATCGACAGCCACGACGTAGCGGGGGTGGAAGTAGTACACCGTCGTAAGCGTCACGCGGTAGACCGGCTGCGCACCACTCTCGTCGAGCTGAACATCCCACGCGGCCAGGTCGCTCTCCGAGATACCGGCCGCCGCAATGGCGATCTTCAGCGCCTGCTCCTGCGTGACCGGGCCGACGGGCGGCGTCGGCGTCGGGGCAGGCGTCGGAGCAGGCGTCGGGGCAGGCGTCGGTGTCGGTGTCGGTGCCGGTGCCGGCGCCGGCATCGGGGTGGGCATCGGAGTCGGTGCCGGCGTCACGGGCGAATTCGGCCGCACCACCGGCGAGACCGGAACGATCTCCGCCTCTTCCGGCCGCTTCGGCTCATCGCCCGTCAGGCGGCAGACCTCAGTCGTTTCGGCATCGACGCTGCACACATAGTGCCGCTCGCCGTCCGAGAGCACGAACTCCATGACCATCTCGCCGTCAATGAGCGTAAAGCGCATACTCGCCCTGGTCACGTCATCCGTAGTCAGGCCGCAGCACGTAAGCGCCGCCTGCAGCGCCTTGTCATACGGAACATATACGCCGGTGCTGGCAGCGCCGATGGATTCGATGCCGGAAAGCTCCACCTGGTTGGACGCCGCCAGAATGTTCAGATCATTGATCGGCAGGCCGACCAGCTCGCTGCCGGTCAGATCCTGCACCTGGGCGCTGATCTGCCGGATCAGCATTGCCTTGCCGGCGCTGACGCCCACGGCAGAGGCATACGCCTCCAGCGCAGGATCGTCCTCGAGCACCTGTGCAAGGACCGCCGACTCCATGCCGCAGTCCGTCTGGGCGCTTTCCACAGCGTCCGCCAGCCGGCCGCACAAGCGCGCATCGCCCTTGCCGGCCTCGACCGTCACAAGGATCGAATTCGCATCCGCCGAGACATAGCCGTTCGCCTGCATATTGGCGACGATCGCGTCCGCCGCCGTCTGCAGGGACTGGTTGCGCAGCTCCAGACCGTCGAGCACAAGCTGTGCGTCCGGATTGCACGCACGGGCAGACAGGACGCGGCCGAGCTTATTGACCGTCAGCTCGATGCTGGGGTTGGCATCGAGCGTGGCGACGCCGCCGGGCACCTGCGTAGCATACAGCCCGCCGCCGAGGATGACCAGGAAAAACACCGCCGCTGCGGCGACCCAGCCCCGCCAGGCACTGCGGCGCTTGCGCTCCGGCATCGGGACGACCGGCGCTTCCTCCGGCTGCTGCGCCGGAGGCTGAACGCGCGCAAGGATGCCGCTCCAGCAATCCGGCGTTACGGCGGCGACCTCAGCCCGCAGCCGTTCCAGCAATTCCTTATCGGTCAAGATCGTCACCTCCCATCGAATTGCGCAGCTTTGCCAGCGCGCGGTTATAGCGTGAAATAGCGGTTGCCTGCGGGATACCCAGCAGGTCGGCAATTTCTCTGTGCTTGAGTCCGGACAGCGCGTGCAGCATCACGATCTGCCGCTCGCCGTCCGTGAGCGTATGCAGCACTTTTTCAAGCACCATATGGTTTTCCGTCGTCTGATAAGCGTCATGCGTATCCTCCACATGAAACAGCTCATCAAAGGACAGGTTCTTACTTTCTGCCCTGCGCAGGCGCATCAACGCCAGATTGCGCGCGATCGTCAGCAGCCACGCCATCGGTTTGCCCGACGGCTGATAGCCCGGTGCCGACTGCATCACGCTCACAAACGTGTCCTGCATCACGTCCTCCGCCGCCACAGGATCCCGAAGGATGGACAGCGCGAAGCCGTAAATGGAGGAGGACGTCTGGCGATACAGCACTTCCAGTGCCGCAGTATCCCCCTGCGCGATGCGCAGTATGAGCGCATCATCCGGCGGCTGGCCGCTGGCCATGCACGAACCGGCGCTGTGCATATCATCATTTTGCATAGAATTACCCCACATGAGAATAATGCCTGAAAACGAATTTTATTGCAAAAAAATCTGAATTCGATCAATTTTTCGGCGCAAAAGCCGTCTTCGGCTCACAAACTCTTCTTAACCAATTATCATACGTGAAAATTGTCGGTTTGTAAAGGAAGATTCCAAACTTTTCTAAGGAAGCAGGCATATCTACGGTTCTTGTTCCGCAGTCACCTCAAGCGCATGGTTGAGCAGCACGCCAAGGATCAGCAGCAGTCCGAACGCCTGAAACCAGAACAGCAGGATCACGGCCGAAGCGAGCGATCCGTACACGAGGGAATACTTTGTGCTGTTGCCGATCAGCCACGACAGCAGGATGCTCATGCACACGATCGCCACGGCGGAAAACACCGCCCCCGGCAGCACCCGGTGCTGCGGCCGGCGCGGCGTGGTGAGCCGGTAGAGGATCAGGATCATCATCAACAGAATGGCAAACAGGATCAAAAACCGCAGCCACGTCCATGACCAGACGATGCTCACATGCGGCAGCAGCGCATCGAGCCAGAGCAGAAAGTGCTTGCCGGTCAGCATGAGCAGGATGCACAGGTACAGCACCAGCAGAAATGCCACGGAAAAGGCCACGCTCACGATCGTGCTGCGCACGATGCCGAAGCGTTTGCCGCCGTGGATCTCGCCGACGATGGCGGCCATGGCGCGGAAAGCGGCCGACGCGCTCGTGATCATGACCAGCAGCGCGGCAAAGAACATGACCTCGCTCGTGTTGCCGGACACGTAAGTCAGAAAGTCCGATACGAGCGCCTGCGTCTCGCGCGGGAGCACGAGCGTCTCAACGATGCGCAGCACGGCGGCCGGATCGCGCAGGATGAGCGCGAGCAGATCGTATATGCAGATGATGGCCGGGAACAGCGCCATGACCATGCAGTAGGCGAGCTCGGCCGCCGAGCGCGTCACGCGCCGGGCGAGAAACGTGTCCGCCATGGACATCAGAACGCGGGTAATGCGCCAGTTTTTCAAGCAGCTGCCTCCTCCGTTGGAATGCAAAAACCGCCTTCACAGGAGCGAAGGCGGTTTTGGTCAAAAAATGTCGAATTACTTGGAATTGAAGATCTTGAAGATGCTGTCGAACGGATCTTCCTCCGCGGGCGCGGCAGCGTCCGCAGCCGGGGCAGCAGCCGGAGCCGGCGTCGCCGGA